>Ga0307518_10000947_pt1 | contig 21631 bp, 10 predicted proteins | sample 25_EM_MG_FD_203889 | JGI IMG/M metagenome (GOLD analysis project Ga0307518, IMG submission 203889) | Populus trichocarpa ectomycorrhiza microbial communities from riparian zone in the Pacific Northwest, United States - 25_EM | ecosystem: Host-associated > Plants > Roots > Unclassified | place...
AGGTTAATTTGTAAGCCATAAATAAATTGTTTTTATTAAGAAAGATAATGCTTCGATAATTTCTTTTCTTTTCTTTGATGTTGATCTGTTTGACCGAATAAATTGAATCACTAGAAATCTCACTAGATTAAACAGGTTTTCTTTGTAGTTGATCTGTCTTAGTTCACTTTGAAACCCCAATCAAATTAAATTTAGAATTCTATATAAGAGTACGAGTTGAATGATTTGACCTAGCTAGGATGTATGGCTTTAAACACTTGCCATCCTAACCACAACCTTGGGTGGTCCCAAACTTTTTTATTATTTTGGGTGTGTATAGGTGAATGTGGTTGTGGTTATTTTTTAAAGTATTTTTTATTTAAAAATATATTAAAATAATATTTATTTTATTTTTTAAAAATTATTTTTGATATCAGCGCATTAAAACGATACAAAAATACTAAAAAAAATCAAAATTCTTGGGAACGCGGGTTGGACCGCGTTCCCAAACGGTCACTCTTTTATTTTATTAAGAGCTGATTGATTATCTTTTAAAATGTTTTTTATTTTAGAAAATATAAAAATAATATTTATTTACTTTATTTTTAACACTAATTCATTAAAATAATAAAAAATACAAAAACAACATAAATATTTCAAAGAGCCGCTTTCTATATATAGTTGGGACATGGGGGCAAATATTTGCTTTCTTGTTGAAGGTAATTAATTAGTAATTAGTTGATGTAATGAAAAGAAATCATGAGGAGGGGAGATATAACCCCACACACACACACACACACCATGCAAGACAAGAGATTGTGAGGAATTCCACAGCAAGGCAAGAGGCATGTAAAAGTATCATATAACCCAGCTATCATTGAAGTGGTCATGAATATGATAATTCTTCTTATCTTTATTTTCTTCTTCTTTTTAATTTAATTTAATTTGTGTACATAATGGATGGATGGATGGAGCTATCATGAGGCAACAGCAAGGTAATGATTCCCACAACGTTGTACTGTCATGTACTTTGGGCCCATCTCTGCTCAAGTATGGGCCCTTCAGCTGGGCCTCGCAAAACATTCGGACCCATTCCTTCTTAAATTCTTAAGAGTACCCTACAATTTGTGCTGTCAATCAATTCTCACCGTTAAATCTTCCATTTTTTTGCACACAATAACTCGGCTGTAGTTTGTTTTACTTCTATTCACAAGTTTTACTGTAATAAGTTGGATGGGTTCTTACCCACGAGTTAAAACTCGTGGATAAAAACATAATTATTTTTATTCATAAGTTTTAATAATTAGTTATATACCTGTTTAGAAAAAGTGTGGTTGCGTTTATTTTTTAAAATGCCTTTTCATTTAGAAATGTATCAAAATAATTTTTTTTTATTTTTTAAAAATTATTTTTGATACCAGAGTAATCTAAAAACATAAAAAAAAATTTAATTTAAAATAAAAAAACAAAAAAAATTAATTTCTTTCAAAAATATTTTTAAAATATGAAAACAAACAAGAATGTGTTTAATATTACTGTAGTTTGTTTTACTTAGTTTTACTTATATTCACGAGTTTTACGGTAATGAGTTCCACGTGTTCTTATCCACGAGTTTTTACTGTGGTAAAACATAGACCACTTCTTCTTCTTCTTCTTCTTCTTGGGATGCTATATTGACGGCCACAAGCATGGAGAATGGAATGATGGCTTCCCAGCAAAGCTATTTTTCGATGGAGCTTTATATTTCCATCTTTATGTAGTCAAAGAAGGCCAATGATTAGTGGAAGTGCTGTTTTAATGGATTATCCGATTGTACTGTTTACCTAACCTAAGTGGGTCTCTTTTTCTTTTACTTTTACTTTTACCTTTTCTATTTGATTTTAATTTTAATTTTAATTTTTAATCAAACTCTCCCTTTCCTTTGCCTTCAAGATGGAAGTACAAAAGGACCATCCATCATTTCACCAGGAAGTTTCACCAGGAAGGTGGAGGGGTGCTCCTAATTAATTTACCTTGTGTTTTTTCTTGTTGTTTTAAATAAATCTTTATAATTTTCATTTATATTTGCTAACTAGTGACAAAACTGAACTTTTAGATTATGTTCGGTTAGTATGTTATATAGAATGAACGGATAAAGAAAAAAAAATATTTAGTTAAAAAAACAAAGAAAAAATATTAAATAAATTTATAGTTTTGGAGTTAATTTTTTTTATTGCCCTTCAAACTTTTGTTACCACCTCAAATAGTTTTTTTTTCCATTTAAATTTTTTTTTTTATTGGTCCATCAAACTTTTTATTTTCATTCACATCCTTCTTCGGTAAACTAAGAAATGATAAATGAAATCATGAACATACAAGGTCATACAGATTGAAGATTTTTTTAAAAAAAATAAAAAAATCATAATATTATTATTAATTAATTGACATGAGTAGACCGTAAGAGAAACACAGTCTTCTCAATCTCAACATCACAGTATGTTTCAAGACTTGACAGGTAGCACAATATTTAAATTTATTAATTTATATTCCTGTGTGTTATTATTTTATGATATTTTTATTTGTTTACAATCTAATTTTAAGTAATTAATATATTAACAAAAAATACACAGAACATATAATTAATTTATTTCAGATAATCAATTGAAAACAAGTAATTAATATTCAAATAAGAAAAATCAAATACAATTCTGCTACATACCTGATGTGGCAGCTACATATACAGTTTATCACGGTAAAACTCATGGACTTGAGTAAGATTTATCATGAAATGTCTAGCCTAAATGAGGTTTCATATTAATAATTTTCTGTACCAAAACTTCTCTACTAGCATTACTAACTAACCAAGATGGATCGGTTGTTTGTGATGCTTATATAATTATTGAGATTTTTATTACTTGGAAACCAGGTCAACTCTATACTAGAAGAGTTTTTTCGTCTAGTTCTACTACTCAAGTAGAGTTCTAGCATATCAATCTCATTGATTTTCACAAACCAAAACATTGAATTCACACCCTCGTCACTATAGATTGGTACTTCGATATAACGAGTTTGACTAATCCCAATTTGCAACATCCTTCAAGTAATTTCAACTTCTATTTCAAACATATTCTAGCCAAGTCGATCACATTATATTTTTGATAATTTGTTAAATGACATGTCTAATGTAGCCGTTAGAAATTTATGGTTTTCTTTATTTACAGGTGATACCATTGTCAGTATTGATAATGATATCATTATGAAAACAAATATTTCTAAATTATCAAATATTTTGTTAAACAACACAACACAACACAATTCTAATTTATTAATATCTTGGGATTAATCAAAGTATATCAATTATAAACTAAAAATTTATCTAATTAACTTAATCCATAATTTAGCCTAAATCAACACTAACATTTCAAACATATAATTTTGTGAATTCAGAATCAATAACAACCCAAAATAATTGATTATTTAACAAAATAATCTAACTATCAACTAAAAATATATCTAATTAGCTTAATTCATAATTTAACCAAAATCAATACTAATGTTTCAAACACAATTTTATTAATTCACAGTCAACAACAACCTTAAATAATTGATTTTTTAAATAAAATTAACCTAACTATCAACTAAAAATATATCTAATTAGCTTAATTCATAATTTAACCAAAATCAATACTAATGTTTCAAACACAATTTTATTAATTCACAGTCAACAACAACCTTAAATAATTAATTTTTTTAACAAAATAACCTAACTATCAACTAAAAATATATCTAATTTTTCTATTTTATAATTTAACCTAAATCAACACTAACATTTAAAACACATAATTTTGTTAATCTACTAAACTTAATTATACATAAATTAATTATAATTAAACTAATTCCTAATTCAAAATTCTAACATTCAATAAAGTCAAATTAATATCAATTAAACATAAATTATATAAAATTAATTGAGGGAAAGTGTTCAATAATATATTTTTAGAAGTGAAATGTGGCTGGTGAGGATGACTGATGGTGGTATTTTGACAATCATTCAAGTAGTGAATTACTTTCGATGGTTAATTATTCTCAATTTCTCAGAAGATATAACTGAAGAACGAAGTCATAGCTCATGAGTTCTTAAATTCTTTTGTTGGCAGTCAAGATTTAGGTGCCAAGTGAATAATTATGGATACAGGAAACAATATAGTGACATAATCAATGACCTCTTAAGAAACTGATATAAGCAATGACCCTGGACTTTGCAGCCTCCAATAGTCTTCAACAGTTTCACTTCATATTCTATATATACTTGGCATTTCGATGCAAACAAGCAGAGAAAAGATGAATTACAGTAAGAAGAAGATCTAAGATGGCAGAGGGGCAGAGAGTTGATATTCCAAGGGTCAAGCTTGGAACTCAAGGACTTGAGGTAGTAATACTCGGTGAATGTGATCATTTCTACAGGAAAAACCATCCAGAATTAAGAGTTTGTTTATTTTCCCTGATTTTAGCAGGTTGTGATGTTTTTAAGAATATTTTTACTGGTCTAATAGGTCTCAAAGCTGGGTTTTGGATGTATGGGGCTTAGTGAAATGTACAATGCTCCAGTCCCAGAAGATGTTGGCATGCATTTCAATCATCAAGGAAGCTTTCAGTCAAGGAATTACATTCTTTGATACTGCAGATATTATGGACCTTACACTATTGAAGTTCTGGTTGGCAAGTTTAATGCCAAAAAACTGCTCTGTCTTCCCTTGATTCATCATGAAGTTGTAGATATATCTACATGTATGGTTTTGCCTTTGCAGTAACTCTTTAACTGGTCTTCCTAAATGTTATACTTTCGTTGGAAAGACATCAATGCCAGACTCTAATGATGCTGAGGTCTCCATTTGTGTGATTAATTGTAAGCAAAATCCGTGTTAAAGAATAGCAGTATTAAAGGAGATAAAAAAATTTGCAGGTATTGAAACAGTTGCCTAGAGAAAAGATAGATCCATTTGGCAACAAAGTTTGGCATTGTCAGAAGGAGTTTTGATATTAAAAGCATTACAAATGTTCCAATCAGTGGAAATCCTGAATACGTCCGTGCATGCCGTGAGGCTAGCGCTAAGCGTCTCGATGTGGAATACATTGATCTCTACCGTCAGCACAGGATTGACACTTCAACACCCATCGAGGATACTGGAAGAACTATGTTTTCCCCCCCTCATCTGGGGACACTTTAATTTCATCATATATATAGCTTCTTATGTTTAAACTATCAGGAAGGATGCAGAAACATTGTATATGATCGAGCATTTTGAACTTATTATGCAATAATGGATTTTTCCCCCCGGCTTTGGCAGATAGGAGAGCTAAAGAAGTTAGTGGACGAGGGGGAAATCCAAGTATATTGGGTTGTCTGAAGCTAGCGCAGACACAATAAGAAGGGCACATGCAGTTCATCCTGTTACTGCAGTTCAAGTGGAATGGTCTCTGTGGTCTCGTGACATTGAGGAACAAAATAGGAAGCAACTGTTACACTGACATTATGTTTAATATCTGTGTGACATTTGGTGCTCGAACTGTGCAGAGAACTTGGAATTGCAGTAGTTGCATATGGTCCCCTTGCTTTCGGACTTTTTGCTGGCAGGGCAGTTGTGGAAAGTTTACCTTCAGATACTGTACTTGTATGAAACTATACTTACATTTACTTGTTTGCATTTGGTCCTGTCAGCCTTGGGGTTTCTAAAGAGTCAATCCTGAAAAAGAAAGTTTTATGCTTGGAGCACAAACATCTTGCTTGTTCTTCATCTGAATGGAGATTTATGCTAGTTGCTAACTCATGACTTAACTTGTCGTACTGAAGACACTGTTTCCGAGGTTTAGTGGTGAGAATCTCGACAAGAACAAAGTCTTTTCCAGTCTAATCGAAAAGTTGGCTTGTAAATAGTGGTCGGTGCTAAACTAGAAATGTGTTTGACGCACACGTAGTCTTATCGCAAAGAGAACATCAAAGACCTTTCAAATTCTATCATAGAAGGAGGCGTTCAACATGAAATGATTAATCTAGCCCTTAATAATTTATAAGAAATAATTATGTCATAATAAAAAAATCATTTTATCTCTAAAATCTAGTTCAAAGGTCTTATAGCTTAAAAGATAATTTTGTTATTACACTGCTGTTAGAATGGATGGGTAGTGTTTTGTGTCTTGCTCGACAGAAAATTCCCTTCTAGCTTTAGGTTCTTGTTAAAGATTCAATGTTTTCTTGGTGCTCATCCCTGTTTTCAACACTTGCTTTGTATTGTCTGTTCTCTACATGTAAACCTCAACTATGTGGGGCCTCTGTTATGAAATCTCATCCTCATCCTTTATCAGAAAAAAGTGCTTAACGCAGCTCTTCACAGCATCAACCTAGCGACGATGAATACATACATATATAAAGGAATGTATGTTCCAATGGAAGCTGCATTATGTCATGGCCATGATATAAGTGACATATACAAATATGAACTATCAGGATACGTTATGGCTATTTACCCCATTCCCCTGTTTGTTTTAGTTTTAAATTTTGATCTTGATGTATAATTATTCTAAATCACTCTAATTTTATTTTATTTTATAAAATCAAGCATCAACCGAGTATCAAATATTTCACTTAATATTGCAAGATTCTCATATTAAGGCACTGAAACAAATTAACCAGTCAAATTCTAAATAAATTTAATAAAAAAAATTAAATTAAAAAAAAAAGATTAAAGGGCTGAAATTAAAAGAGAGACATGAACTTCTGAGCGTGCAAATCAATCTGTAATGTTGACAATAATACAGGACTGGATGTTTGTTTAAGCTTCAAGTTTGGTCTATAAAGCTCTAATTATTTTGAATAAATCAAGTTAAATTTTGTTTTGCTAAACTTGAGTGACGGAATATTTCCTTGACACTTCGAGATCACCGTACACATGGATAAAAAAAACCTCCAAGAATAATAGCAAATCATAGCAATTTCTAAAAACCAAATAAGAAGATAAAAGAAAAATGAGGTATCAATGTGTAAAAAAAAAATCTTAGGGGGACAAAGAAACTCTTTTCCGAATGAACAATGCTTCTCCGTAAAAGACTAGCCCCTTGGGGTTATATATATATATATGTTGCTATCTATCTGACATATGATCATGCGTCAATTGCAATATCATGATGAAACTAGCATTTAAAAAAAAAAAAGTAAACAACGTTAGAAACTGGCATGCCATGTCCCTACATGAACAGTCAGTGAAAGCTCTCGAGAGGATAAAAACAACACGCAACGCCCCGTCTGATTCACCGGTCTCTCTGCCTCAATTTGATAGCAACAAGAAAAAAGATGGCCGAGGAGCAGAGAGTTACAATTCCAAGAGTGAAACTGGGTAGCCAAGGATTGGAGGTAAAAAAACCCATTTCACCTCTCTCCCTCTGCTTTTTCTCTATAATTGAGTCTGTTATCTTTATGATTTACCATATGGCAATCTGCATACATATGATGTTTTTAATTCTTGTATAGTTATTTACATCAGATTAAATAATAGGTATGGTATAGTTTGAGCTGATGAACAGTAATCATGATTAAGCCTATGGGCACCAGTCAACTGTATGGGAACTGGGAAGCAGTTTCTGATTGAAAAAAAAAAATTATACTCTTTTATGTTCACCATTCTATCCTCAAATCGTGTATAAGTTTGGAATATTTGTTCGAAAAAATCCTGGGTTTAATAGCGAGGCACAATAGAGAGCTGATCGAGACGGGTATAATCTAGATTAAAAGATTCTAAGAGTAAAATTTTGAGACAAATATTAGTTTCTGCTAGGAAAACCTATAGTTGGAAGATAAATTTATATTATACATACAACTAAAGTATTTAGTTTTTTTATACAGCTTCAATGTTCATGCAAACAGTGAAGCTCCTCAATTTTTTTTAATTGAATCTTTGTATGAACTAATTAGATTTGAAAGTATGATATATACATCAAATTAAAAGAAAGAGAACTGAAATGTAAAACATGAAGAAAAAAATATATTTAATCTTAAATTCTTGATAATTTTTATTTTGGTTCAAAAGTTTATTTTGTTTATTTTTCAATCTCAAACTTTGAGAGAGGAGAGAGAGAGTTACCTAAAAAGAGAGAAATTATTTTCAATTTGGCAACTTTCTAATGATGAAACTTGCATTTTTTGGTGTTAATGATTTTCATCTGACGAAAGAAGTTTAATAATAATGGTTTTTTCGTAAAATGTCCTTGAAAAAAGAGATCAGATTCTTTTAGTTGATTTTGGTTTTTTATGTGTTTTGAAATTGATAAGTGGTTTTAGGAAGGTTTTTATGGTATTTTAGAGGTGTTTTTAGGTGAAAATAGCTTTCAAGATGAATTTTCAGCAACGGAAAAAAATTGATTTCGGTTCGGTTAATTGAAAGAAAAAACTGGAAAAAACTGATTCTATTTTTTAGGTTTTTTTTGAGCTTTTTTGTAACTATAGCCTTCCACTTTTGTGCTTGAGGAATATAATTCCAGACATTAGATGCCATGCTCTCCTCACAGGGAAATGCAAACGGAACCCTTTCTCGTTACATGTTGACATGCCCTGCCTTGCTATGTATTAGATTCAGGTAGTGTTAATAAGGCAGATCCAATTGCACAGCTGCGCATATTGACTCTGTGCTCATAGGAAAACACAAAACTTTACAGAGAGCAAGCAACAAGTGTAACATGCAGAGATCAAACCAAGAAAGAAAAGGCTTGCCAGATAGCAGTAGATCCAAAGCAAGATAATAACAGTATTAATGGCAAAAGAAACCCAGAAAAGAAAAATCATGGCTTGAAAGAAAGAAACTAACAGAGAAGAAAAATCATGGCAAAGAGAAACAAATCTAAACTCTAAAGCAGTAGATCTAAAGCAATAACAGTATTTATACCCCCTGCTATTGTGTATTAATTCTTGCATGATTTTAGGTCTCGAAGTTGGGGTTTGGATGCACAGGGCTTAGTGGAATGTACAAGCCCCCACCCCCTGAGGAGGTTAGCATTTCAATCATCAAGTATGCTTTTAATAAGGGGATCACGTTTTTTGATACATCAGATGCCTATGGACCTCACACAAATGAAATCCTGATTGGGAAGGTATGTCTCAGAATATTCTTTGAAAGAATTGAGTGTTGGACAGTAATTCAGTAATATATATATATATATATGGTGTCTAGTTTTTTATAATAATAATGAAAAGGTGCAAGCAAAAATCCCATCAAAGGAGGAGGGTTACTCATAAAACACTATTTTTATTATAATAGTGTTCTGTTCTATATTTTTTTTAATTTATAATTTTATCTTGGCTATTAGATTTATTGAGGATTAAAGTTTAATATTTTTTTAATTTATTTTTTTATGAGGTTATCTTAATCTTTTGACTGAAATTATAAGTTTGACAGGTTTACTTTTCTGTTTTTTTTTTTTATTTCATCATTCAAATGATAGAAACACAAAACAGAAATATGTTGCTGAATAATGCAATTAAATACACAAAGAGCATGTTAAATATGCTCATTGAAAGCTTAGCCAGTAAGCTTTTGCTTCAAGTGGCATGTGTGTCACCCTTCCTTGTAAGAGGTCTTGGATTGGAGCCTCTTATGAACCCAAATTGAAGAGGGATTTCTGATATACTGTCAGGTGTTGATTTTCTTTGTTTATCACCAAAACTTGCATGTTACAGGCATTGAAGCATTTGCCCAGAGAAAAGATCCAGTTGGCTACAAAATTTGGTTTCGTTACAAGTTCTGATTTTAAAAGTACTACAATCAATGGCAGTCCTGAATATGTTAGTGCAAGTTGTGACGCCAGCCTAAAGCGTCTTGGTGTGGATTACATTGATCTTTACTATCAACACCGAGTTGACACTTCAATACCAATAGAGGAAACTGTATGCTTCTTTTCTTTCCTTTGTTAAGGAACAGTTCAGATTAATGGCATAACTGATTTATTTTTAATCCAGTTCCTATTTGCATTGGCTGGCAGATGGGAGAACTTAAGAAGTTAGTGAAAGAAGGAAAAATTAAGTATATTGGATTGTCTGAAGCAAGTCCCGATACAATAAAGAGGGCACACGCAGTTCATCCCATTAGTGCAGTACAAATGGAATGGTCACTTTGGTCTCGTGACATTGAAGAAGAAATAATCCCACTTTGCAGGTATACATATCATTGGGATTTTCAGCAGAAGCTGATTATCTATGATCTATAATCCACTAATGTTTCTAAAATATAAACAAGTTCTTGTTGAGGTTTGCATGAACCAAGCTAGTATCATTTCCATCAATGCATTGTGAAATTTAAATTCTGTTCTCTCCTTTTGTTGTCTTTTTTATTTTTGTTAATCTAGCCGAATTCGCTACCATGCCTGACGGCATCTGGCTGTTTGAATTGTGCAGGGATCTTGGAATTGCAGTAGTTCCATATTGCCCTATTGGTCGGGGATTTTTCGGTGGCAGAGGAGTTGTGGAAAGTCTGCCTGCAGACGATAAGCTGGTATGAAGTTTCACACCCACGTACAAAAAGAAATTGTCTGTAATTGCTGCAATTCGGTGTTTTTTAATGCTGCCATTTGTGCAGAAAGCAAACGACTCCCGAAACTTGAACATCATCAGTAATCCAATTCATGCTCTCGTTGCTTATTTGACTCAGAATGCTTTGGTAACTTGTGGCCTACTTGCTGTTGTTTTAGAAATCACATCCAAGGTTCACGGATGAAAATATAGAGAAGAACAAGGTGTTTTATTTTCGAATAGAAAAACTGGCTGCAAAGCGTGGCTGTACTCCCGCTCAGCTTGCCCTTGCTTGGGTTCTCAATCAAGGGGATGATGTTGTACCTATCCCTGGTGAGTCAGTTTGTTTTTTTATTTATGGTGTTCAGTTCTGCAATTTAAGCTACAGATTTTTTGTAAGTGTATCGAATTTCACAGGATATGCATTGCTAATCTTTTCCTCAAATTTCCCTAGGTACCTCAAAGATCAAAAATCTAGATGACAATATTGGATCATTGCAAGTTAAGCTGACAAAAGATGATTTGAAGGAAATCTCTGATGCTGTTCCCGTCAAAGAAGTTGTTGGCCTTAGAAATAAGGATTTCCACCTCACATGGAAGTTTGCTAATACACCACCTAAAACTAGCCAAGTCTCCACTTGATATGTACATGAAAGCAAGGTTTGCTGCAAGATTTCATTTCAACCTAATAAATTCCATCTTGGACTAAATATCAAGGGTGAAAATGTAGCAAAACAATATTTCATAGCTGCATTTTAGTTGTTCAAATAAACAATGTGGTTGCAAAAATCCTCTCTATGTTTTGTGCTTGTGGAATAGAACAACTTCTCCTGTCTCCAGAAGGAACCTCAATCGAATATTTCTTCACATTTTCAGCAACAGTCTGCAGGAACAAAAGTTCAATGCAGCAGGCTTGCATCGTATCCTGATCACAAATTCACTCCAGTTTCTAGATTATTGAGTTGTTTCTTTTCCCTTGACGAAAGCGAGAGCACGATACTTGTAGAAAATGACAGATTTTCCTATAAATGGAGTTGATCTAGCTATTTGTGATAATTGCATGGAATGATCCTATGTCAGTCGCCACTAATGAGTCAAGCTTCATGGTGGTTTCCAAGGTGTTTAACCAAACACGCTTAGCCTTTACCCCCAGGGCATCTGATAAAAGTGCGACCCCTTGCCCCCTTTCCATTCATCATCTTGTAGGCACTTTCAAATCTAACAGGGAGGTTTCTTATGACCTGGCATGGGAAGGAAACAAAATCATTTCTGAAGAGACCCGATTCCAATATGTGGTAGGTTGTGTCTGGCCAGTGAAAGAGTTCTGGATCAGGAATGGTTTGTAGATGGAAGTACATTTTTCAGAATACGAACAGAGCAATACATTTGTTATGCATCAGGTCCAAGTGAAAGTGATAAAAGAAAATGACGTTATCAATGACCCAGTATGATACTGCTGCCGGCATACTGACTTGACCAATGACACAACAGAAAATATGAAATGTAGTTCATCCCATCACTTCTGTACACATGGAATGGTTCCTGTGGACTCCACTGGTATTGAAGAAGAAGAAGAAGAAGAAGAAAGAGTCCCACTTTGCAGGTTTCTCCACATTTCACCTGAAGTCCTTTTTCAGATGAGTTAAACATGTCTCCTGCGGATATACTATGAACATAATCGTATTTGTACTGCAGTACTTACTCTCTAAACCTAGTTTAGTGATTTCCCTCTTGAATGCAAATATACGTACTGCAGGGAGCTTGGTACTGTAGTAGTTGTGGAAATTTTACATGCAGATAGTTCTCTGCTATGGAACTCGATAATTTTGCAACCTCATGGGCTACTGCCTTGGTGTAATCTTCTGCATTTTATGGTTTTTTTTCTTGTCTCTTCTATGAGATTATTCAGTTAACCGATGAGCATTATATTAAAATATTTTTTTAATCATGTAATGATTTATTTTATATAGTTTTTTTTTTAATTTCATGCATATAATATAATAAACACCTAACAAAATAGCGGAGGGTGGACACGTTTTAGAAAACTAGTTTTTAGTATTTACTTATAAGTAGTTTCGCAGTACTACCAGCAAGGCACCAGTGGTCTAGTGGTAGAATAGTACCCTGCCACGGTACAGACCCGGGTTCGATTCCCGGCTGGTGCAATTGTTTTTCCCCAAACTTTGGCTTGCTTTCCAGAGTCAAAACTTTTATTCGAAGTCCAGACCAAACCTACCACATTGTCATTTATTGTGTTTTGGTAGTTTCTACTTTGCAAGATTGCAGATTTTTGTGGATTTTATAGCATTTCTGTGATTAGAGAGTGTTTGAATTCATGGGACTTGTCCAATGGTTATGGAGGTGCATGGTGATGGTAGCATGGAAAACTCTGGGATGTATGGAGTGGCTTCTTTGGTTTGAGTTCTCAGTAAAGATGCAGACTTCATGTCCAGACAGCACAAATCATTGCTCTAATTAACTGGGTTTTGACTGTGAAGTAATTATCTTTTTTTATATTATCGAACAGTTTGAGTTGAATTTATAAGATTTATAAAGGCAAGTTGCTCAATGTATAATGTACCCGTTCAATTTGTTGAAGTGAAGTCCATTGTGATGTGCACCAAATTGAGTGTCTGGCATTTGTTGAGTAATCAGTAATTACACACTGATTATGTGAAGTGCAAATTTGAAGGGAAAATCATGGCTTCTGCATATAGGTAACAAAAGATTGATTAAAAATGAACTGGGAATTGTCATTCTACTTCAAAATTAGCATGAACTTCATCGAAATCCAAGATTCTGATCTTTTGTTTTCTTTATGTAAGAGTATTAAACACTCCATCTTGGTGTTCTTCCTGTTTATTTGTGGTTTTTCCAATTTGGTATGGTATGCTAAACAGGTCTCTAAGTTGGGTTTTGAATGCATGGGCTTAGCTGGAGTTTACAACTCTCCTCTCTCTGACGAGGATGGAATCTCAGTATTGAAGGATGATTTCAATAAGGGTATCACTTTTTTGATACAGCAGATGTATATTGAGCTACCAAATCATTCAGTTTAATTGGATAAGATTTGAACAAGTTGGTCGAAAGTATCCTGAATTGTGGTCCAAATATACTGAAAACAGTCTTTCTTCCGATAAATCTGTTTGTTTCAAAAATAAATTGTTAATTATGCCTTTATAGTTTGGGAAATCCTTCTGGTTGTTTGAATAAATAGTGTTGATTCCAATATAATTTTGAGAAATCCTTTCAAAGAATTTTAAACAACTAAAAAAAGCGATGGTTTTTTACTGTCAGAACAGCTCCCATTGTGAAGTCAGGTTGAAGAGGAACTCTGTACTTTGGTTTGCAAACACCGAGCCTGAGAAACTATTGGCAGTTTGGTTGGCCAATGGAAATATCATGGTGGCATGATAGCTTGGCTTTAAGAAATATGCTAAACAAACTGTAGCCACATGGCATTGAATGCAGAACAATCCCTCGAAGAAGTCTCTGCAGTTGGCAGTTCATCAGCCTGTTCTGCATTGTTTTCGTTTACAGCAGAAATTCCTATATACCGCAGTTAAGACATTGTTGTATTATTTTGATATTCCTCAGCGTTGACTTTTTCCAGGGACCACTCGGATCAAAAACCTAGATGAGAACATTGGCTCCTTGAATGTGAAACCTTCAGAAGAGGAACTAACAGGAATTTCTAATGTGAACCTTTTGAAGAGGTAGCGGGTGATTCAACCTATGTTAGCTTGTGTCTTTTGTCATGAAGTTTGCCAACACGCCTCCAAAAGATAGCAAGGTTTCAACTTAAAACATTTCCACTGTACTGGGATGCAAAACATCTATGGATAATTGAACAATAACTCCTGTATGATCACTGCATTTAAGGCTTATAGGACAAGGTTTCAACTGTAGGGTTTGGCATCTGCATCCCGTTAAGGGCTTAGCATGAAGATGATGCATGGAAAGCAAAAGACTCAGGTTATGCTATCCTTGCTCTACATAAGCTTACTATCTACCACTGATCAGCATTGTTGGTTGTAGACGCTGGATAGCTTGATCCTCGCATAATTGAGGCATCTCCTCCTCCGGCAAGGTCACAATCACTGTCCTTGCAAGGCCTTCTTCTACTGAAGGCAGCACCACAATCAGACCTTCACCCACCACATTGCCAAAATGACATGCCACATGAACCGGCTTTTCATCACTCTTAAAACTCGCCGACGACATCAGCGATTTATTCCCTATGATCATGTGCTCCATGCTAACACAAGTTAGCTCAGGACCATACATTCTAAAAGGTGGTGCATGCTTCCCTCCCTCTTCCTTCTGTGATTCAAGCCAATCTACAGCATACCAAACCTCCTCTGTCTCGACACCTGACACATGGCGATGCACCAACTCAACCACATGTCCTAACTTACCGTAGTCCATTTCTTCCTCATTTAGTGTTAGCATTGAGAAATGCAATGCATTTCCAAAGTAACCAAGAGGGATTGGTGGCTGCACGAGCCTTCTAAAGTCTAAACAAACTGAGAGGGAACATTTGTTGTCATGTTTTGGAGCCTTTAGAAGCACAAGACGTGTCCAGAAGAGTGCAGCTAGCAAATCAAATGGGGTGGCTTGAGGACATTGATCATGCACTTCATTAAGGCATTTATTGATCGCTGAATTAGAGAACCTGAACGTAGCGGTGACCATTTTCACCGAGGGAGTTCGTGCATTGGCCTTATTTGCATAGTAATTGGTTGATTTACCGCTAGTATCAGGAACTTGTTGGTGATGGAGCGGGGTTGAGTTGAACAGGGGTGGGTGCTCAATCGGCTCCTGGCGGTGACTCTCAATCCAGGATTTGAAGAGCAGAGTTACTGAAGTTGGGTCTGCATTCATGTGTGTACAACTTAGTCCAAAGGCTACACCTCCTCCTTCAAATTCATTTACCTGGATAACCAAAAGTCAAAAGTTGTGGTGTCAACAAACACAAATGCCTTAGAAAACTAACAATGAGATCCTGATTTTCAATCCTCTCCTGAATCAGAGTTTAAGAACATAATTTTTCAAGAAGCTAAACATTCTCCCCTTGAAAAAGAAAAGGTAAACTTCGGTTATCAAAGTTAGAAAGCCAAACATGAAAATGTGATAAATTCCAACTAGCTGGCTCCAGGTTCAGTACCAAAGACAAGAAGGTAGGCTGTCCAACCACCAAGCTGTATGAGAGATATGTTTCAGTCTGAGAGTTAATTTTCATTGAGTGGACAAACTATCATTAATGGAATGAAGGGCCGATTGTCATTATGTTTAGCCCTACCTAACCTGAAAGACTACCAGCCACACACTTGAAATAGAAATCAATGAAACTTTCCTGTCTGTACCATATGCTTCGAGCAATGACCACAAGAACCATGCGATGAGCTTGTTTCTCTTCTGTCAAAATCTATTTGCCCATTTGGCATCGAATACTTTTCTACCCACATCAATTTTGTGTTAGAAATAAGTAAGGGACAAGGTAGGAAGGAACTCTTATATTATTTACTCTTAAACGAGAGGAAGTTCATGTAGACTTGGACTTAGAATGCAATACTTGAACACATATATTTATACTAGTCTAGAATAAATCAAGATTTAAAAGAATAAACACATCTTTAATAGTTGTATGCACCTAGAAGAACTAAAAGAACACTTTGACTTCAAAATTAATTCCGACACCCCCTCTTAATTTTAAAAGTCTAGGAACTCTTGAAATTTGGATTTTGATGGAGAATAGTGCTGTTGCACCTTTCTCATTTCTTGTTTATGATGAAAAATTCAAATATCACTTTCATTACTTTTTTTTACCGTCACATTGTTGTCATAATTTTATGGAACTTACATCTTCCTGTTGAAAAGATCTCTCATGCATCTGTCTTAGCCTCTCCTTTCATCATGGGTACGTAATGACATCTTATTGTCATATCTTCAATCTTTCTTTAGTTAGCAATTGTATTTGCTTAAACATGGCTCATGTAAGCCAGTTTTCTTTATTTCTCTAGCCAATCATCTCTTTTTCAAGATTTCGCTTTTTAAGTGGTTATTCTATTTTAGCTCACTCTTTACCAGGATGATATCTTCTTCTTATCATGGCTCCTTGGCCATTCTCCATCTTCTTCTATAGGAAAAGCTCTCTCTTTTCTTATTCATGTGTGGTATCTCTAGGATCACATCTCATCTCTTGTACAAGAAATTGCCAGCTTGCACTGAGCCTGTTTTTTAGACTTCCTCTGTGTTTCTCGATGCAAGGTTTCAGTTCACTTGTTAGGTTATATCACCTTGCCCCTCTATTTTTTATTTTATTTTTCCAATATCACTCATCCATCCACTCTATTTTGCTCCATTTTTTCTCTTTAGATATCTCTTGTTTATCCACTCTATTTTACGGAGAAGGGAAGCATGGTAAAAAACAGTTTCATTTATATAATATTATTTTTTAAAAAGAGAAAGTCTCATACTCAACATATATATTTATACTATTTAAAATAATTCAAGAGAATTAAAAGGATAAATGCATCTTTAATAATTATAAATTTAGAAAATAAATCATGAAAAAACTAAAAGAAAAATTAGACTTCAAAATTAATTGCAACATGTTGAATAATGCTAGTAAACATGAATATTCTTCCTTCTCGGATGCTAATCCTTCATCATAACCAAAGAAAAAACACAAAGAAAGAAGTTATTATCTTTTTAAAAAAGAAAGAAACAATATTCATGAATTTCTATTTAGAATATAGATTTAGATTAAATGAAGCATATATAGCATGGAGATGGGGCAACCAAAGTGAGAACTTCAGGCAGCAAGAAAATCATAGTATTTTTTTATAGAGAAGAAGTAAAGAACATGAAGAATCCAAGAATATATCAACACTCAAAGAATATAAATACCTGGATACGAAAGGGTGACCATGTACTAGGATCCTCAGGCATTTCCTCCCAAACCGTGAGATCTTTCTCCTCCGAGACATCAGCTGATCTCAACCATTCATCAATTGTAACTCCAACATTTGCCCTCAAAATTCTAACACCAGCATCATTACACTTCACTTCCCAATTACCCGACTCCCCTCGGGTCAACCGACCCGCAACTTGTGGATACAAAGAAAGAACCTCCGACAAAGACACCTTTAAAGGGTCCACGTCAAAAATCCCAAATGGGTTTTTCTTGTAGTAAAAAACTAAGTGTAATGTATGGAGAGCCATTGCATGGTCAAGCGCTGATAATGGATGGGTCTGACCCGGCCCGACTGGCTTGCTGGAGACTGCTGTTAGCATTGAATGGACACTAACCCTACTGTTTATGTTCGCCATTTTTCACTCCAAGCTGTATGTGTGTGATTTTCCTGAAGAAGAAGAAGAAGGTAGTAAATTTGAAGCGCTCTCTCTCTCTCTCTCTCTCTGTATAGATATAGACATGTGTATGAGAAAAAGTGTTAGGAGAGGTGGTTGGAAGCGCCGCTATGTTGGGTTTTCAGAATTTAAGAGGAGGGAACTGTTCTCTGTTGGGTATCATTTAAGAGGCGGTGGCAAGTAGTGGGAATTCAATTATAATAATAGTTCATATGGCAGCACAGAATTTAGGTGAGAAATTAGATGTGAAGCACAAAGTTGAAAGTACAGAGGTAATGAGACGACGACCTCAACAAGCCATCAACAATCAACTTAAAGAGGACGACAACCAAAAGGCTTTGAGCTACATCTTTCTTTGATGATTGTAACAACTTCTAGCATAAGACGACCAATCATTAGCAAAAAAAATTACAAGAGAAGAAAGAGTTTTTGCTACATCTTTCTTTTATTTTTGAAATATTGTTATTTTTTTATTATTATATATTTTTTATCAAATTATTTTATTTTCATGATAAAAATTGAAGCTTTGAGGGATTAATCTAATTAATTTAATTTTTTTTAATTAATTTTTTTTTCAATTGTATCCTTTAATATGATGTTGATAGAGAACTAAGCTTAATATTTATTTTGTATGTTTTATATTAGGTTATTTTAGTCTCGTGATCCAGAAATGGTGTTTAACGAGTTAATCTGAATTGACTCGAATCATTTTTTATATTCTCTTTTTAATTAATTTTTTTTATTTCATCATTCAACATTGAGTTTGTTAAACATTCAGTTTCATAATTTGTTTTGATTTTCTTTATATAGAAATATCTTAGTCTTATTATTAGGGTCGCGAGTTTTGATATTTTAACTCGGTTAAAAATCAGGTCTTTTTTTTTTCTAAAAGGCTATCTCAGTCTCTTAATCCGGATCACAGGTCATTCAACATTGCATTTGATTTTTATTGGGTTATTTATCTCAATCTTATGATCCTTATCTCAGTCTCTTAACCCAGATCACAGGTCATTCAACATTACATTTGATTTTTATTGGGTTATCTATCTCAATCTTATGACCCAGATCACAGGTCCTTCAATATTAGATTTGATTTTTATTGGGTTGTTCCTGTCTTAAGGTCTAGGTCATGGGTTTGACGGGTTAACTCAATTGACTCAGCTTTTTTTTTTTAACTTTTTTAATTGATTTTTTTTTCAATTTCATTATTTAATATTGATTTTGATTAGGAATTATACATTGTGATTTGTTTTAGTTTGTTTTTTATTAGGTTATCATGATCCCATGACCCGAGAATAATGCTTCACAGGTTAACCCAGGTTAACTTGACTTATTTTTTGTGTCATTTTTTAATTAATTTTTTTTATTAATTTTATTATTCAAAATTAGGTCTGACACGTCGATTGAGAATTGAATTTTATAATTTGTTTTGATTTGCTTTATATAGGGTTATCTCAGTCTCATGACCAGAGTCGTAAATTTAACAGGTTAACACGAGTTAAATCATATTATTTTTTTATTTTTTTATAAGGTTATATTGATCTCATGACTCGAGTTATGGGTTTGATGAATTGACTCGGATTGTTTTTTATTTTTTTTTAATTGATTTTTTTTAAATTTATCCTTCAACATTGAATTGAATTGATTGAGAAATGAACTTTATAATTTATTTTGATTTATTTTTTATGGGATTATCTTTATCTTATGACCTTGATCGAAGGTTTGACAAGTTAACTCGAGTTATTTTTTAAACTTTTTTTAATTATTATTTTTTCAATTGCATCCTTTAACATTGGTTAATTGAAAATTAGACTTTATAATATGTTTTATTTGCTTTATATAGGACTATTATAGTCTCATAACCCGAGTCATAAATTTGACATGTTAATCCAACTTGACCTAAATCAATCGGGTTATTTTTAGACTCATGAAGTCAATTAGATCAATCTTCACACAGTTTAAATTTTTTTAAAAAAATATTAATAATATTTAAATATTTTTATTTTTATGTTCTAGCAAAATTTAACGGCTCAATTATCTATTTCAAACTAATAATTTTAAAATTAACCCAACTATTATCTGTGCAGTTCAGCAGAATGACAAACTAGTGGCGCATGCTTAATGTCAGCCAATGATGCCCTCAGAACGCGACCCTGTGGATAGCTATGGATTCAATTCTCTATTGATAACCATCTGGTGCCAAGTGTGAGGTTTCTCTCTACACTTACTTTGTAGTTCTCGCATCTTATTTCTTGTACATGTTCATTGCAAATTTATACTTTATTTGCTTTAATGATTTATTATCAATGAAAAAAAAGTGAAATTTGCATTTTTCTTCAACTCCAGAAGGAGGAGAGATTGAAACCAATGGAGGGGAAATTGTCTGAAAAGGGCTGTTTCTTGTCCCTTCAAGCTCCAAGCAACTTAAATATTACTTGCTAGTAACTATCATGTTTGCTCAGTTGCATTGAACCAATGGAAGTTCCCATGGATCCTTGATACTAATGTACCAAGCAACTAGGCAACGCTTGCCTGGCACAAGGAACCATTAGCCTACCAACATACAGGATGTGATTACAAGTTAACAACAATGTTCTACTCAAAATGGTTGCGACAAGATTATTAAAGAGTTGAATCAATCATTATGGTTTTCCGACCAACAAACATATTCACAGCTAAAATGACCTGTTGTACCAATCTGACAGTTGGTGCAAACTGATATCGAGTTTATGATCAATTCAATGAGATCTATAACTGAATTCATTCACTTTCAAAAATGATAAGCTAATCTGGAATGGAATGGGATTCTATGATAAACCAGGAAAATGAGAGAAAGAAACAGCTTAAGAAGCCAGCTATCACAACATTGATTCAACATGGGCTTCACGCGGAGCATAACATTCAATGCATATCGGCAGATTTTAAAACTCGTTAGATTTCCAGGAGATCATAAAACTAACTTTCAAGACCCGAAGCGTTTTATACTGGATAAATAATGGGAAAATAGAAAAAACATACAAGATTTTAGCAATACTTTCAAAGCATCTTCATTCCTTTTTCCTCGCGTTTCGTATTAGTGATCCTCAATCTTCTTCAGACTCTTCATGTCTGTTGTTTCCACCCTGTAACCAAAAAAAAAAAAAAAACCTCACCAAATTCATGCGGGACACCGGAGCATGTAACATTTATAACAAGGTCATCAAAGGTTAGATGAATAGATGCTGACAAAAATGAAATTTTAAAGGTTGTGTATTCTTTAGGAAGATAGTTTTTAATTTTCATATTCACTTTTCATCTTTATTCTAAATTTGTCTCTCCAACAAACTGTGTTTACTAACAAATACTTTTCAACCATAAAAAACAAGGGCGTTGTTTGACTTGTCTTTTAAAATTTGATAAAGAGATTAAATAACAACCAAACCAAACAAGGGCCCTTGATTTCTAAGTAGATAATTTGGAAAACAACTGTTTTGTTATTCCAGCTTTGTAGAAATTAAAAAGAAAATTAACATGCATTACAATAAAATACAGTGATTAAATATGTTTTTCTAAAGTTTTCTGTTTCCTAGAAAATGTTTCTAAAGAACTGGAAATTCTCCACAAGTAAACACAACCGAAGTGTTTCCTTCATTGCTAAGCACATCATTCATTCCAAAGCATGTGGAATTTCATAAGAAATACTTGGCGAAAAAAGACACGCTCTTCGTTCATAAACTTGTTCACTAACAATCAAGACCTAAATAGATG
>Ga0307518_10000948_pt1 | contig 21630 bp, 14 predicted proteins | sample 25_EM_MG_FD_203889 | JGI IMG/M metagenome (GOLD analysis project Ga0307518, IMG submission 203889) | Populus trichocarpa ectomycorrhiza microbial communities from riparian zone in the Pacific Northwest, United States - 25_EM | ecosystem: Host-associated > Plants > Roots > Unclassified | place...
GTTAGGACCACCTCTCCACTACATGGTTTTTCTTCTTAATTTTAACATTTAAGGTATTTTCGGGCTAGCTTTTAGCACCGATGCTAAATCCTTCTCAGGTCACAGGCAGGCCTTAAGCAACAAGTATTTATCCAAACCGGTACATTCATGAGAAATTATATTTCTCTAGGTCTCGCATATGATGCGAACGCTAGAATGACAACGTAGAGAGAGCAAACCAATGGCAATTTTGCTCAGATAAAATTCTGGCATTTCAGTTAAATTCAATGAATACATGAAAAGGAAAGTTCAACCAAGAGTTCATTTCATTTATAATGTACCTAGATAAGAGAAATAAATAATCCAGTTGGACCCACCTGCGAGTAGTGTCCTGATGTGTTATGTCACTGTTTGGTAATGTCTGGACGTGTGTGCTATTTAGCATTGGATGGCTCGTAACCTCTAAACTGTTGCAGCTTTTTTAGAATTTGGATTCTAATGTTCATGTTCCACTGCCGACAATCACGGTGTTGTTTTCAAAATGAACCAATTATTTATAAAGAAATGTAGTGGCTTTAATCATATTGTTGGCTAGACAGCAAGTCAAAGTGAATAGAAAATTTTGTCCTTACAGCTCTGTTGATGTAATGAAACAATCTCAAAGCATGGGTGGTTCCGCAACTGATCAGCATTAACATTAATCACTGAATGGTACATTTACATGCTGCTCAGCTGTTAGTGTTTTGAAGTTTAAATCTTAGTCTTTGTTCTTGGTATCAACGTACGATCTTCATAGTAAATGTACCAAGAAAATCATGTAAGGAAGACGCATGATTATCATCTTTTGAGACCATGATGCCATTCTTCATGGTCAACACTCTAGTGACAAAATCAGAGAGTTCATTCATTTGTTGACTGATCTTATTGTTTATCCAAATGATTGGGAGGAATTAATGGTGCTTATCTTTCGACAGGCTCATAATTGTTTAGCATATGAATTAAGCGTAGATAGAAATGTTGAATATAAAGCCTGGGTGTAATGGTACCTTCTGTTGGCAGTGTTAGCCATCTTCTAAAAACATCAATTTGATGCTTTTTCAAGAGAAACACGCCCAAAAGTGTAAGCTACTGCACTCCCAAGCATAAGCGTAGTGGCTAATGCTTTTCTTAATACAATTTAACTTTCATAAAAGAAAAAGTTATTGTTCTGCCTTAATTGATCCTCATCCTGTAGATTGCATAGGATGCTTATGTTTTCCCAATTGTTAATACTGCATGTATTGCATTGCCATTCTAATTGCATGTTTTCTAGAAATTGTATTTGAAAAACTCTTATATTAAAACAATTTTGTGATGATGGCGCTGTCATAACTTTAGCTGAGATTATGAAAGGCCTTTGTTAAAATAAAAATAAAAATAAAAATAAAAATAAAAATAAACAAGGGCTGTATTTTATCATTTATTTTTTGGATGCCTGTGATGGATATGCATGGCATGATCACTTTTCGTCAGTGTGGTTCTCATCTTCCAATCAAATTTCATCAATTTGTTTTATGTCAGATTTTGTATCCTTTTCAATCCTTGTTACTGCTATCAAAGAATTTTTTCATACATAGTTTATAACAGAAAATATTTGTGCAGGTTCAAGATCAACAAGGGCAAAGCCACTTCATTGGACATCGTGCTTGAAGATAGCAGAAGATGTAGCACAGGGTCTTGCTTACATCCATCAAACGTCAAACCTTGTCCATGGAAACCTGAAATCCGCCAATGTTCTACTTGGAGCTGATTTTGAGGCCTGCATCACAGACTACTGCCTTGCCATGCTTGCAGACACTTCTTCTAGTGAAAATCCTGATTCTGCAGCTTGTAAAGCACCTGAGACTCGCAAGGCTAGCCGTCGAGCCACTTCCAAATCTGATGTCTATGCATTTGGTGTGCTATTACTGGAGCTTTTGACTGGTAAACATCCATCACAACATCCATACCTTGTGCCTGCTGATATGTTGGACTGGGTCAGAACAGTGAGAGATGACGGTAGTGGGGATGACAACCAGCTTGGAATGCTTACTGAAGTTGCTAGTGTTTGTAGCTTGACCTCACCGGAACAGAGGCCGGCAATGTGGCAAGTGTTAAAGATGATACAAGAGATAAAGGACAATGTCATGGTAGAAGATAATGCAGCTGATGGATATTCATAGCTCCTTTGTCTGTTTTCACACAATTGAAAGCATAGGAGAATTGAACTCGGGCTATCAGAACTATCCTTTTGGAAGGTATGTACCCCATTGAAGAATTATAGAATGGAATGATCAATGCGAGCTATGCGTGAAATGGGAAAATTTTCATTTCTCCAGACTTCCCCTGCAGAAGTTACTGAAACCACCGTTCTCGATGTCACGGATGTGGGATATAGATCATGATTTTGTAAAGGCTGCTTCTTTTTTTCCTCTCTCTTTTCCCCCCCTTATGGAGTGTTTATGATCATTTTGATTTTTGAGGTTTACTTCATGATTACGCAGTATCTGTTTTTCTTGCCAAATCTACCAATGAAGGTTCGGACCGAGTCGATACAAAGTCCTTTTTAAGATAAATGTCCACATATTTTCAAGCAGGAGAGCCCAAAGCACTCTCGATGAATAGCAACATAAAAAGGACTATCTATTGCCAAAGAACAGAAGCATACATGGGCATGGATTTGATGTGTGGAGAGATAGAGAATTGGAGATTGCACGAGTAACATGATTTTCATGATATAGAAGTTGAAACTGAAGTGAAGATAATGTTGAAAAAAACGGTGGAGATGGATCTGGCTAACTGAAGATGAATCAATCTCATCAATAAAACGAGTAACCATGCCATCATACCTGAATTATTTCTCATCAATAAAGACACTAGCTCATAGCAGCCATGGAGGATTCAACAATTAACGACTATGCAGCTGGGCTAACTGAAGATGAATCAATCTCTAGACCAATGCGTTTGGGAATCCTAGATGACCTCCACTCACAAAACCTTATCGGAGGTGAGAATACGATAAAGGTCAGCCAGACCTCTCTAATGAATCATCCTTCCATTTTTCTATCCGAACATCCCAATAATGCCACCTCATAAAGGGCATCTTTACTGTAAAGGAGTGGTCCTACCTAAACCACAAACCATAACCAAGTAATCAACAGCATTTGTGATAGCTACAATGGTTTTATCTAATAATTTTGTTGATGAGAAACTTATCCCCAATGTATCTCACGCCCTACAAAGATGCACACAACACGCCATAGCAGCGCTGCAAAGGCTGTCATTTAGCGAGTTGGCTTTCACCCCTACAATGGTAAAGTGGCTCCTTTTCAGATAGTATCATCTTCATGAGATGGCCCTGCGGGCTGCATCCTGCTCAACTTTTGAGTACATGATCGGTGATATTTTTCATAATTGGATCCCTTTCAGTTTTCAGAGGCAATGGCCTGCATCTCCAGTTTTTGTCTAGCCAGACCCCACTGGGCCCAGACTGTAAGAAAAGCACTGATCTGATTTGAATAATTCAACTCAAGGCAGTTCCATTTGATTTCCCTGTGCAAGCATTCACGAAAACTGACAATGGAAAGTCTCTGGGACTGAGAGAGTGTGGAGAAATAATAGAATACGACGGTCACTTTAGTTACATACAGGGACCATGCTTTATTTTTACATGGCAGCCCTTTGGCAATCGCCTCTAATTCAATAACCCTCCATTTCACAGTGTTTTGTGCTCCAGAATTATATCAAAGTCAACAAAATGTGTCAAGACTTGAAGCCACGCTAGGATCCCCGAATGAACTAAGGAACAGGGCTAGCTGCTGGACGAAAAACTACTCTTTATTTATATCTCTTTAACTAAATCGTAACATGTACAGGCAAACTGGAAACAACCTACAATGAAAGGAAACATTTCCTCTTATTATTTTTTAATAGCAATAAACTCAATAGATTAACAGGAAAAATCCACATCCTGAAGCACAGCATCAAAATCTTATCATACACACATGCTCAGTTGCTCAAACCTTCAGCCATTTTCCAAAATTTCGGTTAACCCATCGGCATGAGAAGATGCAGATGTCATGATTTAAGACGGCATCAGTAATTTCGCATTCTCTCTCTATAGTAACCTCTTTGCCAATGTACAACAGCCTGTATTGTTGCAAGGAAAATAGATGTCATGCATTCTTGCAGGGAGAAATAAGAATTTAAAGGGTAGTAAAGCTAAACCAATCACTCAAGATGACAAGGGTTTGATTCCTTGGCAGAATTACAACATAATAACAGATCTGTGGAGCCGGTTTAAGCACAGGGCATGCAGAAAGTTACTCAGGAAAAGAGGGCCACAGTCCATATTCAAGGGCTCTTGATGCTTTAAATCACCAGAGTAAAAGGAAAAAATTAAGACAATCTTTTCCTGCAGAATGGGCATCATCAGATCTGCTGCCATGATTTATTGGAATCTCAAGTTGTCCACACCGATCTCATGGTAGTTTAAAGATGACAGTTTTATGCGAGTTTAAATCCAAAGTTTAATGATTCTATGATAATTTTGGTATTAAGAATAATCTGCCCACTGCAACTCTACCATGGGGTTGCACAGTGTATAGAACATTATGTTCAAATACTAAAAATTAACAAAATTTTCAATCCACCTGGTATGATGGTAAAAATATATGAAAAACAAGAGCAAGACTTACCTCTACTCGCACGAGTTTCACTCAACCATGAGTCAGATCATATAAGCAAGCAAGATATATGTACAGCATGTCGTGGTCATATCATAGCAACCAGAGCCTGTGAGCGAGGCCTTGACCTCATGATTGTTTCATCACTGTGTTTGATCCACTCTGAGAGCTTCCATGGTTTCTGCCACTTCCATTTGAACTGAAGCAGCCACTGATGATGACTCCTCTTCCATCGCCAGAGTTTTCCAGTTTGCCCTAAAGCTGCCAATTTCTTCATTGACAAATGTCCAACTGGTACTATCTGAACTCGCAGCATAATTGCCTTTATTAATCAAAGGGGAAGCCACACTCTCAAATACAGCTAGAAGCAGGGGAATTACCTTTCCCGTTTGGTCTAGAAATGCCACCGATTCTCTAGCAGGCCCATTAACAATCCCAGGTGTAAATTTTAGTTGCTTTGGCGCTGGAAGCAACATTGGAGACAAATGACCACTCATGTCGTCTGCATAATGCTTCGAAGAACTGCGTGAGCTATCCTGTTGATTTTGATACATAAGAGTAAGAAAATTACACCTTCCTCCCAAAAAATAAAAAAGGGACTAGGGTCCTCATTCATTGGTGCTAGGGTTAGAAGCCAGGAATCAGGAAAGAAATGGTGTTTTCATCACAAATTCCAGAATATTGTTGAATCACAAGTAATAGAAACCCATTTACGATATCACATGAATGGACAATTGAAGCAAAATGTTACACAAAGTATTTACAAAATGTTGTCGCCAGGCAAATTCTTCAGCCTATGTTGAGGGGTTAATGGATCATCTCTTACAAATCTCTATGCTTAAAGTTGACCAAAATCTATGATATTACAATTCATGACTTAGAATTAGAAGAACAAATGTAGCACGTATGATGATGAAAACTATGAAATGTTGAGTAGGCATTCTCACCGAAGCTGATGAGGCAAAGGCAATTGCAACAGCTTGTTCTCTCATCTTTTGCTCCTTCAGAAGTTCCTTCCTCTGGATCTCACTTTGTCTTAGTAAGATCAAAAGATCATTCAATTCATCTTTAGTTTCCTTGATTTCCATATCCTTTTCCCACAATCGGCATCTGTTGACAAATGGATGCTACAATAGTCAGTTCTAACAGACATCCACCAAATTTTATCACTATATAAGCTACAATTGACACTGTCATCAGTTAATCCAATTACAGAGGGAAGAAGGTAATTTGGGTAAGTAAAATTGGAAGTACAGAGTCTAAATAATGAATAATCCTAGTAAAACATTTGATCCTTGTCCATGTAAACCACCATCAACTTTCATCTTCTTTTCTTCTCCTGTTTGTTTGTTTCACGGAAAATTATGTCAGTGTAAATTGGTAAAGGAGAATGTCCATGTAAAAGTGAATCTAAAAGTGGCTCTTTTCTACTTCTAATCACTTAGCTTATATAATCTTTTACTTAACTGGGCACAGATTAGCCTTACATTTTCCGTATATCAAACTGGCTGAAATTAGAAGTTTGTGAATCAAAACTGACTGAAATTCTTTGGGAAGGTATATCACAACAAAATCTGATTGCCAAAAGAAAAGGTCCATGTTTTCACTGCATTACCTATCATCTGCAGCTGCAGTAAACATATACTGAAGCAGGTTCTTAGCTTCTCCCATTGAGCGTATTTGGTTCCAATGTCCACGACCAATAAAGGTACGCTCTCTTTCTCCTGCTTCTGAAAGTTGTGAAGCCATTGTTGCTAGGGCACTTGCAGATACTCTCAGCATGTTCTCCAAAAAAGCAATTCTAGCCATTCTTGCATTTGGTGACATCAACATCAATCTGGTTGGGTGAAAGAAACACAAACCTCTAAATTAATCCAATAAAGAAAAGGATACCTGTATTTCCATCTTCTTACATCATAAGAGATTTTCTTCATGCATAATCCCAAATACATCCATCGATTGTTTCATCAATCATATTCAGGTTTGAAGCTGGTTGAACAATCATATTTGCAGGTTACAAATGAGAGCAATTAATTAGAAATATACCTAGTATGTCTATGTCCATTCTTTCCTTCTTGTGGACTACCCCCATTTAGAGAGAGCTGGTTCACTTGTTTCAACAAGGCTAACTCCTCCGCTAGTGCAGCATGTCTGTTGAGTTGTTCTAATTAATAAAATAACCATAGCATGTTGAAGAAAGCATGTACAAATAGCAACAAAGAAAAGTGATTTATTGACTACATACTCTTGTTTTTGCTTCTCATGTTGAAGACGAACTTCATGCACTTTCACCATGACTTCAAGCTCGTGATCAAGCCATCTTCTTAAGGATTTTTCATTGCCCTAAAAATCAAACTCAAATTAACTTATTTCTCATAATGATTTTGTAGGCTAAAATATGATCCAATTCACTGATGGGTCATTTCAATATGTCAAGCTTAATGCTTCATAGTCCTTATGAGGTAGCTCATAATGTTTTAAAAGACACCGGAAGAAATTGAAATAAGCACACTTCTTATAATGTTTTAAAAGGCAGACAAAGGCATCCAGCATATGAACCTAATCATGTTAAACATATAATATTTTCAAAACAAACACAGAGAAGGAACATGTTGATTATGACTTAGAGCCTAAACTGAACCCAATCAGTCCATTCAGAGGTTGCTCTGATTTGAACAAAAGATGCTGACTCTATCAACTTATTACACTATAATCAACTGGAGAAGTCTAGATCATTACCTGCCCAGGCGATAAATGTCCATTGGAATTAGCTGTAAGGGACAATAAAACAATCAGTGTATCATAAATTTTAAAGAAACTAATTCAATGAAGAAATATTTACCTGAGCTCTCACGTGGTGAAGACTTGCGGGCTTCCAACAACTCCTTTAGCCTTTTGCTAGCCATTGCCGCCTCCTCTGTCTTCCTTTGAAGAACCTGAAACAAGAGAACACCGATGCAACCTTCCTTAAATATTAATAAAACAAATCAACTACAAAGCCTAGTCAATACTCGGTATTAGTTGCCACACCCCAGCACATGACCTAGTTTGGCCTATAGAACTGCTATAAGAAACAGGCACTGCACAAACATGAAAAAATATATGGAAAACAGAAGCAACGGTAAGATGTTATTCATGATACTAATGCTTATACTATGCCTTGCCAGATATAGTTCCTTACCATTTTCTGACGTTGATGCAGGGCTTCAAGCTTATGCCTCTCATGCTCATTTCTCCTGCCCTCCTTTCTTAGCTGCTTGAGCAAAACCAAAATCAAAACCACAGAAGCACACAATTATAAAAAAAGAATAAAGTATGACAGAACTTGCCAACACCATGTTTGAAAACATCAAAGTGATGGATTAAAAAAATGATTTTGCAACAAAGCATAGCCCAACATTGTCGTTTCTTTTTTTTCTTCTTCTTCTTTTGGATAGTGAATCACCTGCAGCAATTCCTTCTCTTGACTGGCCTTCCATTGTCGAAATTGTTCTGCTTCTTGTTTTATCTTGTGTTGCAACTGAACCTAAAAATTGAAGAATGCACGAGTTGGACAAATATCAAAAACATAAGATATGATTAAGGTAATCAAAAAATTTGCAAAAGCTGAGTGGAAACCAACCTTTTGAGCCTTGATATATTGTATTTCAGCTTGCAACCTATTCGCTGCTTCATCACTTCTTTGTTTTTGCTTCAAAAGCTCGAAGTGGCTTTCTTGTTTCTTTTTAAGATCTAAAATCTGAATATGTATGATGGAATATAGCTTACAATCACACAAAAGAACATGTCATGCCAACAGAATGACGACCAGATGAAGCATAATGTCACCTGTGCCTCAAGTGCTTTTAATTTCTGAGAGTGAATATCTTGTGTTTTCTGTGCTTGTCCATCAGAATTGGCAGCAAGGTTCTCAATTTCAACCAATAAATGATCCCTCTCTTGCTGTGTTAATTTTACTTATCATCAGCCATAACAGTGAAGCTGAAGTAAACAGCAAATATTCAATCATGTACAATTTACCTGAACAGTTCTTTTCTCTTCCTCGAGTTCCAAGATTTTCTTCCTGAACTGCTGCTTCAGAACTTCAGTGTCAACCCCTCCAAAAAGTTTCATCTCAGACTGCATAAAAAAAGAGTAAACTGAGCCCAAACTCAACATGCTGGACAGATATCAAAAGATTTTCTTTGTGATTTTGATCACTAAAATGTAAGAATTTCTTGGGGGGGAAAATGAAGTTTAATCGATAATCAACATTTAAGGTTACTTGTGGGAGTATGACTTCATATGGCAACTAGAATTGGACATGCTTGGCTATTATAAGATAACATGTTTATACATCAGCATCAAGTTAGTTTGACTAAGAAGCAACGCAAAAATAGGTTCCTTGGATAAGTTAAAACTAAAAATCAACTAACTTAAAAAATATGCCAGCCTGCATTGTTACATTCCTGTCCACCCAAAAGAAGGTTATTAAAAAGTCAGCAAAAATCTGCATATCCAGTTCTTCAAACAACAAAAAATAGAATAAGTTCCAAAAGCATCACCTTCCTATTTTGTAGAATGTTTCAAATAACCGATATTTTCATAGAAGAAACAGCATGGATAGTTTCAGGAGGCACCAAGAGTTTTATTAGGAGCATTGGCGCTGCAGGGCAACACACACACAAAGATGCTCCAAGAAAACAAAAAGGAGATGTAAGCACTCAGACTTTAGAAACTCTAACATCTCCAAACATCAAAGGTTGTAGGTCCCACAAAAGATCAAACCAGCCACAATAAAATGGATGATGTGCAATGGAAAATGGAAATAGAAAGACACGCACCTTTATTTTAAATGCATGGGTGTGTGTGAATATATATTATCTGGATCGAAAGTTTTTATTATTATTTTTTTGGATGAAAAATTAATTTCAATCTAAAGTACTTATTTTTCCAATCGTTAAACTAACAAAATCATTTCTTATCATCAATGTATGAGATTTATAGAACAAGGCCACAAACAGAACCTCTTTTTGCTCCAAACGTTTGTTCAGCTCATTTAATTCTTTATCCATTGTGCTTTGTATAAGTGTGTGCTCCCATTCTTTTGCTGCTTCATCAATTTCCCCAGAGCTATCACCTGCAGAATGCAGTTGCAATCAAGATGTAAGAGAAGTGGCAAATGGAACACATGACTTGCATAATATAACCCTAATAGGTGTGGCAGCTCCTTTGATCTACTCCCTAAATTATTCTTCTACAACAGGCTGGACAATATTAGTAAACAAGAAATTTACCTGATATGTCTTCATCCATATAATACTCAGATGAGTCCATACTCTGAAAGTTCCTCTTAAGTCCATCACTTTTTGCAGAAGTGGCATGCCCCTCCTGAGGTTTAAAACCAAAATGCATTACTATGAATCTAACAATTAAAATTAGATGTCACTATATTAGTGAAAAAAATGTAAATAAAACCATAAGGTACCAATAAGGAAATATTATTTTGGGGAAAACAAAACCAGAAAAAGAAAAGAGAATAGATAAAAATTAGAATTTCCTTTGACATACATAAGCATCAATTTCACACTTCTCTGTAATAGCACATCGGCTCCGGTATTCATGAAGTTTTCGAGAAAGGTCCTCATTTGTAGCCTCAAGCCAAGCAATCCTTTCCCTGAGAACCTGTTGAAGCAAAGGTTTTAACTCATTAAGCATACCACAACTAAATGCATATATTTCCCTAAAAACAAAATGAACTAACTTGATCGAATCATGGTTTTAGAAGATTGCATATACCTGTACTTCATCTGAAGCAGCTCTAACCCCGCGAGCACAAAGTTCTGCCTGCAAGTACTTTAACTGTTGGCGCATCTGTTGCATCTCATTGGATATTAAATCTCTATTAGCCTGTATAACAAAAAGAGATTCATTGCATCACGATAGGTGGCAGTTGAGACCTGATCAATTTTACAATCTACAAGATATGTATGGCAGGCCACACAATATTTAAGTGATAGAAGAAACTTACAACTGGCTTATTTTGAATATTGCGTGCACGGTTTGCGTATTTGAGAGTGTTGAGAGTCTCCTCAGCATTGATGTCAGCAGGACTGATGCAAGCTGGAAGAAAGAAAACTTTCAGAAATTGAAGAACAATATAAGTTTCTAATTACATTATAGATAGTAATCTAAATCAAGATATCTTGAAAATATCTGCATCTTGTCACCAAAAGGCGCTTTTACAGAAAATTTAAGCATGACTATTGATTACCTATCATAACAGTTTTGCTGTTTCCACCAAGAGAATCCTGCCAAAGAATAATCAGAAACATTAAGAAGAGAAATTGAATTGGCAAAAGGAAACTCTTTAACACTTCCTAAATTCTTGTAAGACCTGGAATAGATCTTGTTTGTCATTTCTGATGCCAACAAATCCACCACTCTGATATTGTGTTCCATTAAATTTTTAAAACCAAAAATGCAGAACCATTATCAACTGATACCTAATGTCTAAAGCCCCAACAACTAAATTTTAACATACATAACTACACCCATTATTAACCCGCCAGTTACCAAATGACTAACTAGTAGGTGAAAAGTTTCCTACACTATGAACAGCCATATGAAACTACATGGTTTGTTAATATCCTAAATCCCTTGTTGTTTGCAGCATAATGCTTAACAGCTGAAACAAAAACAGTAAGTGGAGCCTAACAGAGGTGCACAGCACCTGGAGAAACAACAATAACAAACCAAGATAATATTGGCCTCTCCTATACCATGTTCAAGCCTTCAGCCCAAAATTTTAATCATCAGAAAGCAGACTCGTATTAAATTTAAGCATCTTACTGGCATTTTTGCTAATACTAATTAGCACCTATTTAGTCTTAATGTGTAGCTTTAATGTATACTATGTGCAAAAACGTTTTTCACTACTTAAAACAATTGAGACATCTGAAGCTTAAAATACCAAGTGGAGAGGCCCATAAATATCAGACTTTGCATTTGACCACTTAAGAATAACTCAACATCCATAAAAAAAAAAAAAAAAAAAAAAAAAACAGTTACTGAGAGCTTTGTAACGTGACCTATCTGAATGGAACTTGTTGTAAGACAAATGCGTAATGAGAATTACCAAGTCATATGCTTTATAAGGCAAATGGTTCATTTAATTTGCATTGACCTTTTTAGTTTGTAATAACATAGTAAAATATGCTGATGAGATGTCAGTAACATGGGAAATTAGCGTAACCATTGGTTGCATAGATATTAGGGAATTGCATGAATCACGTCAACATTAGCTACACAAATTAGTAACATGAACAAACAGTTTTCTTTGTTAGCCTAACCTGTAAGAGTCGGGTCAGTTTACTGTCTCGGTAGGGAACATGCATGCCTTCTTTTCGCTTTTTTTCATCCCCCAAAGCACTGATGACATTACCAAGTGCAAGAAGCCCCTTATTAATGTGAATACCTGCTCATGTAAACATAATTGATACTTTGTCACAACAACAACCAAGCCTCAATCCCAGACTTGATGAGGTCAGCCATGTGTGTGTGTGTGTGAGAGAGAGAGAGAGTAGTAGTGAGAGGAAAAGCTAGAGTGTGTTAGCTAAAGTTCATTTACCTACCTTCTTTCAAACGAAGACCGTCAGTACCAGTTCTTTTTGCTCGTTCAGATCCAGCTAGATCTACCAAATGGAGCTTTGCACAGAAATACTCTTCACCCATATCCTCATCTGGAGTGTCATTAACAGGAGAAACTGAATGGAGTTTGCGCATCTGTTCTAATGTGATCGTGAATATGGCATGCGACCGACTTTTATGAACATGAAGAAGGGAACGACATGACATTAGACTATGAAAATACATTGCCAAGTTATAATGATGAAATAAGCCTTCATAGCATCTACATTTATAACTTCAATATACCTATCTATAGCAAAAAGGAGAGAACCCCGTTTTTGCAGCTAAAATGGAACGTAGATGGACAAAAAAAAAATACTAATTATTTTATGAACTCAGCACACAAAGATTACCATATGATTACCAAACTCCTTAAGTGAATTTTCCATCGTTTGCCATATTTTACTTTCTTACTATCCTTTTCTTTTTGAAGCCTCATCTTCCATTCAATACTTGTTTTTCTGTCAAATACAGCTATGGATATTTGAGAAATTTAGTTACCTATTAAATAGAAAGGATTACCCCCAATTGTAAAGTGAAGTTTCATAGTTAATATCAACTTTCAAATAGCAAAAGTAATTGAAGAGTGTTTCTCAACCAAAAGTTTTAATTGCTTCAAAAGGAAGGCATGGAAAGTTTGTCAGAATGAAATCTTAAATTAGGCAGAATGGATCTTTTGATGTTCACAGTTTACCTGGACTGGTTATTCATATTTGTACTTCCTGTTGCCCTACATAATGATCCTTGCTCCAAGCACGCTGCCATTTCTTGCAATGTACTGACAGCTACTTCAGTTGATCCTGCTAGAGTTATAACTCCATTCGATGCTTCACGAATTTGTATTGGAGACTTCCCAGGAACTGCAACTTTCCCAGCGTGTCCATTAGCAACCACTGATTTACTCTCAGATGCAGAATCCAGCAAGTCTCTCACTTCTTCCCTTAAGATCTTCAAATTGGAAACCCAATAATTAAATGCTCAACATGGAGGAAATCATGTATTAATGAACATTCTATGACAAAAGAATAGCAGCCTATCCATCAGTTGCCAATTTATACACTATATAAAACTGGATTTCTGTCCAAAAGTTCTTCTCAGTGTCCATGGCATTAACACAAGAAAATATATTTTAACCTACCACATGTTAGTCAATATCATTTTAATTTAAAATTTGATTTTCCCCTTTTCATATAATTACATAGTTCTGTAGAGTTCTGTAGAGGAAGCTTTGAAGATTAATATCTTTTTACATACCAAATATGATGCATTGAACTAGATAGTTAGCACCATTTATGGTGCACGACTCAGGGCATATCTTTAGGTCCTTAATCATCTGAGACTGACAGTTTCTCTATGAAATACCTACCTCTATGAAGGACACATGCAATTGGAATTCCGTTTGATGCTTCAGTGTTTCAATCTTGTTGAATAATGCACCCATAACTTGAGGAATCAGTCCGGTCTGGCAACCATCTTTGAAGCCAGTTCCCATAGTATATGTTTTCCCCGATCCCGTCTGCAGCAGCGTGTGTGTGTGTGTGTGTGTGTGTATCATTATCAATCTCCAATTAGAAAACCCAGCATTCGTGAGAAATCATATGCAAGAGCCGTGGCATTATATTGGAGGTAATATTTGGGGCGGGGTAGGCATTACCTGACCATACGCAAGAACCGTGGCATTGTATCCTTGGAACAATCCATCAACAAGTGGAGCAACACATTGTTCAAACATGGCAGATGACTCTGCGCCACCATTTCCATAGACATGATCAAATGTAAATGAATGTGTCCCAATTTGTACCTAAGACATCATCAAAACCCTCAACATTCTTACCCCTTGTTTCTTAAAATATCCGAAAATCCAACTTCCTAACAATTGATAAAGAGACAATGCACGTCCAACAATATAACGAATTATCAACAAAGCCAGAGAAGGAAAAAAATCAATAAACAGAAAAAGAAAATGGCATGCAGTACAGGTATGGTAATAAGGTAAGTAGTAAGCAGATTCAGGTCATTAATAATCAAGAAAGAAGACAAGAAACTCAACAAAGATTACATTAAATTCTTAATTCAGCTCATACAACAACAAGAGAGAGAGAGAGAGAGAGAGTGGGGAACTAGAGAACTACATAGACACCTGAGGTAGTCGAGGAACAACAGAAACACAATCTTTACAGCCTTGAAGACGCTCGTCGGCAATAAGGGGTCGTATATGAAGCGCAACCTTAACACTACAAATCTCCGATGACGGTGTCATTTCCATAAGCAGTTAAGAAGAAGAAGAGAGAGGAGCTAGGAGGTAAATACTTTCCTTGGAAGATAGATTAGTTAGTTAGAGAGAAATTATGGCGAGGAAAATGATAGAGCAGCAACGAAGACAAGAGGAAGGCGGGGTTGGGATATTTGTTCGGATGGGGTAATCACTGTTAAACTCAATTAATAACACTCATTAATTATTCTTCCCTCTTTTGTTTGTTGTGTGAACAAGTTGTTGCAGCTTCATTTTCTTCACTGCTCCTGAGCCGCAGACAGACAAATATTATATTACTACTACCAGTAAAAGCAGGAGCAGTGAGTCGGAGTGAGTTGGAGCGAGCGAGCGAGCGAGTACAACAGCTTACTTCGACCAATAAAAGGTAACCCCACCCCCTCTGGCTGTCTGTATCTGCTGCTTGGTGTTCGTACGTGTAGACGCTCCACTCCTAGACTGGTATCGAAGAAGAGTACCGCCCTTCTTCTTCTTTTTTATTTTTATTTAATTAACAAAAAAATATTAAAAAAATATGAATAAAATTAAAAATACATTTAAAAAACACTTAAACATCACGGTAAGCGAGAGACCTGCACTAGTCTTTAAGTATATATATTTTTATATAGTAAAGGAAGGCCTAAAGAGCCGAAAGCAACGGCCAGGATCAAAACCAAAACGTAAGACGAAGGAACAAACAGCTTTCTGGGGCCTCCGTCACGTGCTAATAACTTCACCAAGCCTTATAGCTGGCTGGATCCACTAATCCCACTTTCGTTACATTCGCTTACATTTCTCAATGCCAGCTGTCTTTTTTTCTTCATCGTTTTGGTTGGCAAATGGCACTGAGAGTTAAAAGTAACTTTTTGAGCTTGGCTGGTTTATTCCTTTCTTCCCGGGGGATCCAAATGGAAAGCTATAAGAAGAAAAAAACTATTTTTTTTTTACTTTTTAATGAAGAAAAATCATTTCTTAATATTCAAAAGCATTAAAAGACATTATTTAAATATCAATTCTTCCATCTCTACAACTTTTCTCAATGCTTTTATATAAAAAATCAAAAAAATCAATATTAAATATATTAAAATACAAATAAATTGTTAAAATAGATTTTTTTTATTGCAGTGCACATAAAAAAATCATATTTATCCTATTCAAAATATTATTTCAATAATTTAGTTTTTCTAAATGGTTTTGTCAGTAGAGATGCTCTTACTACTTCAATACATGATTTCTTTTAGGTTCTTTGATAAAAGATATATTTCCCATATACATTGTATTTAAATGAGTTCAATAAAAAAAAAATCTAGCCTTAAAGCTTGAATATAAAAAATAAAGAAAATAAGCAAACCTCTTTAATATCAATTTGTATGGGAAATATAAAGTGTTTTTCTTGTCTTTTTTTCCCATTCAAATAAGGTTACACCTATTAGAAGAAATGTTATGTCAATTTGTATGTTATCATCTATATACATTGTTAGAGTCAGGGCGTGCACCTTTTATAAGAGCCTGGGATAGCCGGGGTTTTACTCGCTCATTTGGGCCCACAAAGTGCGCTTTCCGGGAGGTGGGGTTTCCTCGAATCCAAAAAAAAAAATCTATATACATTGCTTGATCATTTTTAGAGGGTATTTAGAAATGTAATAGCAGTTGTTTTTCAAAGTGTTTTTTACTTGGAAGTGCATTAAAATTATTTTTTTTATTTTTAAAAATTATTTTTTATATCAATATATGAAAATGATCTGAAAATATAAAAAAATATATTAATTTGAGATAAAAAAATATAAAAAAATTTAAAACGTAAAATCAAATTGATTAATATAGTACAATATAAGCAAACTGCCGGATAGAACAATTACTTGCAACATCTTTGACTGTAAGAAATGTTAGGAGAGAAATTGCTTAAATCTCAACCTTGAAGTTTCGTTTTCTTTACCTAATTCTGAATTCTTGGACTTCATTAATTCGACCGTTAGCTTGGATGCTAGCTAAGGAACCATAAGAAGGCCCCCACTCGTAAATATGATTTCAAACAGTACCCATCTTGACTTAATTACACGGTTAGTTCTTATGTTTAACATGATCTTAGTTGTTAGTGTTGTGTTCGGTCTGCACCACAACATCAAAATCAACCTCATCTTGTCCTAAAACGATCATGATTAGGATTCAAGGGAGGAGGCTAATCGGCACAAAACTACAAATGTTGTGCTTTCTAAAGAGTTCGGTGGTCAGATTTTGTTAATGATGATGGATTGACTGACTTCCATTTTAGATCGATTGAGAGGTCCACCGAATTCTTTCCTTAATTGGAAGGCAACATCGACATAATTGATACCGTTCAATTCTCCTAGTAGAGATACTTTGAAATTGAAACATCAGCCATAGTCTATACTTTGTTTATTAGCCCGCATTTTTGTGATGGTGAGAAAAATATTTAATTCATGAGAAATTATTTGATATTATTATTAAATTTAATTGATAAATTAACTTTGAAATTTATTTAATTTTTTATTTATTTCATATTTAAAATTAATACACTTAAAGATTGCTTATCAACTTAAAGATTTAAAAATAACTTACTCATTGATAAAAAGAAGAAGATGAAGAAAACATTGTATGGCTTTTAAGAAAATTTCTAGCGTTGTTATAGGTCGTTTGGTCCTTGTAACATGTTTATAAAGTGTAGCTACCGAATAATTCTTGGAATCAACTTTTTCCTGTCTAAGGTCAAGGAGTATGTTTTGTTTTTTTATCTTGGTTTTTTTGAAATTATCACTCGAAGTTAAGGGTATTTTGATCTTTCTATAATTAAAAAAATAGTTGGTGTATGCAGAGTGCACGCCAGCAAGTGAGAGGCGCTAACGTCTTTTGAGCGGAGTGTGAGGCGTCTCCTAGTGGTCGTTGATGGCCTTCAATGACGATGTCCGAAGCGTTATACCACCCTCTATATGGTGGGCCGGCACGTGTCAGCATCAGCGGCCCGACATAGCTCCAGTAAATATTTTTCTCCTCCCCTCTCTTTTCTCTCTCCTCCACCTCAAAAGATGGGTTGGCCTTGTAAAGTTGCAAAGTGGTCCTTAATCTTTTAATTATATTGAATTTGATTTATTTATTTTTCAATTTCATACCTTGGCATTTGATTTTTATATATTTTTTTATTAAATCTGATCCTCGTTCTTTTTATTTCTATTTATTTTGCTTCTAATCTTTTTCTAATTGGAATTTATTTTTTTATTTAATCCTTAATCATTTGATTGTAATTCTTTTTATTTCCAGTTCTCTTATTGATTAATTGTTTTTTTTTTTTGCAATTTAATCACTCATTGTTTAATTTAATTGGATTTTCATTTTATATTTGGTGTTTATTTTCTTATCATGTTTTTAAAACCCGGTCCAGGAATCGACCACCGTCATGTCCCGAGTCATGAGTTGAGTCGAGTGATCGAGGTTACCAAGGTCAATCAGGTTTTTGTATTGTGTAGGAAGTAAAAATAACATTATTTTGATAAAAAAAAAATGACAAAAAAATAAAAATCAATGGGTGTTGACATGATTTTCTCCTAACTAATCGCTTGATTTTTTATTCAGCTAAAAAGTAAAAATTGTATTATTTTGATAAAAAAAATAATGAAGAAAAAAATTCAATTATGATCCTCTTTTTTTATTGTTCTTTCTTTGTTTTAGATTTTTTTTCATTTCCATCCATTTCCATTTGATTTTGTTTAGTTTTTATATCAAATATGATACTCATTTTCTTGATTGTTGTTTTTTTATTCTTTTCTTGGTTTGTTTTTTCTTTCAATTTTGTCCCTCATCATTTTATTTTGTTTCTTTTTTATTTCTAGATTTAGTCCTCATTTTTGTAATTACTCTTTTTTTTTTTATCATTTCTTAATTTGTTTTTTCTTTTAATTTTGTCCTTCGATATTTTATTTCGTTTGTTTTTTTTTAATCCAGTCTTGCTTGTCATTCTTTTAATTGCTCTTTTTTATCCTTTTTTAATTATATTTTTCGATTAAGTTTTTCATTTTTTTTTTATTTTGTATATTAAATTTGATTATTATTATTTTGATTATGATTTGTTTTTTTTTATAGTTAAGAATTTTGCTCAAGATTTTTATTTTATTTTTTGTATGGTTATTTTGATTTCATGATTAAAATTATTGGTTCTGAAAATTAAAAATATTAACCAACCTCATGGCGTAGCGCGGAAAAAAAAACAATCTAGTAAATGATAAAGGGAAATGTTATTTCCAAGTATCATTGATAATAATCTCTTTTTTTTCCTAGACACATCCCAGTTTCTTAATACTTTCATGTATGTAGTAATGCCCTACACGAGGACATGCTGCTTTTCAGGAATTCAAAGTGGTCGAGATGGTTTTGCTCGGTAATCAATCATGCTTTTTGACTCGGGCAATACTATGATTTCGAGGGATGGAGATTGCTGCCATTAAGATTACACAGCATAATCTTATTGTTGAAACGAATATAAGAAATTATGAGCAGACACCATGTGTAAGCCATCGAAATCAACATCGCAAAGCATCCAATGCTAGAGGAGGATCCCTTGACTCATCTTTAATATATTCGAAATCAAGTTGAGGGGTGAAGCTGTGGGATCAAACGAGGTGATTTAGTACAGTGGACATATAATTATGAAAAAAAAACAACAGCATGGTACTGAGAGAGGTGGATGATCAGTCCAGAAGAGAGGAAAGGGGCCATCTTCTGAATTTCGGTAAAAAAAGACTACTTACTATTCCAGCAAGAACGAGAGAGAGCTTTTTCTTCCCTCCTTTACTTTCCTGACCATTTTTATCCCCAGCTGCGCTTTCTGGCCAAGTGGGCCTCTTCTCCGCATGCTCCATGACTTTAACATGATCACTCAATTTCCTGTCAATTCTCATTTGATTGTTCTCCACATACTGAAAGCTTTATCCAATACCAGAGATTAGATGTTGATATTACATATATCTCGAGCTCTTCTAATCCAATAGGAGAATCCCACAAAACTATGATTGCATTTTCTCTGATCAATGTACTGATTCAAGTTCAAGCAGCATCGAAAAGCAATCCACTTATTTAGGTTTAAGATAGCTTTTTAGGGTACAATTATGGATGTGGTCCTCTTTATCATTACAAAACAATCCCCACACTATTTCTTAGTATAAGCTTTTGTTCTCAATCAAGTTTTGTCCTGGACATTTACTAAGTGCAGTGCCACTGAGCTTTTTATATATACGGCTTCAATCTTTATGTTTTCCTTTTCCCTCTTCTTTACAGCTCGAGCTTTCAATGCTATTTGACAACAGCTACAGCCTACATGTGCATTACTGCAACTTCTCATCATGTTTTGCCTTAAGACATTGGACATGAATTCGGACTGCACTTTTTTCTTTTCTCCATCAAATGTCCCAATTTGTTAACCGACCACAAATTCAAGCCTCATTTTCTTGCAAGACTCCTTTTTAATTGTGTTTGCAGAATTAGGAGGGGAAAGGTGTGATAGTGCGGGGATAGATGATCTTGTAACATGGAGAAAGGTGATCTTAGGATGAAAGAGGTGGTGACGGGGAATCAGACTTTACGATAGAATTCTATTTTTAACCATTAAAAGTTATCACACGTGTCGCTCCAAAGAAGTGGGGTCTTTCACTTGTTGGCGCGTATACAACAACTTTTTCTAATTAAAAATATTATTCAAAGGTAAATTACTACACTACTCTCATGCAAACCAACAATTAACAAAAAAAAACATGGAGGCAAAAGACTCTAATACCCTTGAACCCAATGTATTAAATTTCTTGGATTCAAGGGCATGTTTGTAATTCAACTATATATAAAGAATAAAAATACCAATATACCCCTACCCAATATAATTGTTTCTTTTACTCTTGGGGTATTTATGTTATTTTACAGTCCATAAAAATATTGCATAAACATAAAAACCATCATATAATTTAATAATAACGAATGAATTATATAAAAATACAAAACAACTGCTGAATTAAATACATACATACATATATATATATACATACATATATATATATACATACATATATATATATATATATATATATATATATATATATATATAAAACATCATTCTACTATTATACTAAATATAAACACAGTAAAATCTCCACCTGGTTTAAAATATTTGTTATACAAGGGCATATTTGTAATTCAACTATATATAAAGAACCAAAAATACAAATATACCCCTACCTAATATAATTTTTTTTTTACTCTAGGGGTATTTATGTTATTTTACAGTCCATAAAAATACTGCATAAACATAAAAACCATCATATAATTTAATAATAACGAATGAATTATATAAAAATATAAAAATACTCCTGAATTAAATACATAAAATTTTGTTTTTATTAAGAACATAAACATCATTCCACTATTATACTAAATATAAACACAGTAATATCTCCACCCGGTTTAGAATATTTGTTATTTAAATTATAAAGAAAGATTCGCCAATCTCAATGTAGATTGCGTAAACATCTTTCCATTATTTCGCTTTCACGTAGTACTTAACCATCAATTATGGATTTTTTTAATCAATAATTTTTTGAAATAAATATTTAATTAAATGTCATTTTTTTCATCAAAATCAAACATATTTTTATTTTTTATATAATAATTTAACATATTTGTTAAATATATAAAAATATATTCATGATATTAAAAACTAAAATATGTATAGTAAATAAAAAAATCATAAAATAAATATTGATTGAATTTAATTTAACTTTAAATCTAAGTTTTAACTCTATTTAATAAGAAGTTAAAACAACTCCACCATCAACCCATTTCTTTTACTATAAATAAAAAATTATTTTATAAGAACTACATGTTTTTTTATATAATATTATATAATTTTTATGCTATGCTGACAACATTATTTATAAGAAGTAAAAATTTTAAATATTGTTTATGTTATTTTATAATGTTTATGCTATGTTGACAATGTGAACAGAGAATAATAAACTACAATAATTGTTTTTG
>Ga0307518_10000949_pt1 | contig 21629 bp, 7 predicted proteins | sample 25_EM_MG_FD_203889 | JGI IMG/M metagenome (GOLD analysis project Ga0307518, IMG submission 203889) | Populus trichocarpa ectomycorrhiza microbial communities from riparian zone in the Pacific Northwest, United States - 25_EM | ecosystem: Host-associated > Plants > Roots > Unclassified | place...
TTTTTTCCTTTTTGTACTTTTGCTATTTCACAAAATATTTTTCCAGTTTTTACTGTAGAAACGACACAGTTTTGCACCAAAACTACATCATTTTTGCGAGCTTCGAAGAAAACAGCATTGTTTTTTTCACCAGCAAAATCACCGTTTCATTATTGTAATTAATGAAAGGTCCAACAAATTTTGTATTTACATAAGGACAATTGTATTATTGTAATTAAGGAAAATAAATGCTACTGATGTTTTTCAAAGAGCTAAGTGGGGCCAATGAAGAGTCGTGTGATTCATGCACTTTATTTTTCCACAAATTAAATCAGACCCAAAAAAAAAAGTAGCCGACAACGCTCACTGAACAAGCTGAAACGCCAACATCATTAAATAAATGCTACTGATGTCCTAACATGGATCAAATGACCACAGTTTCACATTGATCAGTGTGTGAATGTTACGCCGTTAAGAAGTTTAGAAGTCTGTACTTTGTTTTTTAAAGTATTTTTTATTTGAAAATATATTAAAATAATATTTTTTTATTTTTAAAAATTATTTTTAATATTAACACATCAAAATAATCTAAAAATACAAAAAAATATTAATTTGAAGCAAAAAAAATTAAAAAAAAATTTAAATTTTTTAAAAATATTTTTAAAACGCGAAAACAAACAGATAAAATTATCTGTTACAATTGATTGCAGCACTGAAAATTTAAGGCACCAATCAAGAGAATTTTTTGAAGTGAAAGTTCAAGGAAATTGAAATGCAAGCACTCATTTTGGTGCTATGATGACTAATGTTACATGCTTACCTTTCAGTATTAAGTGAATGTTTGGTTTTTCGTTTTAAAAATATTTTTTTTAAAATAAAAATTTTTGTTTTGCTTTAAATTATTTATTTTATAATTTTAAATTGTTTTGATGTGTTAATATTAAAAATAAATTTTAAAAAATAAAAATAATATTATTTCAATATATTTTTAAACAAAATATATTTTAAAAAATAACTTATACCGTAATATAAAGACGACTTGGAAGGTACTGTGGAGGAACTTATGACCAACTGTGGTCGGCTAAAAGAAAATGGTGGGTGCTATGATGACTCCATTTTCCATTTTTCTTCTTCACATGACGATGGTTTATGTTGACTTTTCTAATTTGCTTGTCACTTACTTTTGTGGTTAATGGATTTTCAACAAGTGGGTGCATAAGATTTGTTATTTAAGTCAACATGTGTAAGTAACATTAATTGTGTTTTTTTTTTGGTCAATGAAAATATTGTCTCAATAAAACTTATAAACAAAGATATTTATAATGATTTTTATTTTCAATGTATTTATGAAATAATGAATATTTCAAGAGATAGAAGGGTTGGGTAAATTAAGTTTGCAAGCATATGATCTAAAAAACTGGTAAATGTTTATTATTAAAAAAGTATATACGTCCCTACTTCTCTTATATAATTAGCTAAGGAGGCCCCTTAATTTTGTTTTTTTTTTTTTTAGTACCACTATTATATAGGCTTTTCTTCTTGCTAGGGGCCCATCCCAGGTTACAAGAACCGGGGCCCATAAGCGGCCCGGATGAATCTATGGTGTAATCTTAGCAATGGAGTGCTGGAAAGCATTCAGATTGACTTGAAAAAGAAAGAACAACTTGTGGTGGATTAGGCTACCTGTAAAAACTCCTCTTTAGCTGTAAGAAAAGATTAAACATTGCGAAGAGCTTGTGGGAACACAGTAATGGAGGCCGGTAGTTCATACCAGGTCAGGCATTTTCTTCAAGATTCGAAGTAAATGGATGGTTCAGAGTATACTTTGATTGGGAGATCCAATCTTTGTCCTTTGCAAGGAAAAGGGAAAAAAAATGGAGTTGAAAACAAAGCAAGGGAAGGGGAATGATGGGCGATTTAAGCTTATAACTTGAGAGCAATGTGCTGTGTGTACACATGCTTGTTCCAATTCATAATTTTCTCACAAGAATCTACAGACACACAGAGATTTCCCCAAGTCCAGATTCCAATTCAGGAAACTTGGAACAGGTTTTTTTCATTTATAACTCAAACCTTACAACATGGGATTCTACGCATAAGAAGAGAATCTCCTTCAAAAACACTTTCATGTACAAAATTACAAGTAAAAGAAGGAAATAAAACACAATTTCCTCAGGCTTAGGCAGAAAAGAAGCCATTAGATGCTGCCAGACTCACCTGGCTCCTAGGCTCCAAAACCAACTTGAGAAGCTCCATCTTCTCTTTCCCTATATTATTCTTGATGCTCTGAGCCAAGACAGAAGCGCAGGAAACCCAGTTAATCTCCATGTCTCCTTCTCCACCTGCAGCCTTCCTTGAATTCTTGACCCTCCTTTCATACTCCTCAGCAACCAAAATAGCAATATCAGACATTTCTCTCAAAATCCTGAGGTAATTAACACCTTGCTTCCTCTCACTTTCTGAAAACCTGGATTGGTGACTGAATTATGGGCAGCAATCTCACCTTGGAAACTATTTATAGGAAAAGGTGAATCTACAAATGTGGATAAGCCTGACGATTTATTTAGGTTATTTAGCATCTTCTTATATATTATTTTGTGTTAGTCTTGTTTGTTGTTTTGGTCGGTCACGGATTAGATGTTCTCACTTTCTATGGATTATTACACTTTAAAATAGAATATTAATTTAATTATGACCATTGACCCCACTAGTTGAAACTTCAAGCTGATCCCATCAAGCCACATTTTCTTCACCTATTCATATAAAATTGACTCGTGCCCTTCAAGCTTTGTGTCACTTGGAGCTCTTGAATTCAACCTAATTTCTTGCTACAACTTGTATTTATACATTATTACATATTTTATCAAATTATTTCTAACAATACCAAGGAACCAATGCCCTAAAAAAATAATAGAATCATACAAAATTCTAAACTAGTTTATTTAAAATAAAAAAATTACATAAAAAGTTTTCTTGGATCAAAGCAAATCAATTCAAACTAAGGGTTTTTTTTTTAGATAATTTTAAAAAAATATTCAATTATAAACATGGATTGTAATTGAGAAAATACTAATGCTTTCCTACGAAGTAAAGTGATGGGAAAGGGAGGGTAGTTTGGTAATAGGAATAGGGGCAAGCCGTGGCTTTCAGCCGTCGGCGGGCGCCCACCATTTCTCTTGCAGCAGTTTTGGCTTCAAGAAATGGCAGGAGTCCCCTGTTTTTTTATAAAGCCAAGAATAAATATCAAGTTGAACATCATTATTATTGAATAAGTAAATTTCATTTTTTTCAATTAATAATTTTATCCAAAAATTGGGGGATTTTTCCTTTCATTTTGGAAGGTTTAGGAGGAATAATATTTATATCATAAGAAATATTATAAGCTATTGAGTCAATTTTAATTGTAGGTATATAATGTAAACGCAACTAAAATTAAAAATAGTTTCTTTAATCAATGGCAGAAGCAGTGATTGTGTGCCCAAGCAAGCCAAGCTCCCAATACAGTTACGTCTTCCCTGTCATTCGTGTATTTGTTTTTAACATAAAAAATATCTAAATATTAGCGATTTATTTTTTAATTAAAAAAAATAATTAAAAAAAAATGTTAAATTGACCTGATTTAACCTGTTAAATCTATAGTTTAGTTTATGAGACCGTGATAATTTTATTAAAAAAATCAAAATAAATTATGAAAACTAATTTCTAATCAACCCAATGTTGAAAACTCAATGTTGAAAGATGAAATTGAAAAATAAATATTAAAATAAAAAAATAAAAAAAAATTATTTGAGTTAACTCGAGTTTACCTGTTAAACCTTTAACCCAAGTCATGAGATCAAAATAACCCTGTAGAAAACAAATAAAAAAAAAACCTTACGAGATTCAATTTCCAACCAACCCAATATTTAAAGATAAAATAAAAAAAAATCAATTAAAAAAATAACAAAAAAAACCTCATACAACTTGGGCTAACATGTTAAACTCACAATCTGGATCATGAGACCGAGATAACTTCACAAAAAAAAATTAAAGCTCCATTTCCAATAGATTTAGTGTTGAGAGTTGAAATCAAGAAAGAAAAATATTAAATCCATAAGATCAAGATAATTCTACAAAAAAAAAATTAAAAAACAAATTGAAGCTTACTTCCTAAACAACTTAATATTGAAGAATAAAATTGAAAAACAAATTCAATTAAAAAGAAACCAAAAAATAAACTGAGTCTACCCGAACTAACCTACCAAACCAACAACTTGAGTCATGAGATTAAGATAACCTAATAGAAGATAAATGTAAAAAAAAAAAAATAGAAAGATCAATTTTCAACTAACCCATGTTGAATGATGGAATTAATAAAAGACCAATTAGAAAAAACAACAAAAAAAATAACTCGAGTTAATTTAGGTTAACTTATTAAACTCGTGACTTGAGTTATGAGACTGAGCAATTTTATATATAAAAAAAATTATAAAATTTTATTTTCAACAAATCTAATATTAAAAATTAAAATGAAAAAAAATAAAAGAAAACAGAACTCTTTCCAATCCCTTAAAATTATAAACATGGATTGTAATTGAGAAAATAATAATGTTTTCCTACGAGGTAAAGTGATGGGAAAGGGAGGGTAGTTTGCTAAAAGGAATAGGAGCAAGCCGTGGCTTTCACCCGTCGGCGGCCGCCCATCATTTCTTGTAGTAGTTTTGGCTCCAAGAAATTGCAGAAGTCCCCTGGTTTTTATAAAGCCAAGAATAAATATCAAGTTGATTATCATTATTATTGAATAAGTAAATTTCATTTTTTCAATTAATAATTTTATCCAAAAATTGAGGGATTTTTCCTTTGATTGTGGAAGGTTTAGGAGGAATAATATTTATATCATAAGAAATATTATAAGCTATTGAGTCAATTTTAATTGTAGGAATATAACGTAAACACAACTAAAATTAAAAATAATTTCTTTAATCAATGGCAGAAGCAATGATTGTGTGCCCAAGCAAGCCAAACTCCCAATATAGTTACGTCTTCCCTTTCAATTATATATATTGTTTTTAACATAAAAAATATCAAAATGTTAATAGTTTATTTTCTTATAAAAAAATTAATTATAAACTTACAATATGATGCATTTTATACTCTTTTCTAAATATTGATACAACGATATATTGAAAGTTATTTTTAAAAAAAATTAAGAAAACAACATATTAGATCGACTTAGTTTAACTTGTTAAATTTGTGATTCAGGCCATGAGACCGTGATAATCTTATAGAAAAAAAATCAAAATAAGTTATGAAAACTAATTTCTAATCAACCTAATATTGAAGGACGAAATTAAAAAAAAAAATATTAAAAAAAAAAAAACTATTTGAGTCAACTCAGGTTTATTTGTCAAACCTGCAACCCAAGTCATCAAATTAAAATAACTCTATAGAAAGCAAATAAAAAAAACTTACAAGGCTCAATTTCCAATCAACCAAATATTGAAAGATGAAATTAAAAAAAATCAATTAAAAATGAAAAAAAAAACCAGACAACTTACGCTAACTTGTTATACTCGCAATCTGGATCATGAGACCAAAATAGCTTCATAAAAAAATTAAAGCTCCATTTTCCAATAGATTCACTATTGAAGGTTGAAATCAAGAAAGAAAAAACTAAATCCATGAGATCATGATAACTCCACGGAAAGAAAATTGAAAAACAAATATGAAGCTCAATTCCCAAATAATCTAATATTGAAGGATAAAATTGAAAAAAAAATCAATTAAAAAAACCAAAAAAAAATAAACTGAGTCAACCCGATCAGCCTACCAAATCAACGACCTAAGTCATAAGATCTAGATAACCCAATAGAAAGCAAATATAAAAAAAAAAAATAGAAAGCCCAATTTCCAACTAACCCATGTTGAAGGATGAAATTGAAAAAAAGATAAATTAGAAAAATCAACATAAAAAATGACCCGAATTAATCTAAGTTAACTTATTAAACTCATGAATTGGGTCATGAGACCAGAATAACTTAAAAAAAAAGTAAATAAAAAAATTACGAAGCTCCATTTCCAACATATCTAATATTGAAGATTGAAATTGAGAAGAAAAAAAAAACTACACCCATGAAATCTGGATACCTCCATAGAAAGAAAATTTTAAAAAATTACGAAGCTCAATTATCAAATAGCTTAATATTGAAGGATGAAATAAAAAAAATAAAAAAGAAAATTTAGTTGATGGAGGGTGAAAAAAATGACTAAAAAATAAATTGAATGATAAAATTAAAAAAAAAATCCAATTAAAAGAAGCAACTTCGGTCATGAAATCGGGATAATTTCATAGAAAAAAATAAAAAAAAAATATGAAATCCAATTAAAAAAAATTCAATTAGAAAAGTACTAAAACAATGAACATATTCAACCTACGTCAACCTACCAAACTCACGACTCGAGTCATGATATCGGGATAACCTTATAGGAAAAAAAATTAAAAAACAATTATGAAGCTTAATTTCCAACCTGCTCAATGTTGAAGGATAAAATTGAAAAAAAAATCCAATTAGAAAAAGCAGCAACTAATTGAATATTTTTTTATAAACCCAAGTATACCTAAATTAATTTGTTAAAATCACGACCTATGTAATGAGAACATGATAAATTCATAGAAAAAAAATAAAAAAAAATTAAAACTCAACTTTCAACAAATTTAAAGGATTGAATTGAAAGCTAAGGGGCTGAAGTGAAAATCTTTGGTAACTTGGGGGCGGGTTGAAAGTTTCATTGAAACATTCATTTTAATCTCTCGTATTTTTTAGGTATAAGGCGACCAATCCCTTGAATTTCAAGACAATACATTTTGGTACCTAACTTCATTTTTCTTTTTTTTCAATCCTTTTCTGTTAGGAGGAGAGGGAGGGAGTTGTCGAATTCCTGCAAGGAGAGAGAGAGAGTGGCCGTTTGGGAAGATTCCAACCACCAAAATGGTTGATTTTTGTGTCAAAATGTTCTATATGATGAGGGGGGTTACGTTTAGTTTTTTTTACATAGAAAACACCTAAAACAACATATCTAAGCCCAGGAAGAATTTTTGTTCCAGGTGGATTTCAGGTTTTTGGCGAATGTTTGGCTTTTTTGTGGTCATGAATTGGTTTAGCAATGTCTCTAGAGTGTTTTTTAGGTGTTTTGAGTCAAAATGGATTGAAAATAGGATTTTTAGGTGAAAATATGACAAACCACGTTTTTTCAGCCACCACAATGACCGGATTCTGAGTTGAAGTAGGTAACGCGTCATTTTTTAAAATATTTAGGGCAGACGACGCGTCATCAGCCCCATTAAACTTATAAAAAAAGGCCCGCACTTGGGCCTAGCGTTGCAGGCCTGAGCACGGGTCGTTGCTTTATTGGGCCAAGCGCTGGGCCAGACATACCAGGTCCACAAGCGGCTGGCCTGGTTCTTATTTATTATATTATTTTTTTTTGTTTTTCAGTTTTTTGAAAAATAATGTATTATTTGTGTATATTGTTTCAAATAAGTTTTTAGTTTATGTTTTCATTAGATTATGATTATTTTTAAATGATATTGAGTGTGTTTAGTTTTTAAAGAGGTGAGTGTGATTCATCTGTAGTTTTTTTTTAATTTTTTTTAATATTAATTTTTTATAAGATTTTTCATATGTACAATCTTGCATTTTTTTCTTTTTTATAATTATTGTTCAATAAATTTTATATGTGTGTCGGTTTCTATTACAAATTTATTTTGATAGAGGAATTTATTAGACATGACCAGGTAAATTACTTGTGTTGCGATGTGAGATATCTTGATCTTCATTTTTCGCTTGGTTTTCTCAATTTCATTTTTGTTTATTGTTGATGATTTTTTTTCATTACTTTACACAATGATTATTGGGTTGTTTAATTAGATACGTGCATAAGTTTTTCGATTTACATCTAGGAGTTTTTTTGCTATATATTTATGCAGAATCTGGTGGAGGAAATTATTTGGCTAATGCTTGCTCAAGAAAGTTTAAAGGCTTTAGGTACTCTTAGGTTGCTTTCTCTTGGAGAAAACATTTACCTTCTAAGATGAGTGTTTGGGGTATGTACTATACTCATTTTACACACTAGGTCTAGACACATAAATGAATACGTAAAATATTTTATAGACACTTAATTAAGTTATTCAGATCCTAACAGTAATAAGAAGTTGACAACCATTTGTTACTCTTTACTTGCTAATAATGCTGAAACTTCACTTCTCATTCAAAAGTTGGGTTTTCATATTCTTTTTGTTCATCATGCCACTTTTTGTTTTGAATTGCTCAAACAATACCTAAATTAGATTAATATCCCTTTACATTTTATAATTTGATTCTTATATGAAATTAAGATAGTTTAAGCAAGTTTTTTGCATGTTACTTATCTTTTGGTTGAAAGCCAAATCATATACATTTTAATGTTACCAGCTCTTGATTGCATGCTTAGAAAGTGCTTTTTTTTTTTTTTTTTTATCTTTCAATTTTCTTACAATTAAAAGCAGTGCGCAATTCCAGAAGTAGTCTGGCGCGAGCAACCTATCTAGTTCAAATGAGATAACACAATATCAAAAACTCCAACCTTGAAGGATAGAATTAAAAAAAAAAATTAATTCTCAATTAATCTAAGATTCTCTAACCTTGAAGAATGGAATTGAAAAGGAGAATTAATTCTAAATCAATCTAATATTGAATGATAAAATAAAATAAAAATCAGTTTAAATATTTTTCTAAAATAAATTTAACAAAGAACGATAAATAAAAAGAACCGAGATAACCTATATCATTTTCAAAATTAATAAAAAAAAAATTTATAGAAAGCAAATAAATAAAAATAATGAAGCTCAATCTCTAGTTGAATAAATGCTAAATGATGAAATTGAAAAAAATACAAGTTAAAAAAAAAGGAAAAAAAATCAAGCAAACCTCTTAAATCTTAATTAATCTCCAAAACTTGAAACCCCTTAAATCCTAAACTCAATTTCAATAAAAAAAAACTTAATTCTCAACCAATTTAATATTTAAGAATGAAATTAAAAAAAAAACAATATCAATTAAAAAATTTTATCAAAGTAAAAAAAATTAACAATAAAAAAAATAAAGATCAAATCTGATAAGTAAAAAAAACTGAAGAATGATAAAATCGTAAAAACACTCAATTTTAAAATTCTTCTTAAATATAACAAACTTGGCCCAAGACAACAACAAATAAATCGAACAAAGCAAATTTGGCTTAAGTCAACCTGGATTAACCTGCAAAACTTATAAATCAACATGTGAGATCGAAATAACCACATAAAAATAAAATAAAATAATTCAATTATAAAAAAGACCTTAAAAAGGACCTAACTCGATAAGACACTCTCATTATTGAATATTTCATCTACCATCTAGCATGCTTTTATGAGACCATCTAACTTGATTGCTAAACTAAGATTTCATCTTCATCTTCTAACCCTGGGGGATAAAGATCCTTCTGTATCTCAATCTATGCAAAGATGTGAGGTGATGTGCAGGATAAGGAAAACAGGAAATAATAGTACTGGAGGGAGCAGTTACAAATACATTACTTGGGCGAGAATTACCGATAAACCAGCAGTTTCATGTAGAAACAGATATATTTCTTTACAGTATGAAATACATAATTCAGTATTTTTCAGGACGTCAACTTCAAAGCCAAGTTCTTTGGTAAATGGTAAACGGTATATGCCAGAAATATAGCTGATGCAGAGTGATATATTTTCCGGCGGTAATTAATTACAATCTCAAGCGCACCACGCTTTTTGAAGAAAGCCATTGAACACAAGAAAATGTTCTCTTCAATTGATCACAGGCATGAAATATACGATCAAGTCTTTTGTTAGCCATTTCAGGGTGGCCTGTTCAGGTTGTCTTAATTGATGGAAGGTTTGTAACAATACCAGGCAATTTTTACAAATCATCATTCCCAAATTTATATATGCAGCTGAGCCATCAAAGTGCCTTCGCTATCTCTTACCTTGTAACTGCCTACCACGTTGCTGTTGATAGATTTCAAAGGCCACAATATAGACTGACATACCAAAACAGAGTCAGTCTGTGTCTCCTGTGATCAATATATCACCCCCTTTAACTCAGAGAAGGCCCAGATTTTTCAGCTGCTGAACATGCTCAGTAGGAAGTGGTGGAGGAGACCAGTCCGATCCCGTCATTTCACCATCAACATCCTCAACAACATATTCCTAACAGAGCATATTGAAGTCATTTCAGAAGGGAAACAAGTCATGATAAATATTTAGACCAAGAAACCTGCATGGATGCCAAAAAAGTAAATATTTGATGCAGTAACCAGCAAAAATGTTTCAAGAACGTGATGCAATGATATGACAAAGTGAAAACATCATCCCAAGATAGATCTTTAAGCCAAGGATGCATTGTATTAAAGCAACCTTTGAAGTTTTCATTGTAAAGGACTTCCGGACCTAATGAGTTGGCAAAGATGGTTACCTGACAACATTTTTTTTTCCTTGAACTGACCATTACCTCAATCGAGAGAAATTTGGTATATCAATAAAAATTGTGCTAAGCTTGAGAAATTCTACAGAGCCCTGAATGTTAGTGCCAGACATGTCTCACAGAAATTCACTAAGTCCTTTTATTTTGTTTGTTTTTTTTTTTTAACCATTTTTCTACTGGAGCCAATTCCCTCACAAAATTCAGGTAAGATTTAGTGGGCCAAAAAGTAATACGAGTGATACTTTCTTTTTTGGTTGGTGTTGGTGACTTACTGCACCGTAGAAATTATACTGAAGCATATTAAAAAAGATATGAAGGCAGGTGACTACACTCACTTTTGTTAGCATCCTTTTCGCAAGTATATGATAATGCCGCTGCCAAATTCGTTGTCCAACCATTGTGGCCACCAACACGCTGTAGAATATGCCAATCACAGTAAATAGTCCAAGCACTATCAAAGCCATTATAAACAATAGTGGTAACCCTGCTTCACCAGCACCTCCTAAGCAACCACATTCACCAGCTGTGCTTGCACAGCTCTCAAAGCATGTAGTACAGTCTGTCCAGATACAAAGAGTGCCCGGTAAATGACAATCTGCACACACTCTGCAAGATTAAGGAAACAGACAGATCACATAACTCATTATTTGATTTATTTTCTCAAATCCAATAACCAAAATGCTAGGTGAAAAAGTAGGAATGAAAAAATTACGAGAGTGTATCATATGTGTTTAAAAGAAAAAAGAAAAAAGAAAAAAAAAAATTGAACTCCTGCCCTAATGCCCAGAGTTTGTGTTTAATACACCACCCAAATGAACTCCAGTGCCAAACCTTGATTTGGCCCCAATTTAAACTTTAAACACCCTTCTAACACACCAACGAGAAACTTATGGTAACAACCTGTTCTGTTGAATAAAATTTACTTAAACACTCAAATATTAGTTTTCAATCAAATTATCAAAACCTCCCTAAGGTTTGGCCTGCTCAACATTTCATCCCTCTTTTTTCTCAAATCGAACACTAAATCTATAGATGATGAAGAACTATAAAAAATTTAAAAGGTACTACTGTCATATTATATTATATACTAAATGCTATCTGAAACCATTGAAAAGAAGGGGAAAAAATCCATTTAAAACAAATGATATAGAGATGATAATTAAGGAAAATAGAACAAAGTGAAGTTTAGGGGTATTTTCAACATATAAGAACATTTTAAAATTCAAATTTGGCACATTAGACTTTACAAATGGTAACCTAATGCAAGGATTAAATTGTGTTTGCATTGTAAAGGTCAGGGATGTAAGGGATTGATTTAGAAATGCAAAGATGTGAAAGTTGATTAGCCCAAACATCAGGGAGGTTTTGGTAATTTAACCAAAAACTTAGGCAGAATCCAATGTCCCAGATAGGGAAAGACTACAATAATCTTTTCCTTTGTTCAATTAGATAAATTGGCGTGCAAACAAAAAATAAATGGAACTTTAATGTAATAAATGACAAGACCTCAAAGTTCAACATGATGCAGGATGCTAGTTTTTAATTTTATGGCATAATTATTTTTATTGTAATATTCATTTAATTGTTGAGATTTACAAGAATTTGTTTAATTTGGGAATCCTAATGCTAGTTGGATTCTACTAGTTAGGTAAGTTTTAATACAAATCTTTATTCTATAAGGATTTTAGATCTATAATTAATATAAATAGGGTTGTCCAGCTTATTTTTTAGGGAATATTAATAAAATAAACATTTCAGAGTTTTCTCTACAATTAAGTGTTGTAACCTTAGGGTTTGAGAACCTAGTTTTTTTCTCTACAGTTTAGGGCTGTAAAATTGTAGGGATTGAGGAACCCTAGCTTTTACAAATGACCACAATATAAACATATTGTTCCTAAGGCAAGTCAAGGATTCTACACCACACATGAATTTGCTGGCAGTTGTTTGATCTCAGCTTTTGTGGGCAGGAGTGCTAGCGAATACATCTAGATCAGCAAACTGAGTATTCTCTTTTAAAAATAAATCAATCAAATAGTTCCTTTATGCACAAGTAACCAACAACATTACTAGGTTATGGTTCCAACTATGTGGCTTCTGACAAAGAAATCCAAGATACCCCTGCCTTCAACATTTTTTAATTAAATGAAATCCCTCCAGAATTTAACCCAACATTTTTATTATTGCACCAAGATTTTTTACCTAACATTTATGGTTTTGAGCAAGATTTTTATTATTGCACCAATCAAAGGAGCCTAGCATCTAAGATGTTTTTAAATTCCTCAAGATTTGAAAAGGCTTTTAAATTCCTCATCTCTTCTACGAAGAGGAAGACAAGTTAAAGAAATATCAAATCTCTTAATAAATCACAATTGACAACTCTAACATACATTTTCCTCTTCACGTCAAGTAAACCTAACCCCACCACACAATTACAAGGATAACAATATGATAATCCAGCAGTGAGAATAATTATATCATGTGCAACAGTTGTTGCAAGAATATAGAGCAGAGTTATACCCAGGCTGGCAGCAACAAAGACATAACTCCCGACAAGGCTGAGCCAAATCATTGCGTACTCTTCGATCATAGCAAGTTATGAAGCACCCGGATAGCCCCAGCAAAGCAAAGAATAATAGTGCTCCTGTCCGACAACATTCTACCATGAAGATTCTATACAAGTATTCTGGAAAAAATAATGCAAAATAACAGACCATGCTTGAATCCTCAACATAAATCTCACATGCCTCCAGACACCAGTTAATCAAACTGTATTTTAAAATTTTAATGTTACCAATATTTTAAAGTTGAAAAGACAAATGGTATTTTTTTTCTTATACTTTTCATAATAAGCTGAAATTAATGGACAAATGGTTCAGTTTCTAAATTAGTAACAGACATTCAAGCAGCCAATTACGTAAAACTCCAGAACAATTTGTGTGATTTCATATAAATATGGGACAAATAATCTAACAAGAATAGCCAGATCTACTAGTCAGTTCAAGTCGGCAGCCAATTTTTATGAATAAATACCATTCAAGGTTGCAGACCACGGAGATATGCACCTTCACGCACCAAGAAAAATATTTTTTAGATTATAAAAGAATTGATATCATAAATCAAGTTAAGTTCGATACACTTAAGATGACAAAATGACAGGACCATGAATAGATAAACATGGTCAAGTTGAGCATAACCCAAGTCACAAACAAAATAACTATTAATCTGTAAGAAAACCATGAAACTAGAGCTGTGTGTCATAAGCATGCATTGAGAGGGATTATGATAACTATCACTTCAGGTTTTTGAGATTACCACATATGTAGTAGAAACTAAGCTCACTATCAAAGCCCCATGCGAGACGAAGCCAAGACTTTTGGTAAGTGTCAATTAGGTACACCAAATATGCTAGTGAAGCAATTACCTGAACCAAAATTAATATAAATAAATAACAATAGAACCTCTGATCGAGAAGAAAGAAAAAGAACAAGAAAGGTATATATCAAAATAACCAAAAGCAGGGTACTGACGACCTACAAGCTGAACAGCCAGAAATATAAACGCAATGTCTCTGGTCACAAAGAATCGAAATTTCAGAGTTCGCCATTTCCTATCAGTAGCAACGTGAACTCTCAAATGGTAAGGAGCCTTGCAGGTTGTGCAATGAGCAAATGCAAACCCTTCCTGAAAAAAATAAACAGATTGTCAGGAGAAAAAAAAAAAGTAGCTCAGTAGCAGAAATTCCAGGGTAAGAGGGGACAAGTGGCAGGTTAACTTGTTGCATAGATAAAATTAACAACTTATCGCAAAGAGCATCATTTTTTTACGAACCATCAATTGTCGGCAGGAACTTGACAAGAAAAGTAAAGAAAGTGAACTGCTTCATGTAATCAAACAGACTCCAGCAAACATAACTATGACAACCTACATAACCTGCCTCCAGATTTACCATGGAAGATCCAAGTTTGTGTGTATGAGTTTACAAGAACAAGTGCAATTGACTAGTGTAAAAAGGAAAAATAACTAAGGATACCCTATATCCAGTATGGAAGCCTCTGTTAAGGCAATCTTGGACTACCAATGCATCACATTAATCACTTAACCAACTACTTGTCAAGTGTCATATACAGTTTGCTAGTTTGGCAGGCACCAGAAGGGTAGATACACAGTGAATTATCCCAATATAGAGGTGTGCTCGTTAACACTTTCATTCACATAATGTAAATATCAACCATGAAGGAGCAGCATTTTTTTTCTATCCAGTTCTAGGTCTATTGTCCAGTTTCATAAATTTTCTACATCTCCTTTTTTAAAAAAATTTAAATGAAGGCTACCTTGCTGGTAATAACCTACTTTCACAAAATCTACCAGGTCCAAAGAAACCGCATTCTATGGCAAAGACAACGAATGCAACATTAAAGGAAATAGCAATCATTCTTGACAAAAAAAAAAAAAATACAAAAGAGAGGGAGTAAAAGATCCAAATTATTAAAATGCAAGTGGCCTCTAAGCCACGAAATTCCACCTCAAGCATCAGTGAAGAAAATGGTATGCAACAAAAGTCTCTGTCAATTTTTAAACCAACATGCAAACATCGAAGGACATATTTATTAACATTGAGTGCAACAAAGGGAATGTTCAGTGACCTATCCAAACCCAAATTGGCTATTAGTCAGGTCAAAAGAATAGTCGTATCAAAAGATGTCGCAACATAGAATTCAAGCAACAATGTGGGATCCATAACACAATAACATAACCCATATCACTAAAACTGTGCAAGAAACATGACAAACATCCATACCTTCACTGCTCGCCACTGATCCAGGCATTCACGATGTACATACTTAACCGTTCCTTTGCATTTGCAAGGTGCAATAAAATCCCTACCTGATGAAACGAAAACATAATTAACCTAAGAAGTAAACACAACTAGCCTGAATTTTCAAGCCAGAAATCTAAAGCTTTAACATAAGAATTAAAAAAGAAAAACCAAGTCATACAAAAGCTACCCTGTTGCTGATCAGTTAAACCGGGAAAAAAAGGAACTTTCATGATCAAATTATCGGTTCAACAACAGCTAAGCATTACAAAGATGATAATTTTAACTAAATTCAAGGCCAAGCTCACAAACCCCAAGATCTACTATTTCTCTTCAATTTCATAATCTCTACAATCAACAGCCAATACACCAACGATAACAATAAAAATAAACATGAAGTGGATAGTTCTAAAAATGATGCAAACAGAAACAAACTCTAAATATTTCACAAGCAAAATTCTAAACTTTAGTCAAAATCGCCATAAATAAATTTATTTTAAAAAAAGGCTACAAAAATCCAAGCATCAACAATCTCTAACATCAACAGCTAACACAAATGGAACAATAACAGTAAACAAAAAGTAGGTAAACAATTCTGAAGTATGCAAGTAAAACCTCCACAAATTATCAAAGTGAACTAAAAAAGAAACAATTTTTAACTCTTTGTACCTAACATTTTCTACATCCACAACCAAGTAAAAGCTACAAATAAATTTCCAAAATGGTGAACCAAAGCGACGAGTTTTAGAGTGAGTATCAAGCAATTAAAATGGAGAATTACCGTCAGTTTCGAGGCAAATACGGCACTGAATTTGCTCGCCGGGACCGGCTTCAAGGTCGATCTCGCTGGGTTCGGTGATCGGAGACGGGGGGATTAAAGGTGAAGTGTCTGATACATGATCAGCCATTGAAAATCAGAAACAGAGAGAGAGAGAGAGAGGATTAGCAATTTGGTTAATTAATCAATAAAATTAACCAAAAAAAGAAGATTGATTGAGAAATTTGGGTTTTCGTTTCATCAAGGCGAAAACCCTTGATAGTTGGATTATCTACCAGATGATTTTGTTTTTGGTTTAGTTTGGGTAATAATTGATCAAACAAGCGGTTGAATTGTTAATGGTGGGATGGTATTCAGTTGGTTCCCAACAATATTCAATTCCTGTTTTCTCTTCCAACTAATCTATAAAATAAACAAATATTTATATAAAAAAAATATGGTAAACTGCATTTTCATCCCAGTTTTGCAACGTAGAAATCTTCAATGTAGCTCTTCATGAGGCGATACTCTTAAACTAGTCTCTGTATAAAAATTATTAAATCAATATTTTTTATATAATTTTATGAAATGATATTAAAAATTAAAAAAAATATTAATATACTTTTAGTTAGTTTTTTTAAATAGTTAATTGTTTTAAAAGTATTCTCTAATAATAAAAACTAAGTTTTTTTAAATGGGTTTTAAATGTGTATATTAAAAAGAATTAATAATTCTTTTATATGTTAATCCAGGATTTGAAAATAAACAAATTTAAATCAACCTTTGGAATTATAGTTAAATGTCTAACAAAAGTTTTATTTAAGAAAAAAATAATCCATTTCTTCTCTCTCTCTCTCAAAACTATATATATATATATATAAAGTTTGAAAACAATCCACAAAAACTATGGATCCTTTAAGGATACAATTGAATAATTGGAAGGAAAAAAAAAAGGGGGAGGAGCGGAATATTGAGAAAAATATAGGGATCACGGAAAGCTTATAACTAATATGACTTAAAGGTGTCCGAGCCCGGGTTCGAACCGGGGACCTCTAGTGTGTGAGACTAGCGTGATAACCAACTACACCACCCGGACAGCTTAATAAAAGGCATTTCAATTTATAAATAAATACTTCTCATTTTTTAATAATTTAATAATGCTGTAGAAAGGTATTCCGATAACTGATAAATTAATTATGATGTGATAAATTTTGTATAATCCTATACTCAATATAACCTTGCACTCTTTACACGGATCCAGTTTTGCTGAAATCAATTATCTAAAATGTGGTATTAAAAGAATTAATATTTTTATATATATTTTAAAAGTATTCTCCGTCCTCTTGGATTGCAAGTGATGTTGCTGGCTGATTTTTACTGGTGAGGTGTTTGAGAGGAGGTAGCTTTGTGCCAAAAAAAAAAAGAAAGTTGTGTTGAATTCGTAGCCGTAATTTTGGGAGAATGAATGAAATAAATTGATTTTAATTTAGTGATATTGTATGTTTATTTGATTGAATTGATATGAGAGATTGTATTTGGGGAATGATTTCTAGTTGTATATGGGGTTTTATATTATGTGTGTGTTTTGAAAAATTATGGTTGAAGAAATAAATGGTATGTATGGAAGTTATTTAAAAGGTATGGTGTTATGTTTAGGGGAAACAATCTAAGAGGAAGATGGAATCTTGTTAAATTCTGATATTGAAATTTTTAGAAATTAATATGAAAGCATGGCAAATATTATTATTAGGGTAGAGAATGTTTGGGATGTATAAATTACATATTCAAGTTGTATGGAAAGTTGTTGAAATGGGTTGTATGAAGTGTTTTGATATGGAAATTAGTATGTTTGAGAAATGAATTATGGAAATTATAACCAATTATAAGTTCGTTTGAATTGGCCAAAAAGTTAGTTTAGAATAATTTGTAAATTTAATTAAATCATATTGATTGTGATGTTCTAATTATGTTTTGAAATACTTAAGTTCTGTGTTTAATGTTTAATGAAGATGTCTAGGAATTTAAATGTTTTGTATTGGATGTATTGGAATGTTGTAATTATAGATTTTGGGTTAAATTAGATAACATCGTGATAATCTTAATGTTTTAATGATGTAAGAATGTTTAAATGTGATTCAGGAAAGATATGTGTATTCGTACTTATATATATAGGATGAGCTAATTAAATGCACTTTAAATCTTTGAGATAATATAGGAAGGTGTAGATGTGGAAATTTAAAAATCTTGATGAGTAGATGAGTATAGAACCAAATCAAATTATGTTTTTTATGATGATTGGCCGAACTGTTAGCTAGAAAGCTTTAGGAAATTCGAGAAGTCAATCATGATGAATAGATTTATTTCATTGTCTTAAATGATAAAAAAAAAAATGTAGGTGATGATTGTGAATAGAATTAAATTAAATGAAGTATTTAAGTTTGAAAAAGTTGTATATCAAATTTAAATTGATTGTATTGAATTTGATTGGTTGAAAATTTAGTTGTTTTGTATTCTTGCTTAAATGGCTGAAAAGCTAAATTGTGAACATGAAATATTTAGAAATTAGGTTTGGTGATATAATTTTTGTGTTAATTGATGTTGTAATATTTAAATTTATTGTTATTGGGGTAGAATTGGGATTGTTGCATGATTTGATAAGTGTGGCCATGTTCTTGGAAAATTTAGGAACTTTAAATCCTAGGGTTGATGTGTTCATGAGGTGTGTGAATTAAATTGAAAATTTGGAAATGTGAAAGTCCTAAGTGAAGAGTTTATTTTGATGGCATAAAAAGTAAATTATGGATTTTTTAATAATTGATTGATATTTGCAATTTATGAAATTATATGAAATTATAAAAAGTAAATAATAATTGATTAATATTAATTTGGGTGTTGAATGTGAAATTATGTGTTGGATTGAATTGATTATTAGACAAATAGTTGAATATATTTAAACGAACATTAATGGTTATTGTTAGGAGTTGTAGGAGAAGCATGCAAAATGAAATTTGACTTATTAGGAGCTTGTACAACAGAAACTCAAGGAAAAGATAGCCTTATTTACCTCTTTAATGGTTAAAATTGCTTTGAATATTGGGATTGAAATAAATCCTTTGATATTATAAATGTATTTATTCTACAATTTACATGTGATATGCATGTACTTCTTATCAGTCGCCTTGACCTTAACTGCTTACTTTATAGTTTTTTTGTTATAACATTATCTAGATATAACTCTGAAATAAGTTCTAATATATAGATTCCAGTTGTGTAACCTTAATTTAAGATAATACAATCTTGTATGGAAACAAATGGTTATCTTAATGTATGGATAATTTAAGTAAGTATCGACTATGTAATCTTCATGATTGGAAATGTTTGGTGTGTGATAGTACTTGGTGGAAATGATGGATGATGGCCAAAGAGCATTCTTATGTAAGTGTGAGACGATATGAGCTAAATGTGGGTTATATTGTTGTTTATGATGCAGGTATTAATACGAGATAAAAATTTAGGTAGAGTTTTCATATTAGGAAAGCTCTGCCAAATTTTATTAAAATGAATGAATTTGTTATTTAAATGGAAATTCTTCCTTCTCTAGGTGAATTTGGTAGAGAGACCAACTTGAACTTTCCAAACTGAGTCCTTAGGCAAGTGATTGGCATGGTATCCACTTCAACACCTTGAACATAGATTGGAGAATGACTTACATGCTTCATATTTTTCAAATTTGGATAGTACATATGTTGATTTGAGAGATGAGAGGAAGAGAGTGTTCCACCGGGCATGCTAGAAATTTGCAAAAATTTCATGTATTAAAATATACTAAAATGGTGATAAAATTACAATAATAAATTTGACTACAAGTAAAGGTGGAAACTCTTTTGGAGTGCTTTTTATGTGCACAAATTCTTTAAATCTTGTTTTGGATGAAAAGATATTCATACGAGCCTAAAAGCAAGATCTAGATCTAACCATTAATAAAAGGATTCGTAAATGTGAAGAGTACTTAAAGCGAGTTTCACCTTTTCTTATAATCAAATTCATTATTATGTCTTTTTCACCATTTTAGTGTATTTTAATACGTCAAATTTGTGTGTACAAAAATAATTGAAATTTGTGATATCAAATAGCATCTATGAGGTAATGACATTTTCAAAACATCTCTAAGTAAATTAATTTTTTTGTTATTAAGTAAATTAATTTTTTTGTTATTCATTGATTTTTAATATGTTTGAGAAACACATGATATGTATTGGGAAATATGAAACCAAATATCATCTCGAATATAAACTTGATACATGTATGTGAGGAATTTTAAATAATTCATACTTCATAGGATGGCTTCTATATCAAATAATATTGATGCGGTTAAAAACAAATTTGATGGGGTTCATAAAAAAATCTACTAATGTCAATTTCTTTCCAAGAGCGTCTTTGTTTTTGGGTTTAAAAAACGCTTTTGAAAATTCTTGAAAATTTGTTTTGCTTCAATTTTTTTTTTATTTTGGATCGTTTTCATGTACTGATGTCAAAAATAAATTTAAAAAATAAAAAAATATTATTTTGATACATTTCTAAACAAAAAAATTTTTTAAAAGCAACCGCTATCACAATTTCAAATACTACCTAAAATTGACAAGGGGATTGGAAAGTTGAAAATGCTGAACTCAAGTAATACAAACACTTGCAAGATAAATCTTATATTGCACTTGAGAAATCCTCTAATACTTGAGTTAGTATTGATGAAGAAAATAAACCTCGGATGTGGGATTATGCATGTTTACAAAGTTTAAAAAAAAGATGAAAATGGTAAAGACTTGGATGATTAACCTTTGGGTTAAGGCTATTTATATAGTTTTAAATCCATGTAATTGTATCTATGAAAAAGATATAATGATTAATACATCTATCACCTGTAGTTTTGGTCTACTTGGAAATATAAGTCTAAAGTAGGGGTGAGTAAAAAAACCGAAAAACCGATTAAACCAAAAAAACTGATTAAACCGATTAAAATATTAAAAAAATCGATCGATTTGGTTCGGTTTCGGTTTTATAAGCCTGAAACTGAAAAAACCGAATCGAACCCAACCAGAAAAAAACCGAGTCAAACCGAAAAAAATCTAGCCAAACAAAAAAAAACCGAGCCAAACCGAAAAAACCGAGCCAACTCTGTTTGAACCGGTTTTGGTTCGGTTTCGGTTTTTTTATAAAAGAAATTTGGTTTGGACATAGTTTTGAAACCTGACCCGGCCCGGTGGGTCGACCCAGGACTCGGCCGACCCGGGGCTGGAACCGGGGCGGGTTGAAGAAAAAATGGGAGAAGGAAAAACCCGGCGTGACCCGGATGACCCAACGGGTTGACCCAGCAAGACCGGTTGCAAACCCGTTGACTTTTGTTTTTTTTACTAAACGATGCCGTTTTGATTTTTTTATAAAAAAAGAATTGACCCGGCCGACCTGGTGACCCGCTCAAAACCCAGAACCCGGGCCTTGGACCGGGCCGGCCACCGAGCTGGGTCTTAAAACTATGATGTTTTCATTTAATACATGTGTGTTTTGA
>Ga0307518_10000950_pt1 | contig 21613 bp, 7 predicted proteins | sample 25_EM_MG_FD_203889 | JGI IMG/M metagenome (GOLD analysis project Ga0307518, IMG submission 203889) | Populus trichocarpa ectomycorrhiza microbial communities from riparian zone in the Pacific Northwest, United States - 25_EM | ecosystem: Host-associated > Plants > Roots > Unclassified | place...
TTCGGATTAAACTTGCAAGGATGGTTAATATAATTGATCATAAGGGCATTCGTATAATTGATTAATTAGCCAATAGCATGAAACTAATTTAGAATTAAACTAAAACCCAACGTTATTCACGCATTTGTTTTTATGATTAAAATTGAGGTTGAGGATGGATACAACTTAATAATACATAAAATTCAATCATAAAAACTAATTTTTCTTATTTTTTTTATGGATCCTAAATACAAACCTTAACCTCAATCTCAACCATAAAAACAAACAAACCCTCAAGTACGAAAATATTTTCTCTATTGACTAGAGGTTTAACACTATACTAAATAGTTGCTCTTTAAGAGCTTGAAAGCGAAAGGCCCGAAACGAATTGAAAAACGATAAGAATAGTATAGGATATTATTAACAAAAACTTTAGACTGTATATAATTGTAAATTGTTATAGTAAAATTATTATAATAATAAATATAGTTTATGGTGAATTGCTATAATAAAATTATCATTTTATACCTGAATTGAAAAAAAAAATGTAATGGCATTAAGGATGTTTTAATCTTTATAATTGTTCCATTAGTCATTAAAAGGTTGTAGGGGTACGTTGGTATTTTTCATTTTTTTTGTATAAATACATTTTTGTCCTTAAATTTAACAATTTCTTGAGTTGTTGCCCAGGGGTTTTTTTAGTATTTTAAAAAATATTAAAATAGTCAAAATACATATTTACTCCCGAAGTAAAAAAAATGAGTTGTTGACCGAGGATTTTACTTTGAAATACAGTAGAAATACAATTATACCCTGAGAAAAGATAAAACTAAAGGCATGCATCTAAGGACATATGTGTACTTTCACTAAGTTTTTTTTTTTTTTTTGTGATTCTCATATTCATGAAGGGTATTATGGTATTTCTATGTTAGAAAACAATTATTTTATTTCAAAAAAGTGCTAGCACCTCGCGCTCGCGCGCTCGCAAGTAGGTGTCGTCTATGATATTTGGATGGCGCGTGCAGACCCATACGGTGGGAAAACATACCTTTCTTCCGTGTTATTGGATGCACCGTTGTGTCCTCTACCATATGAGACAACAAACATTTTTTCTTCCTTATGTTCTCTCATTTCTAGAGGAAGTGCACCTTTGTCCTCTTTTCTTTAAATTTATCAATTTCAATCCTTTTATTTTTTATTGTTTATTGTCATCCTTGGTCCTATTATAAAAGTTTTAGTTTTTTTTTTCAATTTAGTTCTTGAATTACAATTTGTCATATATTATGTTTTCCAATTAAGTCCTTATTCTTTTGATTTCTGATTTTTTTTCTATTGACTCTTCTGTTAAAATTTTGTTGGCTTTCAATTACATCCTTCAATCAAAGTTTATGTTTTTTTATTGTTTTCAATTTAGCTCTCATTCTTTTGAATTTTTTTTTGTTAAAGTTTAATTGTTTATAAATTAACCCTCCAATTTAAATTTTTTAGATACATCTAATTTATTTTTTATTTTAATTTTCTCCCTCATTCTTTTAATCACAATTTTTGTGTGGTTTTTTTCTCCAGTTTCATCCTACGACCTTTGATTTGATGGAGAATGAGCTTTGAAGCTTTTTTATTTGTGATGCTTCTGATCTATTGACAAATTCATGCGGTTCATGATCCTTTTCCTCAATTTCTTTTATGATTTTCACATTCAACAAGACTATTTCTTAAAAAAAAAAAAAAATGGTTTTGTGGTTATCTTTAACTTCTTCTCTACCAGTATATCATGGTCTCATGATTTAGGTCGTGAGTTTTGCAAACTTTTTTTGAAAAAATGATTTTTTTGTATTTAATTTTTGAATAATGCTTTTTATTTTATACAGGTGAGCTTTATTTTATAAGAAAATATTTATTCATAAATAATATTTCTTATATGTTTGGCCAAACATAATATTTTCAGTTCCGTATTTGTTTTTTTTTCTATTATCTTTAATTGATTTTAATAAGTAAATTCAGTATACACAAACGAGTAAATATCTCATTTTACATGATTAAATATCTTGGTATACATTCATCTCTCAATTTTTCTAATTTTTTTTTTTATTGTTAACAATTTTTTTTTTACTTAAATAATTATCAATTTATTTGATTAGATGTTTACATTAACTTTTTGATTTATCCTTTGAAATTTTTGAAAAAATAACTTTTATAATCAAGGTTTTTTTTTAAAAAAAATAGAACCATGACAGCACGCGGGTCAAATAGCTAGTATTTTATATTTTCAATCTAGAAAAAAAAAATGTAGCTGTAAACAGCTTATAAAAATAATAAGAAAAGTTCCTTCGAGATTTGATTCGGAAATGGTGCCATTGTCATCGACTATAAAAAGGGTTTTCTTTGTACAGTGAATGGGCCAGATCGAAGCTAATCGGACACTGTACACGTTATCCACCCCCACACCATTTGGATTTTGGACCATTATAACAGAACTATTCGCAATATGTTGTCGCTGGGAGAGAACATTAATAATGTTTTATTGGAAATAATAGAAATTTTAATGCATTCACGCCATGGAAATTAACATTTGAATAAAAGTAGGCTAATGAGAAGGGCATTAGAGAAGGTCAACTATTAATGGAGTCCAAGGGATAAGATATGACAAATTTACCATTATGACATTACCGCTGATAATGTTTTAATCGTGTGGCTAATCAAAACCAACCTAAATTAACCTCTCTCTCTTTTGCACATTTAGAAGATGTTTTTATTGTCATAATTTTACATATTACAGATTAATTGTTCCGTCGTTGTTTAGAACACTACATGACATCTCGGATAATTATTGCTTATCAGAAAACTTGTCGTTGATAATTTTTATTTACTTAGTCGGTCCATTAATAATATAAACATTGATATATTGATAAATAGACAAAACATGCTAAATTAAAAAATTTCTGACATCATTCCATCGGTAATTTCATAAGTTAGTATGTCATATTATTGACTAAAAAAACCATTTGTAATTTTATTAGTGATTTATTTTATATTATTGACGGATATAATCCGTCAGTGATTAACATATGCTCAATGGTATTTCAAGCAATTTTATTCCAACTCTCTAGAACTTTTTGATAGACGTAGTTCATTAGTAATTCCGTCAGTAATGTGTTTAATTTTTTTTAATCCAAACAAACAAACTAGAAAAAAATTAAAAGAAATAAAACTAAAATAAAAGGATTAAAAAATGTATTAACATTTCAATTCTTAAAAAAATTCAGCAACCTCCCATACAAGACAGATTGTCTAAAATTCATGTACCTACAAATATGCATCAATAAATAAAGCTATATATTATTAACATTTTGTTCACTACATGGATTTATTTGTTAACTAAAAAACACCCTTTATTGTCAGCCATAAATCAAAATTATACAACCATGCTATTTCATTTATGTTCACTTGAAATAAATTTAGAAAGGAAGTTTTATATATAATTCAATAATTGTTTTTCTGATGATAATGGAATTACCATAAACGAAGAAACAAAACTGTCATTAACACCTCTATGAAGGACCCTACTTGTCCACATCAGATCCGAAAAGCCCGCGATTTTTGTGTTGTACGGAATAGAATCTTTGAGATATCCATCCGATGACTTCTCATTTTGGGTCACTTTGACTAAGAAGAACAATCACACCCAAAAGCGCTTGTTTGTCTTCATGTCATGTTCACTTACCTCCTAGGCAAGACAGCCAATCTCGTAACAGCGCGTTCCTACACGGTCCCATGCCAGGTATTTAAGGCCGTATTTGTTTTAAAAAATTAATTGCTAAAGTTTTTCAGGCCTGTTTATTACTAAACAAGCTGGTCAATGAAAACTTTTTATAATTAAAAAAATATTTAGCTTGAATTTTATAAAAGTATTTTTCTTCTATTTTGATTATAATATCTTTTCTAGAAATTGTAAAAAATTAAAAAAAATCTTGATATTTATTAATTATATAAGATTTAGTCCTTAATATTTTGATTGTTATATATTTTATTTTTATTTTTTATTTTTAATTTTATCCCTTAAAATTTGATATAATTTGATTTTATATCAACTTTGATCCTATTTTTTTTATTGTTATTTATTTTTTTCTTATCCTTTCTTAATTAATTTTTTTATTTATTAAATTTGGTCCTTATCTCTTTAACCACTATTTATTTTATTTGAAATTATTTATATTTTTTTTTAATTTCATCATCTTTAACGTTTTCTACTTATCAGATTTGATTATTATTCTTTTGACAAGTATTTTTTTATTTGAAATAATTTATGAATTTTTTTTTAATTTCATCATTCTTTAACATTTTCATCTGTCAGCTTTGACCCTTATTTTTTTCATTGTTATTTGCTTTATTTAAAATAATATATGAAATTAGAATTTTATCTTCCTTTAACTTTTTAATATGTCAGTTTAGGTTCTTATTCTTTTAATAAATTTTAAAAAAATATATTAATTAGTTATTTTTCAACTTATTTTTTTATGACATGACCAAACACTAAAAAATATTTTCTAATATATTTTTCATAATATTGTAAAATATAAATAAATAATCTCACTTTTTAAGAATTTTTTTTTTATAAAAACTAATTTCCAAAAAAAAAACAATAGCGTTAGCTAGTTTTTTTTTTAACTTCTCTCTTTTTGGCACAAGCTAATTGGGTCCTTCGTTTTTGGCTATTACTCAGGCGATTATACATGGAATTGTTGTGAAATCTCGGTGGTACATGTGGATGTGGTGTAGCTTGCCTCCCAGTGCCAACAAAAATCCGCCTCCTTCCCCTTCTCTAGCTTCTGTCCTTTATATAAATTATATTAAAAGTGATAATTTTTAAATTTATAATAAATATTTGGTTTTTTATCTTAGTTTTATTTTTTTATTTTTATTTCTGTTTTTTTTGTTCATTTTTTAAATATTAAACAAAATACTAACGGAATTACAAATAGACTAAACCCATCGAAAAGTTATAGAGAGTTGGAAAAAAATCACAGGATTTTGCCACTGGCCATTACAAACAGAATTATTGACGAAATAAATCCCAAGGAAAGTTCCAAAGAGTTCGAAGAAAAATTACAAGAAATGCCACTGACAACATGTAAATTACCGATGAAATTAAAACGGTTTTTTTATCTGTGACATGTCATTTCACCGATGGAATTGCTAACAAAATGATGCTAGTAAATTTGTTTTGTTTGGCGTGTTTTTTCTGTTTGTAAATTTATCGGTGATTATATTATCAACAAAATAACTGATATAATAGAAATCATCAACAATAAGTTTTTTAACTAACAATTACTATCCATGATTTTATCAATAAATATTTTTACAACAGAATCAATATCAAAACACTAAGGAAATAATTTGTCGATATTATGCAAAATTCTAGTTGTTTGCATAAAGAAACTCCTCACCGTGGTTTTCTTTATTTAGCATATAAGTGTGGATATACAGCCCAACTAACCCTATAGATACGTGCAGTCATTCTATTATGCACACGAAGTACTCCAATTATCCAAAAACAGAGCACTACCTTACGATACTCCCTCCTCTGCTCATGATACATGCTATGGACTTAAATTTCTGAATTTGCAGGTTTATAGTTTTGTCATTATTTGAAAAGAAATCTCCTACTTTCAATAATTTGTTTTAAAGTGATTTCAATCACTATTGAGGAATGCTCGTGAAAGCATGTACAGTACAAAAGTGAAAAACGATGCATATATCCGTCCATCTCTCTAGCATAATATCGTGTACATATATGAATACACTAGCTTACAACATGATAGAAAAATGAAAAAAAAGAAAGAGAAGAGAATCATAGTTGTAAAATCTGATTCGAAAGTTGATTTGGGATAAAAATCTGGGTTAAAAAGATCAACCTGAATCATAAATTAGAAGAGATAAAAGAATCGGTATTCAAGAAGTTAAAAGTATGCTGATCACTAGCTTTCTTGACTTCTACTCCTAACGCAGAAATCTCCGAGAAGCTTCCTCCAGCAAGCATTTCAGTAAAAAATAACCACACCATGTGGCAATGGAATGTAAAGAAAAATTTACTTAGAGCTAGGTCCACTTTAATCCGAATAGATGATTTTATTTATTTAGGAAGTTTATATAATATATAGGTCATAAGGAAGCGTGCCCTTAAACATTGTTGATGCTAAGCTTGATATCTCAGTACGTTTTACAGGTCCTCGTCAGTATTAAATACTAACGGGGCGATTTTTTTGTTGATTATTGTGCTTGTTGTTAAATACATAATTACTTAACCTGACCTTAGCTAGCAACATTGATATAGAATCTAGCTTTCAAATAACTTTTTAAATTTTGTTTTAAAAATGATGTTGTTTTTAATTTTTTTATATAAAAAATTATATTGTTTTAATTGACTTAGTGTTGACCCACCAAACCTAAAGGTTTGGTTTGGGTCATGAAGCAAGACGTGTTTAATTATATATTATTGTTAAATATTGTGAGTATTAAAATAAAGGTTTGAGTTGGGTCATGAAGCAAGATGTGTTTAATTATATATTATGGTTAAATACCCTGAATATTAAAATAAAATTTATTAAATTAGGATGATCTAGTGGTTTTAGCTGCTTCAATCTCTATGCAATTTCCACAATCCCATTTGTTGGAGTCCTAAACAGATTCAGTCGAAAACAAAGGATATGGTGAAGCTATATAAAATCTTTGTCCATATTTATTTTATACAAACATCTATTTAATTACTAAACATAGTCAACCATGCACAGAGATATTTTACTCCTTTCAAATCCAAACTCGGCATTACTAGTTAATACCAAAATAACAAATATCAATTAGTAATGTAGATTAAGGCCGAGGGTCTTTAAAAGTTGCCATTTTGCTGTGGCAAATTCCAAAATAAGGAAGAACTTCATTTATTATTATAATTAAAGAGTAGATTTGCAATGACACGGTCGCATCATGCATGACGATATACATGATCACGCATTGGAAAACCCCACCAATTCCTTGCTGGAGCCGATGTGGTGCACTAAGCATTGCTTGCGAGTCGACTTCTTCTTTCTAATCCGTAATTCCCTGGCTCCTTGACCGCCCATCACTCACCGCAACAAGATGTTGTGGGAGGATAATAATCGACTTTAAATTGGGATTTATGGTTGTGTATATCACCAGTTTCCTTTTCACGTCGTGTTTTTTCTTGAGATGGGACCTTCTCTTTTAATTCAACACGTTGTATATCACCGATGTGGTACTATACTCTTCGTTAATCTCGAGATGTGATGGAGGCATGTTTCTTCCTAAATCACGCTGTGTTATTTGACCCTTGAGCACAAGCTCGACAAATTAACTAACCATTTTCACCCAGAAATTGGTTTCTCCCAATTGGAGTCCTGGTCTTTAGGGAAATTTCCCTGAAACAAATCATTATGTACAATCTACTAGTGCTTTAATTATTAAGACAGATTCCCTTTTGGCCATTGCAAGTCCTGCTTTTTTGAAAACACGCATTCTTTTGTTAATTCATGATGTACGACTAGGTTAAGTGCCTATCAGTACATGCTTATGTTTTAAAAATAATAATAATAAAAAACTCGTAAGTAGAGCAGCCCCATTGCATTTTCTCACCTCTGTTTGATATTGTGATTGAATTCAGCGTAAAAAGGAACCGCTTAAATAATAAGCAGAGCGCCAATACCTTTTTTTAATGAGAATATTTAAGCTAATACCATTGAATCCTGGAGTCGGCAATCACCAACAGTAATCGGTAATTGGTAAAAACCATGAAAAGGAAAAATGAAGAAAGAGAAAGGAGGAGAGAAAGAGAGAGTACTCCAGGGTCTATTTGTCAATGCAAGTGGAGTTGGCACGTAATTGAAGTTTGTAGCCTTTGATTAGGAAAGACCCAGGAAGTTTCCAACTGGCTTGCAGACTCCATATATTGAGCTAGAGGTGCTGAGGCAGGAATAGAAAAGGCACCACCAGCTGAGGAAATGGCAACAGCAAGGAGGGAGGCAAAGAAGGTGAAGGAGATTAGCTCCGTAATGAAAGAGGTGAGCTCCAAGGCAGAACCACAGTTCAACAATAAGAATGGAAGTGTATTTCCTAAGAAGAAAAAGGTGAAGAAAATGATGTACGAGTCCTTGGCCTCATCCCTTGCTTCTCTGCTGCAAAAAAGTGAGCTCGCCAAGAGGAGCAGAAACAACGCCAAAACCATCATCAAACACCAAAAATCATAGTTGTTCTCCACCTTCTTGTTTGTTGTTTAGTACTCCCTCTGTTTTTCCCATGTAAAAACATACTATAATGTAATAAGCTCGCTCATTCTATGTGTTTTAATGCTATTTCTTCTATTCTTTATGCAAACCGCTTATCCCTAGCTAGATTCCAATTTTCCCTTCTCTTTTTTGACAAGCTAGATTCAAGAATTTTTAAAACTTTTGGTATTTGATTTTCTACCACGCTATATATACTTCTCTTCTATTTCTCTATGGATTAATTTACGGTGATTATCATACTTCCATGAGTTTAAGATTCTAATAATTCATTCTCTTTAGATCTTGAAAACCCTAATTAGAAACCAAAGGTCTAAGCATTAGGACGCCAGTTTTAAATGGCTTCAGGAGCCCGGCCAAAATTCTAAAAAAAGAGAGAAGGTTTACATGGTGTAAGAATAGACTTAACTTCTTCGAAATACAATGAATAAATAAACTAAAAATCATTAATCGACTGTATTTGATGAGTTCTTATAAATGATGCTAGTAGATCGGAACAGTCTTTTTGGTTACATGGAGCAGCTCATTTATACACACGCGCACACACACACACACACTTCGGGCAGTCACCGGAGAGGTTTTGCATAGAGGGTATCTTTTCTGTGGCAGGATATTAATATAGTCTGGAAAGATGGAGGAGGTCGAAATCTCCGACAAGAGACTATTTTGCCGGAAAATTTCAGCCATAAGAAACAGGATAAAGTATTTTTCAGTTATTTGTCTTTTATTTGACATTAATTTCTCTCGAAGATCTCTACCTTATTATGTTTGTGGGAGCCCATTGTACGTTACGTCGGGGGAATAATTAATAAGAAGTCAATAAATAAATTACACGACTGTTTTAATTATAATAAGGTCTCTCTGGTAGGGTTTTGTGTCAAATAAAAGATCGAAGAATAATTATGTAGTGTGCCTCGATCCCTTTACAGATCTTAGAGTTCAAAAGAGAAAGGCATTTGTTTATGATCATCAGGCGCTTTAATTCTTTCAATGCCTTTGTCCCGGTACAAAGGGTTAAATATTCGAGTGCTTTTATAGAGAGAAAAATATCAAAGAAAAATATTCAGCTATTACGTTATTAAATATTCAGCTACATTGTAACTCGAAATATTTTTAACACATCTGGTTAAATACCACAACTGCATCTTTAAGACAATATTCTGTTTGATTTCCCTTTTCTTTTAATGGGTGTTTGGATGGAGGGATTTCTAAGGATTGGACAACGTGAGGTGGCAGACATGCTGCCTGCCTTGAGGATCTTAGCAGTATTATTTTTTCATTGCTACTTTTTCAAGTGGTTTTAATAAATTAATCATTCTTTTATTTTTTTAACAGAAAAATAATGAAGACATGATTTCTTATTCTTGTTTGAAACTTGAATTTTAGATTATGATAAGTTTTTATTCAAGCAAAAATGTTACTAATAAAAAAATGTTTTCATATAAAATAAAATTATATTAATAACAAAACGGGGTTGTTGCCTCCATATAATTTTCTTCCATACTTAATTTAAGTTATTGGAATCTTTATAAATAATTAATTTAATTACTTGGATTTTTTATTTAAAAAAATGTCGCTAAAAATGATATTTTTTAACAAATTTTTTAATAATTATATATATGCCTAACATGCAACAAATTTTAAAAACATTAATTGCACATGATTATTCAATGAAAATAAAAAACATAGTTTTTTCTTTGTTAATTTTTTATATGGTTTCATGAATTAATTATTCTTTTATTTTTTTATGCAGTCACATGAAAACAATGAAGATGTAATTTTTTTATTTGAAATCTGATTTTTATATTATGATAAGTTTTAATTTAATAAACTATGTTACTAATAATAAAAACATGTTTTTTCATAAAATAAAATTATATTAATAAGAAAATGGGACATTTCCCTCAAAAAATAATGTTTCCATCTTTAATTTAAATTAATGATTTTTTAATAAATATTTAATTTAATTATCCAGAGTTTTTATTAAAAAAACGATGTTGCTATTAAAAAATATTTTTTTATCAAAACAAAAAACATAAATAATAAACAAGAACTTACTTAAGAAATCAATTTTTTATTTTTCAAAATCTAAATCCTTTAAGTTTTCACAAATACTTATTTTAATCACTGGTAAAATTATTTAAAAAATAACTTTGAGAATTCATACATAACATCGGGCGGGAATAAATATCCAGCTTTGCTAAAATATGGAAGCTATTCTTTTATCGACGCTCTTGGCATTGCCCGTCCAAATGTGCGTGAAACTTATTGGGCTTGTATCCTTTCCTGGGCCCATCCATATTAATGCCCAGTGGATTAGGAAACAGCTCCATGGATCCAAAAGAAGGAAAAATACTGGAAAAGGACAAGCCGAGGGGGTTCCTTCTTTTGGAAGATAGCGAGACAGAATTGGACGGAGGCCACCGCGTTGAGAAAGAAAATTATTTTTTATTTCATAAAATATTAAATTGATTATTTTTAGTATTTTTTATAGTTTTATATGCTGATATTAAAAATAAAAAAATATTAAAAAATCATTTTATATATTTTAAATTAAATGTTTTTTTAAAAAACATTATACATAGTACAAGTAAATAGTTAGAGTGAAAAAAAGATAGTTTATTTCATTACTCAGATAACAAAAGAAAGAATAAGTTTAATTTTGCCTTTTTTTTTTCAGTGAAGAAGACATGGAAAGTAAGGCCTTGAAAGTTGAAACACGATACCAACAGCATCTCCGAGTAAGATGGAGTTTAGCCCAAGTAGGGGATGGTGATATAAATTAATTGCCTCTGTTATTATGATAATTTATGTTTTTTAAAATATTTTTTATTTAAAAATTTTATAATTTTTATTAATTTTTTGAATAATTTTAATGTATTAATATAAAAAATTATTATTTTAATATATTTTCAATTTAAAATACCCCCAACACACACAAAGAGTCTTCCTTGGAATCCATTTTCATCGTTCATCACGTGAGAATTATACAATAAATTGACTACACTAACATTTTCGATTTTCTTATTCACGTTATAATTAAAGGAATATATAAAAAAAAAACCCATCATTTCAATCTTTGCATAAGTCAAAAAGTTTGTCCTCTTTGATGATAGGATAAGGACAGGAAATAAGGGACCCTATACACAGAGGCAGAGCAATGGGGGCTGCCCCCTGCAAGGAAAATTTTTCTTCCTTTAACAATTTATATTTTTAGTCTTAAAAATAAAATAAAAAAGAATCAATTTTACCTCCTCTAGAATTATTTTTCTAATTTGGCCCTCCAAACCAAAATTCCTAGGGCAGGCACGGCATCAAATTAAGGTTTTAATGTGAGATACAAACTGGGGCAGGCAGGCACCAACCTGCGCCTGATAAGGGCAGGTATTGTCTTAACATTTTTTGTCATATACATTTGTCCCTCCTTCCCCTCCAATATTTATTTCTTTTCTCTGCTTTCAGGAAGCTTTATCACTTCATTTCCAAAACTTTTTATCTGTAACATCATATACGAGATCTGATTGATTAACAAGAGATCAGCCGGATGAGTGAGGTCAGCAGCAACCAAAAGAACACCAATAATGCCGCAACTAACACCAGTGAAGCCCCTCGTGAACGGGGATTTGGGCGGCCTTCTGGGCCAATGGCGCCGCCCAAGAGAGGAGGTATAAAGAAGAAGATGTGGGAGGATTTTACTGGTAAACCCTCCCCTTCCAACCCTCCAGCTGGTACTACTTAGAGTTCCGCATGATATATATTTGCCTTGATTGCTGTACGTGTACATATGTTTGTCCTTTAATTAGTTGGGGTTTGTGCGCTTCTCTTTTCTTGTAGTAACTGCCGTGATCTCCAGCTTAGCTTAATAGAGTTGCTGGGATGAAGAATAGGAGCTTTTTTTTTTTTTTTTGGTTTAATCCGAGGAATAATAGGAGCTCGAGCTCATAGTTATCGTGTGCTATATATATGGGCTGAATTCTTCTAATGTGGCAGGGATATCCTTTATAATGTTGTTTATTAACCGAGCATGACTTGAATATATGTATTATATTGCCAGTGGCCTTACGATTTGGTTTCTTGGCCCCTGGTTAAGTACTTAAATCCCTTGTTTTAATCTTCTCTGTATAATTTGAATTTGATCTAATGTCGCATGTTTTATTGAAGATGACCCGCTAACTCCAGTTGAACAATTTCGCTACTCTGCTACCCCTCTTTTAATGTAATTTCCAGCTGCCATGCGAATTTAATCCTCATCTTATTTTCATTTTTGAAGGTCTTTTTTTTCTGTTGTTGAAAGAACTCTTTGATTTATGAACAATTAAGTTACTATATGTCTGTTCGATAATCATGAATGGCGTCATATAAAAAAAGGGCACTTGATGTTATCTCGCTGTTTTAGCATCAAGCAGTGTTTGGTATAACATGGGAGGGAGGGTAGTTTTTTTCCTTCTTGTTGTCCATGGACGTTGTTCAGGTACCTAGCCGCAACCACAGAAAAGAGTCAATAATTGGTGAACTTTTGCAGTAGGGCACTTTTGGAAAGAGAAACCTCGGACCCCACAGTCTGCACCGCTACCAAATTGAACAGATAAAAAACCTGTCCTCAATTCCTCCTCCCTGTAATGCGTCCCTGTCACTGGAAGCTGTCATGCAGTGCTTTCAAGGGATGAAAAAGCAACATAATAATTTGCAGCTTAAGCTTTCGAGACTGCTTGGTATTGTGTTTGTAATTGTGTTTCGTTAAATTTTAAAAATTTTTTTTTGTTGAAATTGAGTGCGGTTTGTATTTTTTGGATCGTTTTGATGTGCTGATGTCAAAAATGATTTTAAAAAAATAAAAAAACATTATTAGCATGTATTTCGACACGAAAAGCTATTTGAAAAACACCCGCAACCATACTGCTAAACACGCTCTTCATAGGGCTTGCAGACTTCGGGATATGGTGCGCTTTTAACAAGCAGTTAGAGTTCACCAAGAGGGTGCTTCTATGGTTAGATTGGAGTTATAATTTGGTGGTGTCAGAGTTGAACTCCGAGGAGGCGTGAAGGAGGATTCATAGATTGCGCAAAGGGTATCATGGATTATATTACCCAGAATCAATCCAATATAAAATCACGACATCAAAATTCTACAAGTTCTAATCATGGTTAATCCAGTGACTCGAAGGCAATTCTATACTTTGGAAACTCTACCAGGTCAACTCTGAAGAGTTTTAAAAAGAAAATATTTTGAATGAATGGCTAGTCTAATTTGACTCAATAATCCACGTGTTCATCCAACAACTCAAGGAAGTGGGCCTTAAACTGTATAAGACCTTGAAACGAATACTACAACTATGCGAACAAGCTTCCTCGGAATAGTCATTCTCAAAATGCCACAAGATAAGACCGCGGCTATGCTAAAAGCAGTATTTGAAAAACCGCGGCTATTCTAAAAGCAGTATTTGAAAAAATGAAATTATGTTTATTAAAAATTTTAATTTTTCTTATAAAATTAATTTTTTTATATTTTTTAAATTGTTTTGGAAATGTTGTTGAAATTGTACTTATTAAAAATTTAATTTTTTATATTTTTTAAATTGTTTTGAAAACATTGTTGAAATTATGTTTATTAAAAACTTAATTTTTTTATATAAAAATAATTCTTTATGTTTTTTAAATCGTTTTGATATTTTAATATAAAACAAATTTAAAAATAAAAAATATTATTTTAATACATTTTTAAAAAACAAAAGTTATATCCCAATTATTATCATAATCCCAATCACTCCTTTCGTATATAAAGCTATGGGAGTATGGGTGATTAAGCACAGGGAATGGATGGTTAATTAATTTATGGATGCTACTGGTTACTTCGTCCATGAATGTAACTGCAGGAAGTAAAGATTATATTACAAGGTGTTCTCCTTTTTGCTCTACAAATTTATCCGCTTGTCATTATTGTTCTTTTTATTTTTAAATACTTTTGTTTTAGCTTGTTCTTCCAATCTTTAACTAGTTTTGATTATTAAACACTCACTAATATACCTGGTAATATCTAAAGTGACTATTGACCGTTGTCTCTACAACGGATAACGAGCAAAGGATGTAAATTAATTACAAACAAAAAACATAAAAATAATCGTGTTATATTACAGGTTAAATCAATTTTTTTTTTAACATAAAAAAATAATCAGATATTACTAATATGTTTTCTAGCATAATTTTTTAAAACTTTACAGTGGTTGACTTGATATAATTCAATTAATTTAATAGTCCAAAATTAACTCGGACGCTCGATTAATACTAATTTTAACTTGAAAAAAATTCAAAATGATATATATATTTTTTTAAAAAATAGTTTTGATTCGACAACTTATTGGATTGACTAGAGCAACCACAGTTAACATGTTAAATCCATAATTCCGGTTATGAGACCGTGATAATCTCATATAAAATAAATTAAAATAAATTATAAAGTCTAATTCTCAATCAATTTAATATTGCAAAATGAAATTAATAAAAAATTCAATTAAAAAGAGACATAATCCATAAAACCTATGACATGAGTTATGAAATTGGAATAATTTTTAATAAAACAAATTAGAATAAATCATGAAGTTCAATTCTTATTTAATTTAGTATTAAATGATAAAAAAAACTATCAAAAAGAAGAAAAAAAATCCTAAGTTAACTAAATGATGAAATTGAAATAAAAATAAGTAATGAAAAAAAACAGAAAAAAAGAAAAGCATTGTTTGAATAACAATAAATTTATGTTTTTTTAAATAAATTAATAATAATTTTCCCAAAAGCCTCTTGCATTTCCTAGGAAGTATATGGATTCAGTTACTGTATTCATAATTCTTTTCAAGCCTGAACGGAGATGTTTGGTCGTAAACAATTCTAAACTGTTATGTTCATAAAAAAAAAAATTAAAAGAAAATTCATAGAGGAGCAAAGCCAGTCCTATTCTACAACACAGGGCCCATTGGGTCTCATAGTAAATAATTAAAGTGGGTCCAATGATACGGGTAAGCCCATCATTACAGGAATAAACATACACAGCTAAGAGTCCCAGATTTACGGCACCTGGAAGACCTGATTTTAGATGCATTCACCCTGGCCCAGTTGAATAAGCCCAAAACTTTTGTCATCTAATGGTAAACCTTGCATGACTAATAGTTTCGTTTTTTTTTTTCATAAAATATTTTATATGTAAAATATATTTTCATAAAAAAATGATGAATAATGATAATAAAAAAAATGATGGTGATAAAATAATAATAGTAATAAAGAAAGCAATGATAATAAAAAAAATAAAAAAATAGTGATTAAATAACGATAATAGTTGAGAAGCTGATAACAAGGTAATTGTGATGAAAAAAAAAAGAGAGATAATTGTGAGATATAGATTGTGGCTAAATAGTTGGATAGTAGTATAAGTTGATTATTGTTCATAAAATACTTTACAAACTTCGTGATTTAAAAATATTTTTTGTAACAAATGAAATAGGTTTGAAAATTCATTGTTAAATATTTTTTATTAATTAGTTTTTTAAATTATTTTGTAAAAAAATATTTTCTAAAAAATATTTTGTAAACAGACAAAAAAAAATATTTTTATATTTTTTTTGTAAAGTACTTTACACAAAACAAATAGACACTAAGTTCAAATGTATAGCAGAATGTTTACCAGATTGATCAGAAAAATAGAAAAACTTTGTCATATACAAAATTAAATTCTCTTGTAACCGGAAGAGCACAACGTGCCAGAATCCTGATGTAATCTGTTCTTCCGCTCTTTGTTATTCAAAATTTACCATTGATCTGCACACGTTTCTTTCTTTTTTTTACACGAAATACAGCAATCCTCGTCAGCATGGAAGATTTTAGGAGTGTTTATAAGTGCCGTAATTATTATTTTTTAAAATATTTTTTTTTGTTCAGAATTATATTAAAGTAATATATATTTTTTAATTTTTAATATTTGTTTTTAATATCAGTAAATCAAAATATTTTAAAACTACAAAAAATGATTTTAAATAAAAAAAATTAAATTTTAACTAACCTTCATTTAAACTGCAATCTCAGACTGTAAATCCCAAATCACAAAGGGTAATAGAAAATTTTAGTGCACAAGTCCCGCCTCTGAAACTAGAACTATGGTGTCCATGCATTCTCAAGAAAGATGAGTACGGTCAGTGTTATCATAGCCAATCATAGCTTAAACTAGTAAAGATATATTACTAGTTTGTCCGTTTTAATATTTAGAAAAAGTTTTAGAATATTTATGGCAAGTTAACCTTGAATGAAAATTATTAAGAATATTATACTCTGCATCATAATTTTAAATATATATTTAAATAGTTTTTGATATTGTGATAATGATTATTTTTAAAAGTAATTTTTATTTGAAAATTTATCAAAATAATTTTTTTTAATTTTTTAAAATTTATTTTTGATACACTATACCAAAACAATTTAAAAATATTAAAAAAATAAATTTAAAATAAAAATAAATTTTAATTTTATAAAAAGCATGGTTGTATCTAAGAAAAACAATGTCTTAATCTAGCGGGTTAAATATGAAAGCTTTTATAAAGCAGCCAGCATCATTTTCTACATATAACCGTTATCCAACGGAATCAATCCCCGGCAACCGAATTCAAAATCTTGAAAAGCAAAAGCCAGCCATCACCTTCCCTTCACCTTTTCAGATTCAACTTCCTAGACTATATAAAAATGCTATACCATGTTCTTTAAGTCTGCAGTCCTAATCTCAGTTGCCTCTTCATCCCTTTCAAATCTAACAAAATGGGTTGTTGCATTAGTAAATGCAGACCCAAGAAACGTTCCTTTGAAGAATGTCATGGTAACAATGTCGAAGACAAGCTCGTGATCTCTCAGGCTCCAAAAACTCCCAAGATTCCTGTTCCTGTATCAAACAAAATCTCCCCATCTCCTCCTTCACCTACCACATCTACATCTTCTTCTGGCTCTGCTTTTACTTGTTGTACCAATAGCAACACCACCACAATTAGTTCATGCTCATCACTCTCTAGTGGATCTTCGATCTTGAACTCAAAAGATCGATCATTCTCCAACGAGTTTTTGTGGTCATGTGTCAAGGAAAATCCGCACATAATCCGCATCAATTCAATTAAGGAACGATCACAATTGCTAGCATCGCCAAATGTGTATTCCAGAAAACTGGGCTCACCAGCAAAACAAGTCGTGGCACCAATGCAGCAATCGATCCCACAAAAGGTAAACACATCTACACCCCATAAAAGAGTTCGATCGAACTCACCAACCGCACTAACACGACAAAAGAGCTTTCGTAGGGAGCCAGATAGGTTTAATCCTTCATATTCTCTACCAATCAGTAGAACTTTGAGGTCACCATCGCCTAGCAGGCGATTTAATGGAGATAGTGGCAGGGGGATCTTGACAATTACGCCAAAGGAAAGTTGTTCAGCGCGTACGGTTGGTGCCAGGGTAAATTCATCTAATTCCTTTTCTTCAACTTCAAGAAAGGAAAATTTGAGGCTGCCTAGTCAATACATCAATTCGAGCCAGCTTCGTTCTTGTCTGAGGAATAGAGAGACTTGCATTCATCGTATTAGCTCTAAAATAGATGAAGATGCAGTAAAAGAAGCACTAGCTCAACAAGATAGTGACTCTATTCCCATGGAAGACATAGACAATCCTCTCATTTCCTTGGATTGTTTTATATTTCTGTGAAATTGTGTGTGCATGCCTCCTTAAATTGTTGTGCTGTTCATAAGAATCTTTCGTTTCTTTGTTTGTTTTTCTCTTCTCTTCAAGAGGATATTCATTATTAATTGGTTTCTTTTTCTGTTTTTTTCTTAATCAGTTTCATTTATTGGTTTCAAAATGATCAACTAGATCAGAATTTCTGTATCGATTGTAAAAGAAGATATATATATAAAAGAAAAAAGGATCTGTTTGTTGCCTTATATAATGGATGTTTCATGTTTGCTGGATTGCGGCTGGAGCTTTTTATTTATTTTTTTATTTTAATGAATTGGTTAAAAATCATCGGAGTTCCTGGACTGTATACTTTCGTGGAATTAATTATCCCTATACAATGAACTCAATGTTTTTTTTTTTGTTCTTTAAATGGCCTGCGCCGTTGATTTGTAGTGCTATATTGCCAATTCATTTTTTTGAACTGTTGTCAATTGGAGAAATAGGGAGAGATTAGCCTCGCAACGTTAATTAGACATTTTTTCACAAAACAAAACTTAATATAATATTTCGATTAGTTCATCTACAATTTTTATTTTATTTTATAATTAATCAGAGCCCCTGAACATGAAACGCAATCGTCTCTTCAAATTGAGCAGGTAACCTCGGATTTATGCTTCGGTTGGTGAAGATCTAGTACATGAACTTGATAGGTTGTTTCGTACTGTTTTCTTTCCGGTTTTCATGGTTAAAAAAAATATCTTATTGGTTTTTAATTTTATAATGAAGAATTTAGTTTGATTGTTTAGAAAATGGTTAAATATAAGAGGATGAAAAGTAAAAGTAAGTTGAAACTTGAAATGATAACTTTTTATTTAAAAAGAATTATTTTCTTTACATTACTACTATCTTCAGGTTACCTAGTCTCTTAAAAAACACCCTGCTATAGATTGTTCCTCTGCAAGAATTTTTGTTTGTGAGAAATTAACAAAGGTTCAATAGCTAATTAACAATTGTTCCTTTGGGCCAAAATAACCTCCCTTCTCCCTTTAGTTTTTTTTTTTTGAAATAATTTTGATTTTGATTTAAAAGGGGTTTGTGTCATGCGTGAGATAATTCGTTGTTTCACCAGCGTTTGATTAACGGCAGACAGCTACTAGTACACAAACCTCTGCCACACGGCTAGTGCAAGTAAACTCCACAAGTGGACCCGCAGGATTAGACTGTGAAGGTGGAATCTAGCTGACTTTAAAAGGTTACCTCTCAAGTGAAGGTCGCACATCCACTCTATTTGCCATGCAATTTCTTGAAATCAATTGCCTCGCCGTTTGATTTACGGCAGACGGCTACCATTACACAAACCCCTGTCACGTAGCAAGTGCAAGTAAATTTGCTGACTATGATCAAATGATGTATCTGGCAGAGAATTCTTTCCTACGTCGAGGTTCTAATTGAGATAAGAAAAATCGAGGACCTAATTGAAATTGACCTCAAAGTTTGGGAATTTTATAATGAGATTTCTCAAGGAAAAAATGTACTGACACTTCCATATTCAAAATGAGGAGGCTTGACTTAGTCGAGTAAAAAGGCTTCGATTCTAGTAAGTTCTTGCTTGCAAGTCCTCTACCACACGCTCTTTTAGATATTCAGTCACGTATATCCCAACTGGCATTCAAGCCTCATAATTTGGTCTTCCGTCGACCAATATCGGGGTAATTTGCTTTATAAAAAAGGCTAGCTGCCACAGTGACTTTTGCACCACCCGACTCCATTCTAATTAAACAGAAAAGTAGCTGTCATGAGAATTCGAGGAATGGCCTTACAGTTCACAATAACAGGAGTGCTGTTGTTAGCAGCAGTTACAGCAGCAACAGAGCTTCCTATAGCGAAGCCTGGATGCCAAGATAGATGTGGGAATGTTAGTATCCCATATCCATTTGGCACGGGAGAAGATTGCTACTACGACTCTAAGTTCCTCATAACTTGCAACCATTCTTTCAACCCTCCACAAGCGTTTATAGGAAAAAGTGACTTAAATTTCACAGAAATAACCCTTGATGGGAAGCTTCGCCTCACGCAATATATAGCTAAGGATTGCTATAATCGGGCAGGTGCACCAACAGAGAGCAACACACCCTGGATAAACCTACCCCCCCAAGGTCCGTACGTTTTTTCTGACACTGACAATATGTTCGTCGCTATCGGCTGTGATACTTACGCTGAACTGCAAGGTTTCCGAGAAGACAAGAATGATACATACGTGGTAGGATGCATTTCCAAATGTAGCAACGAAAAATATGTACCAAACACATGCTCCGGAATCGGTTGCTGCCAAACCTCCATTGCCAAAGGAATTAAGTACTTCGAAGTGAGCTTGTCTAGTTACACTAATCATACGGGAATCTGGGAATTCAATCCTTGCAGCTTTGCCTTCATTATTGAAGAAAAGCAGTTCAGCTTTTTTCCAAGTAACCTGTCGGATTTGAAGGAAGTAAGCGAGGTTCCTATTATAGTGGATTGGAGTATTGGGCACAATAACTGCGAAACCTTGGAAAAGAACAAGATGTCTAATGCATGTCAAGGACAGAGCAAATGTCATGACCCTGAAAATGGGTCTGGGTACATTTGCAAATGCTTAGATGGCTTTCAAGGAAATCCATACCTCCCAAATGGTTGCCGAAGTATGCATTCTTTTTCTTAATTTTATTCCTGTTTTTTATAATTTTTTACTTACATAAAGAGAAAGTAAAATTATTTGTAATTGATTTCGAGGAGATCTCTAATCTGATTTTTCGAGATTGGATTACTTGAAATTATGAGAATTTACTATAGTTTTACATAAAGGCTTCTCTTTATGATGCTTCTGCAGACATTAATGAATGCTCAGATCCAAAAGTAGCCCGCAATTGCAGCCACAATTGCATCGACACCGAAGGGAATTATACATGTTCTTGCCCCAAGGGGTACCATGGAGATGGGAGAATAGATGGAGAACGCTGCATCCGCAATCGATCATCAGTGATTCAGGTCGCTGTCGGTAAGTTCGTATATCATCCTCTTCATTTTCAATCCCGATATTCATGCACATACTATTGTGTATATATCTTTCAAGTGCCATTAAAGGTAACTGTTTGTTTTTTTGGTTTCTCATTTTAATTTGGATAGGATATATACATGTGCCAATTTTTAGTTCTCATTTTTAGATGAGGCCGTGATAGGCAGTATTATTAAAACTATATCACAGTCCCTACTTCTAGTTCATCCTAATACTTGGTTCCCTCCATCAGAGACCTGAGTTTAATACTCTTACTGGCCTCTTGTAGCAGGAATCGAGTGTAGATTTTTGTTAATTTTCTTTTCAGGATTCTTACATTTTCAAAGCATAAACTGAAATCCATGCAGTTGTTTAGAAGTATGGTGATAAATGCTTTGGCCGGATGTCAGAGCTTTGGCTAGAATTTATTTTATTAATAAAATTTGAAGTAGCTGGCGATGCAAAAGTGACTTGAAATATCCAGACACCATTCTAGATTTATTTCATCTCAAATTTGCAGCCCTTGGTATTTCAGAAAACAAAACTGAGAGGAATCTAATTTGATCCATATAAACTCTGGAACTTCAAAGCCCACAACGTTTCAAAGTCAAATCCA
>Ga0307518_10000952_pt1 | contig 21590 bp, 18 predicted proteins | sample 25_EM_MG_FD_203889 | JGI IMG/M metagenome (GOLD analysis project Ga0307518, IMG submission 203889) | Populus trichocarpa ectomycorrhiza microbial communities from riparian zone in the Pacific Northwest, United States - 25_EM | ecosystem: Host-associated > Plants > Roots > Unclassified | place...
CAGAGTCCCTCAAGGAGGCCTTCACGGACTTGGGTTAGGCGGGCACCCGGGAGAGCGCCGCGTCGGGGGCCGAAGCCGTGGCCGAAGCGGCGGGTGCCGGAGGCGGCACCGGGAGCGGCAGCGGCGCGCATTCGACGTCGGCCGTGCGCCCCGGCTTGCGGTCGGGCAGTGCCCCGGTCGCCAGGTAGTCGGCGATCCGGTTGTCGACGCAAGCGTTTCCGCGCGGGGTGATGGCGTGGCTCGTGCCGCCCGGCTCACCGATCAGGCGAGCGCCGGGGAACCGGCTACGCACCTCGAGGCTGCCCTCGTACGGCGTCGCCGCGTCGAGCGTCTCACCGATCATCAGCACACTCGGCACCTTCGAGCCGTCGACCTTCACCGGCTTGGCAGGCTTCGCGGGCCAGTACAGGCAAGGCGCGTTGAACCAGGCGTTCTGCCACGTGAAGTACGGCGCCTTCTCATACGTGCGCCAGTTGTCGCGCTTCCACTGCTGCCAGCTCGGCGGCCACTTCACATCCGTGCACTGGACGGCGAGATAGACGGCGTACCCGTTGTCGTCGCCACGTCCGCCGAAGGCCTCGAACAGACCCTTCATCGTCTGCCAGTCGCCCTTGTTGACGAACTTCGCGAGCGCGTCGCCGAGCAGCGTCCAGCGCAGCTGGTAGTACGACGCCTGCTGGAACACGTCGAGGAGTTCGTCCGGCCCGATGAAACCGCCGGCCGGGACGGCGGCCGCCTTCTTCAACTGCTCGTTGAAGACCTGCTTCACCGCGGCCTGCGTCTTGCCGAGGTGGTAGACGTCGTCGTGCTGCGCGACCCAGCCGAACCAGATGTTCAGGTTGACGTCGAAGGCCACGTCCTGATTGAGGTTCGCCTGATACCAGACGTTGCGGGGGTCCACAGTGGAATCGAGGACCATCCGCCGGACGTGCTGCGGGAACAGCGTCCCGTACACCTGGCCGAGATACGTGCCGTAGGAGTACCCGTAGAAGTTCAGCTTCTCGACACGAAGCGCCTTACGGATACTGTCCATGTCCTTGACCGTGTCGGTCGTCTTGATGTTCTCCAGCAGCGCGCGGCTGTTCTTCTCCGCGCACGCGTCGGCGTAGGACTTCGAACGCGCCAGCCAGGTCTTCTCCAGCTGCCGCGTCGTCGGCACGTAGTTCGGCCGGTTGTAGTCCATGTAGTCCGGGATGCACGAAAGCGCGGGCTTGCTGGAGCCGACGCCGCGCGGGTCGAAGCCGACCCAGTCGTAGGCGTCGCCCGCGTGGTTCGGCACGCGTGTGCCGCGGGTGGCGAGCAGCAGCCCGGAGCCGCCGGGCCCGCCGGGGTTGGTGAGCATGACGCCCTGGTACTGCGCCTCGGGTGTCTTGTGCTTGACGCGGCTGAGCGCGAGCTGGATCTTCTCGCCGCGCGGCCTCGAATAGTCGAGTGGAACGGACAGGTACCCGCATTCGGCGCCGGCGTTGATCAACGCCGGGTCGGTGCACGCTCCCCAGGTGATCGTCTCGACGGGCTGCGCCGCCTCCGCCGCGCCGGCGGGCGCGGTCACCGCGACCGAGGCGAGCGTGGCCGCGGTCAGCGCGGTGATGAGAACACGTCTCAAGGTTTCTCCCTTTCCCTCCAAAGGTGAAAGCCCCGAAACCCTATCCACGTCCATGACCTGCGGAAGCCTTCCGGCGAAGGTCCCTACCAACGGCGGGTCCCGATCGCGGCAAACCGGGCAACCGGTTAATCGATTGGGACGCCTCGCGGGCCTCGCTAGGCTGTCGATCATGATCTGCCACGTCCGTACGCGCACCGTCTGACGCCCCTCCACGGATCTGGACTCCGACATCATGCAGAACCAGCACATCGCCATGATCGGCTCCACCGCGCCGAGTCACATCTATCCGTCGTTGGCGATCATCCGTGAGCTGGTCGCTCGCGGGCACCGGGTCAGCTACGCCGTGGGCGAGCCACTGACCGGGTTGATCGCGCCGACCGGGGCCGAGGTCGTCGCGCATCCGTCGATCCTCCCGCTCGGTGATCAGTCGGCGTGGCCGGAAGATCCGGCGTCGCAGATGCGGGTCTTCCTCGACGAAGGCATCCAGGCGATGCCGGTGCTCACCGACTTCTACGACGAGAACCGCCCAGACCTGCTGCTGTACGACATCGGCGGGCTTCCGGCGCCGCTGCTGGCCAGGCGTTACGGCGTTCCGGCGGTGCAGCTTTCCCCGACGTACGTCGCCTGGGAAGGCTACGAAGAGGACATGGGCGAGATCCTGACCTCGATCCGGACCTCACCGTCCGGAAAGGACTATTTCGCCACTTTCACCCGCTGGCTGAACGAGAACGGCATCGACGCCGATGCCTGGGACTGGATCTCCCATCCGCCGCAGGTGCTCGCACTGCTGCCGAGGGCGATGCAGCCGAACGCCGATCGGGTGCCGTCGTCGGTCCGGTTCGTCGGCCCGGCGCTGGACCCGGAACGCCTCGCCGATCGGAGCTGGACCCCGCCGTCGAGCGGCAGGAAGGTCCTCCTGATGTCGCTCGGCACGGCGTTCACCGACCAGCTCGACCTGTTCCGCGCCTGCGTGGACGGGTTCCGCGACTCGGACTGGCATGTGGTCATCTCGATCGGCCAGACCGATCCGGCCGCGCTCGGGCCGCTGCCGGAGCACATCGAGGTCCATCGGTTCGTGCCGCAGCTCGCGGTGCTGGAGGCCGCGTCGGCGTTCATCACGCACGCCGGCATGGGCGGCAGCACGGAATCGCTGTGGTACGGCGTGCCGACCGTCGCGATCCCGCTGGCGACCGACGGCTTCGGCAACGCGGCGAAACTGGCCGAACTCGGTGTCGGTGAACAACTTCCGGCCGACGAGGTGACGGCTTCGACGCTGCGTGCCGCCGTCGAGCGGGTGGCGGGTTCGCCCTCGGTGGCCGCGCGGCTGGCCGAGGTCCAGGCCGAAACTCGCGGGAACGGTGGCATCGACAAGGCCGCCGATGCCGTGGAGTCCTTCCTCGCCTAACTCCTCGTGAGTGGTAAGGACGGTTCTAACCGTCCTTACCACTCACGAGACCTGACCCACCACTCACGAGACCTGACCCCGGATCTCGTTCAGATAGTTGTAGATCGTGTACCGCGTGACGTCGAGTTCCCCGGCGAGGTGGTCCACCGAATCCTTGATGAGGAAGAACCCCGCCTCGTCCAGTTCCCGGACCACGGCCGCCTTGTGCCGTTTCTTCATCAGGTCCACCGGGATCCCGGCCTTCGCCACCGCGCGCCCGACCAGGAACCGCTGCAGGCTGTCGACGTCCGGCGGGAACGTCTCGGGTTCGTTCCCGTTAGCCTTCGGCGCGCCGTCGGACAGCCGGTTGACGCACAGGCAGCCGATCGCGACCCCGTCGGCGTCCCGCAGGAACAACGTCGACGAGCGGATCGCGCGCCCGTCGGGGCCGTGGGTCTCGTAATTCGTCAGATCCTGCGTGGTCCCCCGGCGGACGAGCCCCAGCAGCAGATCCGTCATCGGCCCGCCGACCGTCCGTCCGGTGAGGTCGCCCGCGATGGCGACGATCGAGTCCGGCAGCCTGCTCAGATCGTGCAGCAGGACTTCGTTGCCCGGCCCCAGCATCGCCGCGAGCGCGTGCACCGCCGGGACGAGCGCGGTGAGCAAATCCCCTGAGGCGACCGACGCGACGACGGGTGCTTCGAAGACCCGAGCCGGTTTCTTCAGCCGCTCCAACGCCGAACGCACCTGTTCCGCCGCGCTCGCCGGAGTGGAGGCATGCGGCGACAGCCGGACGTGTTCGGGCCGCACGGTCGCCGCGATCCCGGCGTTCGCCAGCGCGGAACCCACCTGTTCGGCCGCGTGCCCCTCCCACGTGAAGGCGAGGATCCCGGCCCGCCGCTCAACGGCCGAAACCACCTCCCCACCGACGGATTTCACGACCTCTTCGAGTTCGCCGACCCGTTCCGCGATCCGCCCGGCGATGGCGCCGACGCCCGCTTCCTCGACCAGTTCCAGCGCGGCCGCGAACGCGCCCGAGGTGATCGGGCTCAGGTTCGAGATCGACCAGGCGGCCGCGGTGTCGTCGGCCGGATGGATCTCGTCGTCGAACAGGCCGGGGTCGCGGGCGCCGGTCCAACCGGAAAGGATCGGCTCCATCCGCTCCAGCGCGCGATCGGAGAGGACGGCGAAACCGGTGCCCCAGCCCGCCCGCAGCCACTTCTGCCCGCCGACGACGAGCACGTCCGCGACCTCCCACGGCGCCTCGGTGACGCCGAAGCCCTGGATCCCGTCGACCACGAGGAGCCTGTCCCCCACCACCTCGCGGATGGCGGCCAGATCGGCGCGGTACCCGGTGCGGAAGTCGACCGCGCTCACGCTCACCAGCGACGTCTCCGGGGTCAGCGCCGCCTTGACCGCGTCCGCGGTGACGTTGCCCAGCGGCAGCCGCCGCACGGTCAGCCGTCCCGCCTGTTCCGCACGCGCCCACGGGTAGGTGTTGGCCGGGAACTCCGCCGCGGACACCAGCGCCTCGCCGCCCGGCGCGTTGAACGCCGCCTGGAACAAGCCGAGACTGGTGTGCGGCAACAGCACCGTGTGGTCGGTGTCGCTGCCGGAAAGCCGCGCGGCGGCGGCCTTGGCCCTGGTCTCCTGCCGCATCAGGTCGTCCACAGTGGACGGACCGGCCTTGGTCGAGGCGTCGAGCAGGCTCGCCGTCGTGTCGAGCACGGCGTGCGACGGCGGGCCGAACCGGGCGAAGTCGAGGTACCCGGCGGGCTCGCCGAACTGCAGCAGGTACCGCGGCGAGATCCGCGTCATGCGAGGACCCTGGCCAGGAACTGCTTGGTCCGCTCGTGCTTCGGGGAACTCAGAAGCTCCCCCGGCGGACCGGTCTCGACGACCGCGCCGTCGGCCATGAACACCACCTCGTCCGCGGCCTCTGCCGCGAACCCCATCTCGTGCGTCACCACGACCATCGTCATCCCCTCCGCGGCCAACGTACCCATCACCGCCAGCACCTCGCCCACGAGTTCCGGGTCGAGCGCCGACGTCGGCTCGTCGAACAACATCAGCTTCGGTTTCATCGCGAGCGACCTGGCGATCGCGACCCGCTGCTGCTGCCCGCCCGAAAGCTGCGCCGGGTACGCGTCGGCGCGGTGCGCGAGACCGACCCTGTCGAGCAGGTCGAGCGCCTGCTCCCGGGCTTCCTCCAGGGGAACGCCGAGCACGCGCACCGGCCCCTCGACGACGTTCTGCAGCGCCGTCCGGTGGCCGAACAGGTTGAAGCGCTGGAACACCATGCCGATGTCGCGTCGCTGCCGGGCGACCTCGCGTTCCTTCAGCTCGTACAGCTTGCCGTCGCGCAGGCGGAACCCGATCGGCTCGCCGTCGACCCAGACCTGTCCGGCGTCGATCGTCTCCAGATGGTTGACACAGCGCAGGAAGGTGCTCTTCCCCGCGCCGGACGGGCCGAGCAGGCAGACCACCTGTCCTTTGTGGACTTCGAGGTCGATCCCGCCCAGCACCTCGGTGTGGCCGTAGCTCTTGCGGACACCGACGGCCTTGAGCAGTGGCTCAGACACGTTCACTCCTCACCAATGGCGCGGTGCGCAGGGCCTTGGCGGCGCGGGAGAACGCGCTCCGCGACCGGTCTTCGGAATCGAAGGCGCGCTCCAGGTAGTGCTGCCCCACCCCGGCGACGGTCACCACGACCATGTACCAGACGGCGGCGGCCAGCAGGGTCTCCATCACCAGCAGGTTGTTGGACGAGATGTTGTTGGCGGCGTGGATCAGTTCGGTCACGCCGATCACCGACGCCATCGACGTGCCCTTGAGCATGTTGATGAAGTCGTTGCCGGTCGGCGGGATGATCACCCGCATCGCCTGCGGCAGCACCACGCGGCGCAGGGTCGCGCCCGGCGACATCCCGATCGACTTCGCCGCCTCGGTCTGTCCACTGTCGACACTGTTCAGCCCGGCGCGGACGATCTCCGCCATGTACGCGCTTTCGTTGAGCGCCAAGCCGAGCAGCGCGGCGGTGAACGCGGTGATCAGCACGTTGGTCTGCTCGTGCAGCAGGTAGCCGCCGAACGGCAGCGGGATCGAGATGAATTCGAAGACCAGCGCCAGGTTGTACCAGATCAGGATCTGCAGCAGCACCGGAAGCCCGCGGAACAGCCAGATGTAGCCCGCCGCGAACCAGCGCGCCACCGGATTCGCCGAACGGCGCAGCAACGCGATCACGATCCCGATGACGATCGCCGATCCCTGCGCGATCACCGCGAGCAGCACGGTGTTGAGCAGGCCGACCGCCATCACGCGGTACCACAGGAATTCCGGGACCGAATCCCATTGGATCTGCGCGTTCCCGAGTGCGATCCCGAGCAGGATCAGCAGCACCAGGATGATCGCGGCGCTGATCCACCGGCCCCAGTGTTTGCGCCGGACGATCGGCAGTGGCTCGGTTGTCGACCGCCTAGCTTCCGCCATTGAGCTTCGCCTCCTTGAGCGCGCCCTGCTCGACGCCCCACGCCTGGAGGATCTTGCCGTAGCCGCCGTCGGCGATCAGCGACTGCAGCGCCTTCTGGATGGACTCCGCGAGCGCCTTGTTCTCTTTGTTGACACCGATCCCGTACGGCCCGCCGTTGATCGGCTCGCCAGGGACGACCTCGAAGAACTTGCCCTCACCCGCGGTCCGCGAGATGTAGACCGCACTGGGCAGGTCGTTGAGGATGGCGGCGACCCGGCCGGTGCGGAGCTGGTTCTGGTTCTGGGTGTCGGAATCGGTCGCGGTGACGGTCAACGCGGGCTTGCCCGCCTGGGCGCATTTGCCGTTCTGCTCTTCGGCGAACTTCTGGTGACTCGTCCCCTGCACCACCGCGACGTTCTTGCCGCACAACGTGTCCGCGCCGGTGATCCGGTCGGGATTGCCCTTGCGGACCATGATCGTGATGCCGGACGAGAAGTAGTCGACGAAATCGATCTGCGCCTGACGGGTCTTCGTGTCGTTCATCGCGGCCATCGTGAGGTCGACGCGGCCGGACTGGAGACTCGTGATCAGCGAACCGAACGCCATGTCCTGGTGGTGCACGGCGACGCCCAGCTTCTTGCCGATGGCCTTGGCGAGGTCGACCTCGTAGCCGATCGGGGTCTTGCCGTCGGCGGCGTAGAAGTTGTTGGGCGCGGACTGCAGATTCGAAGCCAGGTGCAGCATCCCGGCCTGCGTGTACTTCGCGGGCAGGGTGCCGGCGACGGCGGCGTCCTTCTGGACGGACTCGATCAGCGCGGTCGTGTCCGGGATCGCGGCGGGCGCGCCAGGGGCCGCGGGTTCCTGGCCGCCGGCGCCGTCGGGCCCGCCTCCGCAGGCCGCGGTGACGAGCGCGGCGACGCCGGTGAGCACGGCCAAGCGCCAGGTTCGGTTCAGGGTGAGCGGCGTCGACGGCATGACGGACCTCCACGGGGGCTTCGGGTGGTCGCCGACGCTACAACTGGCTGTTGAAGAGGTCAACACACAGTTGAATTCTTGTCTCGCGGATGTCCGTTTCGCGCGTGAAGGCCCCCTTCCCGCGGCTGGATCATTCGAAACCGTGGCCGAGGGAAGGGGGCCTTCACGTGCGTTACGTCAGACCGCGATGTAGTTCCCCGAGAGGATGATCAGGACCTGCACGGTGATGCCGGTGCCGTAGTAGTCGTCGGCCTGCGGCGACCAGGTCGTGACGCGGGTCCACACCTTGTCGAGCCAGGCCTGGCTGCCCGGGTCGTTCATCGCCGCGATGGCGAACGACGCGGTGAAGCAGGGGTGCTCGCCGGACTCGCCGGAGATCTTGGAGCCCGACAGCGTGTAGCCCTGGTTGATCTTGGCGGGGTCACCGCCGGTGGCCTGCTGGATCCAGGTGTTCATCTTCCGCACCTGGCCCTGCGCCGGGCTGCCCGACACGGTGATGCCGTCGACGCCGAGGCGCCACGGGTCACGGCAGGCGTTCCAGCTGAAGTGCTGCGGGTGGTCTTCCATGTAGTCCGCCGGAGCGGGCTTCGGCGTGGCGTTGGTGCCGACGACGAAGTCCGGGATCAGGCCGGTCTTCGGCGCGTACTTCTCCTGCAGCTGCGTGACGGCCTTCTCCTGCCGGGCACGCACCTGCCCCCAGAACGAGTCCCCAGTGGCCTTTTCGAACGCGCGAAGGTGCCCCGGCATCCAGTCCGAGGAGCGCGAGCCGTTGACGTACTTGCCGCTGTCGGCCCAGTCCGCCAGCCGCATGAACTTGGTGTCGGGGTTGACCTCGCTGCGCTTGATCGCCTTGATGATCCTCAGCGCCTCGGCCTTGTAGTTGACCGACCCCCCGCTCCCCCAGACCTTGTCGGCGAGGAGCAGGCCGTAGGCGATCTCGAGGTCGCCGTCGGTCGCCGAGTCACTGCCGTTGACGCTCTTGCAGTTCGGATCCTGTTCGGCGGCGTGCAGGTCCTTGTCGATCACGGACGGATGCGCCTTCACGAACTTGAGGATGCCGTCGAAAACCGTGCGCGCCTGCGGGTCCTTGGCGCCCATCATGGCCGCGATGGTCATGCCGTAGCCCTGACCCTCGGCGACGAAGGCGTGGTCGGCATCCGGCGCCTTGACCGCGTACGTGCCCGTGCCGCACTTGGTGGTCAGGAAGTTCTTCTTCCAGAAGTCGTAGTACTTGGCCAGCGCCGCGTCCTGCGCCGACTGGCTCGCCGACGGGCGCAGAACGCCTGGCAGGTAAGGGGTCCCCTGAGTGCTCGCCGCGGTGGCGGGGGCGGTCGTGGCGACCAGCCCGGCGGTCAGCGCGGCCGCGGCCAGCACTGTCCGAACGGTCTTTCTCATGGCTCCTCCGGAAACGTCGTTGGTGGCGGCGGCGCGTTCCGAGAGTGACATCCGGATCGGGCAAAAACAAGAGAGTTAAGAAAGTTTCCTTACTATTACCTCAAATGACGCCTACGTGAACAGTGCCCTAGCGTTGACCCCATGAAGATCGACCTGAGCGAACGCGGCGAAGCCTTCCGGGAATTCTGGACCGAACGGCATCTCGCCACCCTGACCACCGTCCGCCCGGACGGCACGCCGCACGTCGTCGCGGTCGGGGTCACGGTGGACTTCGAGGCCGGGATCGCCCGGGTGATCACGTTCCGCTCGTCCAAGAAGGCGCACCTGGTCAAGGAAGCGGGCGAAAACGGCATTCCGGTCGCCGCCTGCCAGATCGACGGGCCCCGGTGGTCCACTTTGGAGGGACGCGCCGTGCTGCGCGAAGACCCGGAGTCCGTGCGCGACGCCGAGAATCGCTACGCCGCACGCTACCGGCAGCCCAAGCCGAACCCGGAACGCGTGGTCATCGAGATCACCGTGACGCGGGTGCTCGGCAACGCCTAGCCGGCCAGCACCAGCCGCGTGTACTCGTCCAGGATCTCGCCGAGGTCGGTGAAGCCGCCCGCCGAGGCCACCTGCTGATACCCCACCAGCATCGCCAGCCCGAGCGAGGTCACGACCTCCGCGCGACGCCGGTCGGGGATCAGTTCGGCCACCACCCGCCCGACCGTCTTGACCCGGGCGTCGTCGACGCGTTTCTGCGCCACGCGAACGGTTTCGTCGTTCGCCGCCCAGGCACGGATGGCGGCCTCCGCACGATGGCGGAGTCCGCGCGTCAGGCTCATCAGCGCGGCGAAATCCGCCTCCGGGCCGCCGGAGCCGAAGTCCAGTTCCCGCAGGATCCGCACCTGCCGCTGCGCCCAGAAGTCGAGCAGGGCGCCGACGAACCCGGGCCAGCCGCCGAAATGGTGGTAGAACGATCCGCTCGTCACGCCGAGGCGTCGGCCGAGCGCACCGACGTTGAGCCCGGCGAACCCGGTCTCGGCGAGGATCTCCAGCGCCGCGTCGAAGTACTGCTCGCGGCTGACGGTCGAAGGCATCAGACTGCCCGTTCCCGCCCTTCCCAATACGGGCGTCGCAGGGTGCGTTTGAGGATCTTGCCGGTCGCGTTGCGCGGCAACGCTTCCACGATCTCGACCGTCCGCGGGCATTTGTAATGCGCCAGGCGTTCCCGGCAGTATTCGACGAGTTCGCCGACATCGACCCGCCCGCCCGGGGCCGGGGCGACCACCGCCTTGATCTGCTCGCCCCACCGCTCGTCGGGGATCCCGATCACGGCGACCTCGCCGACCGCGGGATGTTCGGCGATGACCCGTTCCACCTCGGGCGAGTAGACGTTCTCGCCGCCGGTGATGATCATGTCCTTCACGCGGTCTTCGATGAACACGAACCCGCCGTCGTCGACCCTGCCGACGTCACCGCTGCGGACCCAGCCGTCGACGATCGTCTCGGCGGTCGCCTCGGGTTTGCCCAGATAGCCCGCCATCGCCTGATCGGTGCGGAACCACAGCTCGCCGGGAGTCCCCGGCTCGGCGTCTTCGAGGGTCGCCGGATCGACGACGCGCATCCCCACCGCGGGCAGCACCGTGCCCGCCGACGCCAGCCGCTCCGGCCGGGCGGGGTCGCGATGCGCGTCCGGACCGAGCGTCGTCACCACCCCTGACAGCTCGGTCATGCCGTAGACCTGGACGAACCGGGTGTCCGGCCAGGCCGCGAGCGCCTTGCGCAGCAACGGGAGCGGCATCGGCGATGCGCCGTAGCCCAGATACTTCAACCGCGTGAACGCGGCGACGGCCCGCTCCCCCGCCTGCATGACGCCGGCGACCACGGCGGGCACCAGGAACGCGTGCGTGACCCCTTCGGCGAGCGCGCCCAGCAGCGACTTGCCGTCGGGCTCGCGGGTCATCGTCGTCGGCTGCCCGTAGTGGAAACCGATGATCGCGTAACAACTCCCGCCGACGTGGAACAGCGGCATCGCGACCAGGTTGCGGTCGCCGTCGCCCATCGGGAACGCGGCCCCGGCGTTGCGGCTGTGCGCCAGCAGGTTCCGGTGCGTCAGGACGGCGCCCTTGGGGAAACCCGTGGTACCGCTGGTGTAGATGATCAGCGCGCCGTCGTGTTCGTCGACCTCGGGTGGCACCCCGGCGGGCGTCGCCTCGGCCAGGAACTCCTCGTACTGGTCGCCTTCTCCCCCGACGACGATCACGCGCTCGACCGACGGCAGCCGATCGCGCAGCGCCTCGACGGCGGGCAGCAGTTCCGGACCGGCGAAGACGATCCGCGCGCCGCTGTCACCGAGGACGTACGCCAGTTCCTCCGGGGCGAGACGCCAGTTGACGACCGCGTTCGCCGCCCCGAGCGAGGACGCGCCGAAGGTCACTTCCAGGCAGGCGGGCGTGTTCTTGTCGACGAAAGCGACCCTGTCCCCTCTGCCGATCCCGGCGGCCGCGAGCGCGCCGGTGACGCGCCTCGCCCGCTCGTCGAGCTCGGCCCAGGTGAGCCGCCGTCCCTGGAACGAGAGGGCCTCGCGCTCGGGGATCGTCTTCGCCCAGTGTGCGAAAAGTTCACCGAGAAGCCGCACATCCGGACGCGCGTCGTCGAGCATGCCGGACCCCTTTCAGCTGGTCAGAGCCGCCATAGAGTGCTCTATGGTGACTCGGGGACCGGCAGGCGTCAAGCCACGAACAGGCTGAGCAGTCCCTCGACCGAGCGCACGATCACCCGGGCGGCTGCCCGTTCGGCGTGCGCGGCGTCGGCCCGTTCCGCCTCGTGCCGCCAGCGGACGAGCGCGCTTTCGGCCCCCGCGTGGATCTCGGCCGGATCCGCGTCAGGTTCGAGACCGAGCCGCTCGGTGGGCGCGAGTCCCTGCGCGCCGAGCAGCCGGGCGGCCTCCTCGGCGCTCTCGCCGGACAACGCCGTGCGCCCACCGCGGATGCCCGCGATGAGCCGCAGCTCCCGGAAGTCGTGCGCGGCCGCGGCGAAGCGCTCCACACGGGCGGCCAGCCGGTCGCCGTGCGGGAGAGGTTCCGCGACGAGAAGGCCTTCCAAACGCAACACCGCCGTACGCGCCTTCAACGCTTCGGCCCTCGCGACGAAGCACCCCGCGAGCGTGTCCCTCAGGTCGCCGAGACCGCTTCGGTGCACGAGTTCCGCCGAGAGTTTGAGCCTGCTGTCACAGCCCGTGCGGATGAGGGTGATCGCCAGCCGGACCCCGTAGAGCCCGAACCGCGACACCAGATGCTTCCGCGATTCCGGCGAGACCCGCACCGGGAACGGATCGTCCACAAAGGAATCGACGGACAGGAGATACCGCTCCAGCTCCGGCCGCGAGACCGAGGCCAGCGCGCGCAGCACCTCGAATTCGTCGTCCCGCAACGCTCGTCCCGCATAGCCCAGCTGCCCGGCGACCGCGATGACTCCCTGGAATCCCGCGCAATCCGGGTCCTCGCGCCAAGCCCGGCGCGCCAGCTGCTTCGCGGTGAGCAAGGCGTCGATCCGGCCCGCGCCGACCTCGTCCGCCCGGCCGAGCACGAGCACCGAGTTCACCGCCGTCTGCCGCGCGAACGCCGAACCGCCCACCGAGCGGGTGCCGGCGAGTTCGTCGGGGTCGAGATGCCGCACCAACCGCACCGTCGCGTCGACGTGTTCGGCGAAGGCCGGAGTGTCGAACAGATCGATTTCACGCAAGGCCCGCGTCGGCCATTCCGCCAGCGCGGAGACCAAAGTGGACTTTCCGGTTCCCGGCGTGCCGATGAAGCCGACGCGCAAGGGTTCGTCCAGCCGCTCCAGGCATTCCCGCAGCATCTCCACCGCGTGCGGGCGCTCCCGGTAGTGCGCCGCGGCCTCGTTCAGCAGTTCCCGGACATCGAAGGTGGTCACGCCGACAGCTCCCGGATATCACGGGCGGTCGCGCCCAAAGCTCCCGCCTTCCGGTGCAGGGCGGCCAGCCGGTCGATCTCCTTCTTGACCCGCTGGGTGCGCCGGTCCCGTTCGGCGGAGCCGGCGATGATCAGTTCCCGTTGCCGCGTCAGCTCTTCGGAGAGCTGGTCGGACAGCGCGGCGAAATGATCGCGCAGGCGCCGCTGCACCTGACGGACCTCGTCCTTGATCTCCTTGCTGAACCGGATGAACACGTCGTCGACGTGGCGCTGCGCCGCGGCCTTCGCCAGCGCTTGCCTGCGCTGCAACCGCATCCCGCCTTCGTCGCGCACGCTCTTGGTGGCGAACGCGACACCGGCGCCGAGCGACACCGGGTTGATCAGCGGCAGCCCGGCGAGACTGGTGACCAGGCCGAACATCAGGACACCGCCGTAGGAACCGCGCAAACCGGTGAAGAGTTTCTGCCCGATCTTGAACCGCTCGATCTTGGGGGTGCCGACCTCGGGGATCGAGTCCACTCCGGACCCGGTCAGCGGAAGTTCCGGGGCGTGCCCGTAATGCGGCCCGAACGTCGAGGCGACCGCTTGCGCGATCCACTCCGACCGGTCGGACACCCAGTTGTAGTTCGTTTCGACGGCCTCGGCGAGGTTCTCTTCCAGCCAGGTCTGGAAATCCGGCCAGATCTGCACCGGGTCGCCTTCGTCGAAGGTGCGGTCGACATGCCGCACGATCACCCGGGTCCGTTCACGCAGGTCGTATTCGGCGTCGGAGATCAGGTCGGTGATCTCGTCGGACAACATGTTCTGCCAGCGGACGTTCTGCCGCCGCAGTTCCTCGGTGCGCCGTTGTGCCTGGTGCAGCAGGGTGATCTGGTCGACGCCGTTGTCCTGCGAGACGGCGTTCAGCCGGGTTTGCAGCGTCTCCACCAGTTCGACCGCCGCCGCGCGCACACTCACCGCGGCGGCGAGCGCGCGGGTGCGTTCGATCGGGCGCGCGGCCTGTTCTCCCACCCAGTTCAGGAGTTCCGGGAAGCCGGACCGCTCGTTGAGGGCCACGTCACCGGCCTTCGCGGCGGCTTGCCGCACCGTCGCGGACACGGGGAAGACGTCGGCGACGACACCGGTCTCCGACAGCGCGGCGCGGTTGCGGGCGGCGAGTTCACGCCAGTCCGGGCTGACGTCGATCTTGGTCAGTGCCAGCACCAAGGCCGGGCACCAGGTCCGGATATGCCTCGCCAGCGCGAGTTCGGCGGGCTGGAGTTCCTGTGTCGCGTCGGAGACGAGGATCACCGCGTGCGCGTCGGCGAGGACGTCGAGGGTGGCCGCCGTGCGCGGGGACCGGGGATCCCCGATCGCCGGGGTGTCCACGAGCACCAGCCCGGTGCCGAGGAGTTCGCGCGGCAGGCCGACTTCGACCCGGCGCAGCGAACCGGGCGGCCGGACCTCGAGCTCCTTGGCGAGGTCTCCGACCGGCACGTTCTCCCTGGCGTGCCCGACCAGGACGGCGGCGGGATCGGCGGCGTACCCGATCTCCGTCGGCACGGCGGGCGTACTCGCGTCCCCGACCGCGCAGACCGGCGCGTTCAGCAGCGCGTTGAGCAGGTATCCCTTGCCCTGCTTGGGAAAACCGACCACGGCGATCCGGGTGCCCGGCGCCCGCTGGTCTCGTCTGCGCCGGAGCCGTTCGGCCAGGTCGGCGCGACCGTGGGCGGCACAGGCGTCCAAGGTCTCGTTGAGCACGTCGAGCCAGGCGGGGGCTGTCACGGGGATGCAGTGTTCCCTTAACCAAGCGCGGAATCAATGTGGCATGGGCCAACATGCCGTGCGGGCCCCGCGACCTGCGGCGGTCGCGGGGCCCTGGCACAAAGCTGAAAGATGTTCGTATCAGCCGATGTGGATGTCGTTGTTCGACGCGATGTCGCCGGCGCCGATGTTGACGTCGCCGATGTGGCCGATGGTGCTGGTGACGTCGGAAACCGTGTCGTGGACCTCGGTGACGCCCGCGTGGTTCGCGACGTTGGCGACCTCGTTGGCCACGTTGCCCGCGACCTCGCCGGTCACGTCGCCGTGGTTGTTGGCGACGTCACCGTAGTTGTTCGCGACGTCGTGCACCTTGGTGGTGACGTCGGCGACGTCGACGTGACCGATGGTGCTGGTCAGGTCGCCCACCTCGGACAGGAAGTTCGGGGCGTCGCCCGCGCCACCGTCGGTGCGCGGCAGGTCGCCTGCCAGGTCGCCGACGGCCGGGACCGAGTCGACGGCGGGCAGGGCGGCGGCGTCCACGGCCGGGACACCGTGGGCCAGGTCGGTCGCGGTGTCGACGGCGCCGGTGGCGAGGTCGCCGGCCTGGCCGACGGAAGCGGCGTCGAGGCCACGCGAAAGGTCGTCGGTCAGGCCGAAGCTGCCGACGGTGTTCTGCGCGAGGGCGGTCACGCCGGCGGCGGCGTTCGACACGTCGGTCACGTCGGAGACGGCCGGGACGGCGGGCAGGCCCGGGACGTCGACCGGCAGGTCACCCACGGCGGGCACGGCCGGGACGGCGGGCAGGTCGCCCAGCTCCGGCAGGCCGCCGAGCTCCGGCAGACCCGGGACGGCCGGGAGACCGGCCTCGGGCAGACCCGGCAGGGCGTCGGCACCGGGGACGGCGACCGGCAGACCGGCGGTCAGCGCGGTGAGCTGGTCGATCGCGCCCTGGACACCGTCGGCGCACTCGCCGTCGGTGCCGTCGACGGCGTTCGTGACGCCCCCGAAGCCGGCCAGGTTGTCGGCGGTGGCGGCCGCGTTCCCGGTGAGGTCGGTGGCGGTGCCGACCGGGACGAAGTCGAGCACCAGCGGGACGACCTCGTGCACGTCGGCGGCGTTGATGTCGCCGAGGCCGGCGTCGGCCAGCACCTGCTGCGGGTCGTTGGCGAACGCCGCGCGGGCCGCGGTGTCGTTCAGCAGGTTCAGCGTGAAGTCGTGCAGGGTCTGGACGGAACCCATGAAAGGACTCTCCTGGGGGTCTAGGTCGGTGGGGCGCGCCCAGCGGCCGGAGGGCACGGCCGAGCGCAGGTCACCGAAGTTAGTGACCCGGTGGCCATGGGCACATCGGGGATCACTCCCGGTCGTCGCTCACTCAGCCAATAGGGGATCGGTATGACATCGTTAGGGCGTTAGGGGCTTAACCGAGACGCACTCGGTTGGGTTTAATGCCAACCCTCACCCGGATGGGTCAAGCCGTTCAGGTGAGTGGCCCTATTTGGTCCTTAGGGGCTGGTCAAGCGAAGGAGGATGCTCGTTGCCCTACGTCCTCGGCATCGATATCGCCTCGACCCGCACCACCGCCGCCACCTGCGTGAACTCCGGCGACGGCTGGAGCGTGCCCGAGCCGTCGTGGCTCGGCGCGCGCGGCCCGGCGGCGGCGTCGGCGGTGTTCCTCGACGACGACGGCTACCTGCTCACCGGGGACGCCGCGGTCGAGGCGGGCCGGTCCGCGCCCGCCCGCCTGCTCACCGGGTTCCACGAACGGGTCGGCGACGACGTCCCCGTGATCGTCGGCGGCGAGCGGTTCCCCGCCGAATCCCTCAGCGCGGTCCTCGTCGACGCGGCGGTGGATCAAGCGGCCGAACGTTTCGGTGAGAAACCGCACCACATCGTGCTCACGCATCCCGTCGGCTGGGGTTCGTTCCGCCGGGACCTGCTGCGCCGGGCGCTGGCCGAGGCCGGTTTCCCCCGTGCCGCACTGGTCGCGGCGCCCGTCGCCGCGCTGCACGCGTACCTCGCCCCGCGCGGGGACGTCACCGCCGGGGTCTGCGAATTCGGCCAGGACGGCGCGGTCGTCACGATCGCCGCCGCCACCGCCGTCAACGGCTGGCAACCACTCAAAACGCTGGAAGGTGTCGACCCCGCCGAGGCCGTCGGCAAGGTCTTCGAACTCGCGCACGGCGCCGGGATCCCGCCCCAGGCGCTGGCGGGCATCGTGCTCTGCGGTGAGGCGCCGCCCGTCCCCGGCCGGACACCGTGCCCCGTCTTCGCGTCGAGCGACCCGGTGCTGACGGTGGCGACCGGCGCGGCCAACATCGCCGCGCGACGTGACCTTCCTCAACCCGGCGGGGCGGGATCGCACGCCGTCGCGACCGTCGAAACCACCCTGCTCCCCCGGGTCGACACCCCCGCAGAGCCCACCGTGCTCACCGAGCGGCCCGAACGGCCGCCGGTGGACATCACCCCGTTCCCCTTGCCAGAACGCACCGGGGCGGCGAAACTGCTCAGCCGGCGCAAGCCCCTCGTCGCCGGAGCCGCGGTCGTGGTGCTGGCCGCGACGACCCTGCTGCTCACCCTGACCACTCGAGAAGCCACCGCCGACAAGGGTCCCGAAGCCCCGCCCACCACTTCGAGCTCGTGCGCGCCGCCCACCCCCGGTGCCACGCCGTCCACTCCCGAAGGTCGCTGTTGAACGCACTGCTCGACCAGCCCGGCATCATCCATCCGGGTGCCCGGCGCCTGCTCGACGAGGTGACCACCGCTCCGGAACTCCCGGTGCGGGTCACCGTCGTCGCCCCCGGCGGGCACGGCAAAACCCATCTGCTCGGCCTGCTCGGACGTCGCTACGCGGACGCGGGCGTCGAAGCACTGCTGATCGACGACGCCGACCAGCTCGACGACGACGAGATCGCGAAGATCAAGGCACAGGCAGAGGAAACGACAGCGCCCGTCGTCCTGGCCTTCCGGACTGCGGCGCGCACGAAAGCGCTGCGCACGCTCGCCGATTCCTTCGGCAGGTCGGTGTCCTTGGGCGCTTTCGGCGTCGACGACGTCCGGCGGCTCGTCGAGCACGCCGGTGGCGACGCGGCCACCGCTGCGGAGGTCCACGCCAGAACCGGTGGTGTGCCGGGTCTCGTGATGCGCGCGGTCACCGGACGGCTCGCGGATTTCCGCGGCGAACTGGAGCAGCTGGACGACGACGTGCACCGCTACCTGATCGCGGCGGAGGCGGGTGCGGGCCGGAATCTCGATCTCCTTGCCGCGCTCCTGAATCGCGATCGCGAAGGTCTGCCCGAGGTCTTCGACAGCGCCAGGGCGACCGGTCTCCTCGGTGAGGACGACGTCCTGCTGCCGATCGCGGCCGAAGCCATCCGGGCCTGGGGTTCGCCGGGGCGACGGCTGACGGTGCTGCAGCGGCTGGTGGAACTCCAGCTGCGGGACGGGCTTCCGGTGCTGGAGCTCGCCAGGTCGTTGCTGGGAACGGGAAGTTCGGGCGCGAGCGCGGCGGCGGCCTTCGAAGCGGCCGCCCGCGAGGCGATGCCCGACGACACGAAACTCGCGGCGCGGTTCTACGAGGCCGCGTCCGAGGCCGGTGGGCGCGGCGCGGCGCTCACCGTCGGCTGGGCGCACGCCGCGGCGCTGGCCGGCGACCTCGACACCGCACTGCGGCTCGGCGACGGCATGCTCGGCAGCACTTCGGATACGGACGCCAGGGCAGCGGGTGCCGAGGTGGCCGCGACCGTGCTGGCGCATCGCGGTGAACTGGCGCACAGCGCGGAGCTGTACCAATGGTCCGGGCGGGCGGCGTCGAAGGCGTTCGCCGCGATCGCCTTGCTGGGCACCGGAAAACTCGAAGCCGCCCGGGGTGTGCTGGAAACCCCCGAAGTCCCGACGTTGTTCGCCGGCGCCGCCTCGCGGATGGCGCGGGCGATCACCGATTCGGTGTCGGGTTGCGGCGCCGAAACCCTGTCCGCCTTGCTGGGCGCGGCTTCGATGCTGGAATCGGCGGGTGCCCCCGCACCGCTCCCGGACAGCCCGGCGGCCCTGGCGGCGTTGGTGGGCCTGCATTCCGGCGAACTCGCGCTGGCCGAGTCGGTGTTGAGCCGCGCGGCGAACGGCAGAATGGGCGGCGACTTGCTCGCGAAGCGGCACCGGCTGCTGCTCGGCTGGGTCGCGATGACCGCGGGCGATCTCAAGACGGCCGCCGAATCCCTGATGCCGCCGGACGGCCTCGAAGCGCGCGACGAACTCTTCGCCGCCACCCTGCAGCTGGGCCTGGCGCGGCGAGCGAGCGATCTTCCCGGCCTGCAACGGTCCTGGGACCGGGCGTATCAGGCATCGATGCGCCAGCAGCCGGACCTGTATTCGTTGCTGCCGCTGGGAGAACTCGCGATCGCGGCCGCACGGGGCGGCGCGAGCGCCAAACTGGCCGGGCAGCTGGAACGGGCACACGCGGTGCTCGACGCGCTCGGCAACCCTCCACTGTGGACAGCAACCCTGCGCTGGCACGAACTGCACGCCGCAATCACCGTCGAAGACCACACGTCGGCAGGGGAACATCTGGCCGCGTTGAACGATTTCGCGTCCTGTGGCCGCTATCCCGCGGCACTCGCCGCCGCCGCGACCGGCTGGCTCGCGGTCCTGACCGGAAGCTTCGATCCGGAATCGATCACCGCGGCCGCGTCGGAACTGCACGAACTCGGGCTCTGCTGGGACGCCTCCCGCCTGGCCGGACAGGCGGCGATCCGGACCTCCGACCGGAAGGCGATGGTCCAGCTGCTCGAAGCGGCCCGGCAGTTCCAAGGCCGGGCACCGGAACCCGTCGCGGCCACCGGGCTGAACGCCTTGAGTGAACGGGAACTGGAAGTCGCCCGCCTCGTCGTCGGCGGGCTGACGTACAAGCAGGCCGGGAGCGAACTGTTCATCTCGGGGAAGACAGTGGAACACCACATGGCGCGGATCCGGGGGAAACTCGGGGCCGGGGACCGGCGGGAGTTGCTGGCGATGCTGCGGGAGTTGCTGGCGGCGGGCGAAGGCTGAGTAAGTGAACGCCTTCTACCACCTGTGCTTCGTCGTCCGGGATATCGGGCAGGCGACCGAGGACCTCACCCGCACTCTCGGCGTGACCTGGAGCCCGGTCCGTGCGGGCACCCTCGGGGACTGGGACTACGAAATCGTGTTCTCGACCGGCGGGCCGCCGTTCTTCGAGGTGATCCAAGGACCCGCCGGGAGTCCGTGGGACGCGACCGACGGGTCCCGCTTCGACCACATCGGCTACTGGTCCAAGGACGTCACGACGGACAAACAACGTCTGGCGGATCGAGGCGCGCCGATCGAGTTCGACTCCTGCCCTTACGGCCGCTCCTTCACCTACCACCGGCTCGACAGCATCGGGGCCAGGATCGAACTGGTCGATCTCGCGGTCCAGCCGGGGTTTCGCGACACCTGGGCTCAAGGCGCGGCGACGATGCCGCCGCTCGACTTCGACGACCCGGCCGCCGGTCCGTGACAGAGGAGCCGTCCATGTCCGTCCGCTTGAGCGCGGCCATCAGAACGCCGAACGGATATCTGCTCGCCCTACGGCAAGACTTTCCCGACGCCACCCGTCGTCATCTTCTGCCCGGCCGCCAGGTCGACGACAGCGACCGGCCGTTCGAGGAGGCCTTGCGGCTCGCCCTCCGCGAGCAGGCGAACCTCGACACGACCATCGGAGCGCTCATCGACATCGACAAGACCGGCGTCGACGACGAATACGTGTTCGTCGCGCACATCGACGGTGACGCCTCGATCTCGGAGCGGCTTCCTCCAGCGCCGAGCGGGTGTTCCTGGGACTGGGTCGAACCCACCCCGGCCGCCATCCACGACGCCGGCTTCACGCCCAAGGGGATCGGCTACCTCCTCGCCGGCCACCTGCGACACGGCAGGCAGCCGTGGGCACTGGCCGATATCCGATCACGCCCGCCTGCCGCCCGCCGGCACCACAAGGCTCGCTGAGCCGTCACGGCGTCGCGAGCTCGACCCTCCGGCTGTGCTGTCGGCCCGCCCGCGTGTCCCCCGACGTGAGCGGGCGCCGATCGCGAGACACCGGCGGCTCGCGGGGCGTGGCAGCTCGTCAGCTCGTCAGCAAGTGCCCGCGGCGACGCTGGGCGAGATCAACAGCGTCCCGGGCGAAGAACTTCATCACCAGGTACGGCATCATCGTGCTCGGGTGAGTGGCCCGATTCGACATCGGCGCAGTGATCGGCGGTGGTGGCCTCCGCTCCCTGGCGGCCCGAGCCGCACGACGTGCGTTCGGCCCCGCGCCTCGGCCCGATGCCGAGCCGGCTCCTGCGCCTCCGCGCTCAACCACCGGCATACTTCGGCAGTGAACGATTTTCCGCAGGACGTGGAGACGCGCTACCGGCGTCTGGCCGCACAACGGCACTGGTCGCTGGAGACTGAAGCCGCGTTCCGGGCAAGCGTCGCTTGGTATCGGGCGTTCGACGAAAGCTCCGAGCTTCGCCAGTACTACGAGTACGTGGACCATGAAGGCCTGGTCGACGAAGGAGCGCGCTGGCTGTGGGAAGCGATCACGGTCAACGACGAGGCAGTGGCCATCAAACAAATCGAGCTGGATTCGTCCGGAACGGCTCACCGCTACTGGTGGCGGAACATCGAGGATGACGCCGGCGGACTCACCGATCAAGCACTCGACCTCGCCGATCCCGGCTTCACACCGATTTCCCGTTCTGCCTTCTACGCGCTCTGGGACAGCAGCACCGGCAAGTGAAGACGATACGAGTCAGGTGGGGTTGCCGAGCGACCGACGCGACATGCGGCATGAGCGGACGTTCACTCGTCGCGATGGCGCGAAACGAGGTCGATCAGGTTTCGGTGGGTCTCGGGGTCGGCCGCCGCGACCAACCCCTGGATACCGGAGTGCACTGGCTGCCCGTCGAGACTGGTCACGACGCAGCCTGCCGCCTGACACAAGGCAATGCCGCTGGTGAAATGCACGCTGTCCCGTAGGTGCCCGTCGGTGATGTAGCCGGCCCGCCGTCCGGCCGCGACCCAGGCCACCGCCAGGCTCGTGGAGACCACACGGGGACGGAAGTCATCGGT
>Ga0307518_10000953_pt1 | contig 21580 bp, 20 predicted proteins | sample 25_EM_MG_FD_203889 | JGI IMG/M metagenome (GOLD analysis project Ga0307518, IMG submission 203889) | Populus trichocarpa ectomycorrhiza microbial communities from riparian zone in the Pacific Northwest, United States - 25_EM | ecosystem: Host-associated > Plants > Roots > Unclassified | place...
CGCGAGGAACCGCTGTCGACCCGTCCGGAACTCGCCGGGCGCACGATCTACCTCGGCACCTTTTCGAAGGTGATCTCCCCTGGGATGCGGCTGGGCTGGTTCCGGGCGCCGAGCGAACTCCTGCGGCGCGTCACGATCCTCAAGCAGGCGACCGATCTGCACACTTCGACCGTCGATCAGGCGGCCGCGGCCGAGTATCTGGCCGCCGCGGATCTCGACGCGCACGTGCGGCGCCTGTGCGCGACCTACCGCGTGCGCCGTGACGCGATGATGGCGGAACTGCCCGCGATCACCCCGCCCGGAACGACGTGGACCGACCCGGACGGCGGGATGTTCGTCTGGGTCACCCTTCCCGGCGGCGCGGACACGGACCGGCTGCTGCCCGAGGCGTTGCGTCACGACGTCGCTTACGTGCCGGGCTCGGCGTTCCAGGTGGGGGAGCCGGACCGGTCGGCGTTGCGGCTCTCGTTCGCCTCGCACGGGCCGGAGACGATCGCCGAAGGGTTGCGGCGGCTGGGCAAGGTCTTGACGACGTGATTGCCGGGTCCCGGTGGGCGTGAGCGGCGTTTCGGGGTTGGAGCCATCGGGCGCGGTGTGGGCGAAGGCGTGACTCGCGTGATCAGGCACGTGACTCGCGTGACTGGATGCCGCACTCGCGTTGTTCCGCCGCTGATCACGTGAGTTCCGGCTTCGATCAACCCCAGATCACAGCGCAAGCCAGCGGCGCCGGTCTCGGAGCTTGATCAACGGAGGTTTCGGGACACTCAACGTCCCCGATCCTCCGTTGATCAAGCTCATACGACTCGGTTCGCGGTCGAGTGTGGAGGATTTGGGACGTTGAGTGTCCCCAATCCTCCACGCTCGACGGCATCGGCGTGACGAAAAGCAGCTTCGCCGGCTGCTCACCGTGGCCACGGAGATCGCCGCGAAAGGCTTGGTCGCCTAGGCCTGCGGGTCCCAGGTCAGCAGCCGGACCTTGCTGACGGTCTGGACGTGCTGTCGCATCGCGTTCGCGGCCGCCTTCGGGGCGCCTGCGCGGATGGCCTCGGCGATCTTGTGGTGCTGGCTCAGCGAACGCCAGGGCCTGCCGGGCTGCCGCAGCGACTCGTTCCGGCTTTCCGCGATCTGCGTGTCGATCGAGCGCATGAACTCGGCGAGGAGGGCGTTGTTCGCGGCCGCGGTGATCGCTTCGTGGAACCGGCGGTCGCCTTCGGCGCCGTGCCCGCCGTCCTCGATCTCGGACTTCATGAACTCCAGTGCCGCGTCGATGGCGGTGAGATCCTCGTCGGATCGCCGCAGCGCGGCCAGCTCCGCCAGCTTGGTCTCCATCGCTTCGCGGGCTTCGAGTACCTCCGGAAGGCGGCTGCGACGGGCGACGAGCTCGTCGACCGGTTCGACGTCGAGGTGATCGTTGCGCAGGTAGGTGCCCCCGCCGTGGCGGGACTCGAGCAGCCCCTGCACTTCGAGCACGACGATCGCCTGCTTGATCGACGCACGGCTGACCCCGAGCCGCTCCGCCAGGTCGCGTTCGCTGGGGAGCTTGTCTCCCGCGTGCAGGCCGGACTCCTCGACGTGCGCCTTGATCCGCTCGACGACCTGCTCGTAGAGCTTCGCCCGGTTCAACCGGCTCAACGCCTCCGGCACCCGGCCCCCTCCCTTGACTGGACAAGTGGCTAAGCCAATTTACCACTCATCTATTGACAGGGTGAGCCACTCGCAGGGAAAGTGGCTCAGCCACTAGTCCACTCGGCCACTCGCCAGGGGGCTCCCGCCGTCAAGGAGGACGGTCATGTCCGCCCAGCTGATCTCGATCCTCGTCCTCGTGGTGATCTTCGCCCTCGCCACGACCCGCTCGATCAACATGGGGGCGCTGGCGTTCGCCGGCGCGTTCCTCGTCGGCACCCTCGCCGGTGGACTGGACACCGACGGCATCTTCGCCGGTTTCCCCGGCGACATCTTCGTGGTGCTGGTGGGGGTCACCTACCTGTTCGCCATCGCCAGGGCCAACGGCACCACCGACTGGCTGGTGGCCGCGGCCGTCCGCCTGGTCGGCGGCCGGATCGCGCTCATCCCGTGGGTGATGTTCGTGGTCACCGGCGCGCTGACCGCGATCGGCGCGGTGAGCCCGGCGGCCTGCGCGATCGTCGCGCCGATCGCGCTCGGTTTCGCCGCCCGCTACAAGATCAGCCCCCTGCTCATGGGCGCGATGGTGGTGCACGGCGCGCAAGGCGGCGGGTTCTCGCCGATCAGCGTCTACGGCTCGATCGTCAACGGGATCGTCGAACGCAACCACATCGCCGGCAGCCCCGTGGTGCTGTTCTTCGCGAGCCTCGGCATGAACCTCGCCATCGCGGGCGTCCTGTTCGTCGTCCTCGGCGGGACCAAACTGCGGCGCCGCCAGCTCGTGGCGGCGGGCGCGGGCGGCCCCGAGACCGACGAGGAACCGCTGCCGCACGAACAGCGCATTCCCTTGGACGGCCCCAAGATCGTGACGCTGACCGGACTGGTCGCGCTCGTGGTCGGCACCCTGGTGTTCGACCTCGACCCCGGCCTGACCGCCATCACCGTCGCCGTCCTGCTGAGCGTCGCGTGGCCCAAGACCAGCCGTTCCGCGGTCTCCGAGATCACCTGGCCGACCGTGCTGCTGATCTGCGGCGTGCTGACCTACGTGGCGGTGCTGAAGGAGATCGGCACCATCGACTACGTCGGCAACGCGGTCACCACCGTGGGGATTCCGCTGCTCGCGGCGCTCCTTCTCTGCTACATCGGCGGTGTCGTCTCCGCCTTCGCGTCTTCGGTCGGGCTGATGGGCGCGCTCATCCCGCTCGCCGTCCCGTTCCTGGCGCAGGGCACGATCGGGCCGGTCGGCATGATCGCCGCCCTCGCGGTCTCGGCGACGATGGTGGACGTCAGTCCCTTCTCCACCAACGGCGCGCTCGTCCTCGCCAACGCGAAGGACGTCGACCGCGACAAGTTCTTCAAACAACTTCTGGTCTACGGGGCGCTCGTGGTGGCCGTCGTGCCGCTGATCGCCTGGCTCGTGTTCGTCGTGCCCAACTGGGGCTGAGGAGGAGATCCATGCTGTCCGGACTGACTGCCGGGAACGACCGCGTCGCCCTGCGCTTCGGGGACGAATCCCTGACCTACGGCGAACTCGCGTCCGTCGCGGGCCCGATCGCCGCCGGGCTGGCGGGCCGCACGAGGGTCGCGGTGTGGGCGACGCCAACGCTGCGGACCTGTGTCGCGATCGTCGCCGCGCTGACCGCCGGAGTCCCGGTGGTGCCGGTCAATCCCAAGGCCGGATCCCGCGAACTGGCGCATATCGTCGCCGACAGCGCGCCGGATCTCGTGCTGGCCGAGCCGGATGTCGCGCTGCCGGCGGAACTCGGGGCGCTGCAACGGGTTCCGGTCGAGCTGGACACCGAAGGCACGCCGTGGCGAGGCGACGAACGGGATCCAGAGGCTCCGGCGTTCGTCATCTACACCTCGGGCACGACCGGGCCGCCGAAGGGAGTCCTGCTCCCGCGTCGCGCGGTGGCGTCGAATCTCGACGCGCTCGCCGAGATCTGGGACTGGACCGAAGCCGACGTCCTCGTGCACGCCCTCCCGCTCTTCCATGTGCACGGCCTGATCCTGGGCGTGGTCGGCCCGCTGCGCCGCGGCGGTTCGCTGCACCACCTCGGGCGGTTTTCCAGTGAAGCGGCCGCGAAGGAACTCGCCGGGGAAGGGACGATGCTCTTCGGTGTCCCGACGATGTATCACCGGCTGGCGGCCGACTGCGAGGCCGATCCCGCACTGGCCGCCGGGGTGGGCGCGGCGCGGCTGCTCGTCTCGGGTTCGGCTGCCCTGCCCGCGACCGACCACGAGCGGATCACCGCCGCGACCGGGCAGCGCGTCGTCGAACGCTATGGCATGACCGAGACGCTGATGAACTGCGGTGTCCGCGCCACGGGGGACCGGCGGCCCGGCGCGGTCGGCCCGCCCGTGCCCGGTGTCGAACTGAGGCTGGTCGACGACGCCGGGGAACCGCTCGACGGCGAGACGGTCGGCGAGATCGAGGTCCGCGGCCCGAACCTGTTCCTCGGCTACCTGAACCGGCCGGACGCCACGGAAGCCGCGCTGCACGACGGGTGGTTCAAGACCGGCGACATGGCGACGCGCGATCCGGACGGGTACGTGCGCATCGTCGGCCGCCGCGCCACCGACCTGATCAAGAGCGGCGGCTACAAGATCGGCGCGGGCGAGATCGAGAACGCGCTCCTGGAGCATCCGGGGGTCGCCGAAGCGGCCGTCACCGGGGAGCCGGACGACGACCTCGGCGAGCGCATCGTGGCCTGGATCGTGCCCGCCGCGGGCAAACCGACGGCGGCCGAACTCGCCGACCATGTCGCCGGGCTGCTGTCGCCGCACAAGCGGCCGCGGGTGGTGCGTTACCTGGAAGCGTTGCCCCGCAACGAGATGGGCAAGGTCCTCAAGCGGGCGCTCCATGACTGACCCGCTGGGCTGGGACGGTTACGCCGATGCCCTGGCCCGCGCCAGGGAACGCACGGGCACGGACGAGTCGGTCGTCTGGGAACGGGCGAAGTTCGGCGGCCACGAGGTCGTGACGATCCGCTTCGAGTTCGGCTTCCTCGGCGGCTCGGTCGGCACCGGGACCGGCGCGCTGCTCGAAGAGGCGCTCGATCAGGCGTGCACACACCGGCTTCCCGTCGTGTCCCTGTTGTCCACGGGCGGCACACGGATGCAGGAAGGCGTTCCCGCGCTGCGGCAACTGCAACGGATCGCGCGCGGTCTCGCGCGGTTGCGGGGAGCAGGACTGCCGCACATCACCGTCGCGCGGCACCCCACCACCGGCGGGGTGTGGGCGTCCCTCGGCGCCGACGCCGATGTCGTGCTCGCCGTTCCCGGCGCTCAGGTGGGCTTCGCCGGACGCCGGGTCCGGCCGCCGCGGTACGCCGACGATCCCGCCTATACGGCGGAAAACCAGTACGCGGCCGGTTATGTCGACGAACTCGTGGCCGAGGACGCGATCGCCGACCGGCTGGAGGTCTGGCTCGGTCTGCTGACCGGCGGTTCCCGGGACCGTCCGGCGGATCTGCCCCGCGCGCTCGGTGCCCTCGACGCCGCGCCCGACGGCTGGCGGGCCGTCCAGCGCGCCCGGTCGGCGGACCGGCCCCGCGCGGACGCCTACCTCGACGACTACTTCGACACCCGCGTCACCCTCCGGGGCGGCGTCGACGACGGCGCCGTCTGCGGGATCGGCAGCCGGGGCGGGCGGGCGATCGCGTTCGCGGCGCAGACCGGGACGGCGACCACGCCCGGCGGTTTCCGCTCGGCGACCCGGCTGATCCGCCTGGCCGACCGGCTGGGGCTGCCGGTGCTGACGCTCGTCGACACCCCGGGCGCGGCCGCCGATCCGGCCGCGGAGACCGGCGGCGCCGGGAACGCGATCGCCGGACTGTTCGGCACGATCGCGGCGGCGGAGGTACCGATCACCACCCTGGTGATCGGTGAGGGAGGATCGGGTGGCGCGCTCGCCTTCTGTTCGGCGGACCGGATCTGGCTCACCCCGGACGCCTGTTTCTCCGTCATCGCCCCGGAACTGGCGGCCGGGATCCTCAAACGGGGCCACGAAGACGTCCCCGCCCTCGCCGACGCGCTGAAGCCACGCCCCGAAGATCTGCTCGCCCTCGGTGCCATCGACGGCATCGCGGGATCGGAACCGGTCACCTTCGTGAGATAAGGGGTTCGACATGTTCAAGCGGATATCCGCCGCGGTGCTCGCCGCGGCCTCGCTCGCTCTCCTGGCCACCCCGCCCGCGCAGGCGGACGCTCCCGTCCGCTACGTCGCCATGGGCAGTTCCTTCGCGGCGGGACCGGGAATCCCGCCGCAGCAGCCCGGAACCCCGGCCGCGTGCGGACGTTCGACGAAGAACTACGCGAATCTCGTCGCCGGGGAACGCGGTCTCGCTCTCACCGATGTCACCTGCAGCGGCGCGACGACGGCGAACATCCTCACCACCGGACAGGCCGGGCAGCCGCCGCAGATCGAGGCCGTCACCCGGGACACCCGGCTCGTGACGATCACCATCGGCGGCAACGACGTCGGCTACGTCGGGAGCCTGTTCACCTACGGCTGCCAGAACACCGGCGGCGCGAACTGCGGCCAGGTCGACCAGGACGCCGTCCGCGCGGCGCTCACCACGGTGCACGAGAAGATCGGCGCCGTCATCGCCGCGGTCCACCGGCGCGCGCCGCGGGCACGCGTGCTGGTCGTCGACTACCTGACGATCGTTCCGGGCACCAGGCCCGCCTGCGACGGCGTTCCGCTCACCCCGGAGCAACTCGTCTTCGAACGCGAGGTCGCGGACCGGCTGGCGGCGGCGACCCGGCGGGCGGCGCGCGAGGAGCGGGCCACCCTGATCCCGGCGGCCGCGGCCAGCGCGGCTCACGACGCCTGCGCCACCGTTCCGTGGATGGAGCGATACGCGACCGCGCAGGGCCGCGTGCCGTACCACCCGAACGAGGCCGGGATGGCGGCCGTCGCGGACCTGATCACGGCCCGGCTGCGTTAGCCCGGAAGGTGCGCCGGTAGCTGTCCGGCGGCACGCCGACGGTCCGGTTGAAATGCCGCCGCAACGTCGCGGCGGTGCCCAACCCGGTGGCCTCCGCGATCAGGTCGATGCCGTCGTCGGTCCGCTCCAGGAGTTCCTGCGCGCGACGGATGCGCTGGGTCAGCAGCCAGCGCAACGGCGTCGTCCCGGTCGCCGACCGGAAATGCCGGGCCAGGTTGCGCGAACTCATGTTGGCCTGCCGGGCGAGATCCTCGACGGTCAGCGGCCGGTCCAGCCGTTCGGTGACCCAGGGGAGCAGCCCGCCGAGCGGATGGTCGTCCTGGTCGGGCACCGGGGTGGTGACGAACTGGGCCTGCCCGCCCGCGCGGTGCGGCGGCACGACCAGGCGGCGGGCGACGGTGTTCGCGACCGCCGAACCGTGGTCGCGGCGGACCAGGTGCAGGCACAGGTCCATCGCGGCGGCCTTGCCCGCCGAGGTGAGCACGCTGCCGTTGTCGACGTAGAGGACGTCCGGATCGACCTCGACCGAGGGATACCGGGCGGCGAGGACGTCGGTGTGCGCCCAATGTGTCGTCGCGCGGCGGCCGTCGAGCAGGCCGGCGGCCGCCAGGACGAACGCGCCCGTGCACAGGGAGGCGACCCGCGCGCCCGCTTCGTGGGCGGCGCGCACGGCCTCGACCAAGTCGGCGGGCGGATCGACGTCGATGTCGGCCCAGCCGGGGACGATGACGGTGCCGGCGCGCGCGAGCCGCTCGAGCCCGTGATCCGGTTCGAGCAGGAAGCGCCCGACCTTCACCGGCTCCGAGCCGTAGACGCCGAATTCGTACAGGCCCGTGTCGAAGACCTCGTGGGCGATGGACAGCTCGAACTGCAGCATGCCGTCCGTGGCGGCGAGGGCGACCGTACTCATGTCCGAAAGTGTACGCATGATGGCGTTCCGGACACTGTCGATCGGCGGGATCCGCCGACAGGATGGTCCACAGTGGATCGACCGAGGGCAGGAGAAACCATGGGTACGTACGACGTCGCGGTGTTCGGGGCCTACGGGCACACCGGGCGGTTCGTGGTGGCGGAATTGCGCGAGCGCGGCTTCGGCGTGCTCGCGGTGGGGCGCGACGAGGCCAAACTGCGCGGCCTGCCTTGGTCCGACGTCGAGATCCGCCAGGCGTCGGTCGACGACCCGGCTTCGCTCGACCGCGCGTTCGCGGGCGCGGACGCGGTGATCAACGCCGCCGGTCCGTTCGCCGACACGGCCGCTCCGGTGATCGAAGCGGCGCTGCGGGCCGGCGTCCCGTACCTGGACGTGGCCGCGGAACTTGAAGCGAACATGGACACCTTCGCGGACTTCCGCGACCGTGCCGGGGGAGCGACGGTGGTCCCGGCGATGGCGTTCTTCGGCGGGCTCGGCGACCTGATGGTCACCGCCGCGATGGGCGAGTGGACCTCCGCGGACGAAGCGCATATCGCGTACGCGCTGAGCGGCTGGCGTCCGACGGAAGGGACCCGCGCGGCGGGGAGGGTCTCGCGGGAACGGCGTGGCGGCAAGCGGATCCGGTTCTCCGGCGGCCGGATCGAACGCCGCGAGGACGCGCTGCCGGAGCTGGACTGGGACTTCCCCGCGCCGCTCGGGACCCGCGCCGTGCTCGGCGAGTTCACGATGGCCGACGTCGTCACCGTCCCGAGCCACCTCGACATTCCCGAAGTGACCACCTACATGACCGTGGACGCCGCCCGCGAGGTGGTGACGCCCGAGACGCCGACACGCGCCGCGGACGGCCCGTCCGCCGAGGAGTTCGTGGTCGACGTCGTCGTGCGGTCCGGCGGCGAGGAACGGCGGATCGTCGCGCGGGGGCAGGACATCTACGCGATCACGGCGCCGCTGGTGGTGGAAGCCGTCCAGCGCGTGCTCGACGGGCGGATCAAGGCGACCGGGGTCGTGTCGGCGGGCGAGATCTTCGACGCGCGCGGCTTCCTGGCGGCGCTGGCGCCCCGGATCACCGTCACCGGCTGACCCCGGCCTGCCAGCCCGGATGCGGCAACCGCGCGGGCGGAGCCTCGCCGGGCCGGTACTCGAAATGCCACCATTCGTTGTCGTAGATCCGGTAGAGCGCGAAGCGGGCGCCGTGGTCTTCCAGCCACTGCGCGCCCTCGCGCGGCCGGACGTCCAGCGCGGTGCCCCGGACGTGCGCGGAATCCTTCGGCGGCAGGACCCGCTTCCGCCCGGCCTCGGCGAGGAACAGCCGATGCTGCTCGGCGGCGTCCCGATGGCCCGAGGTGACGCCGAGAAGCGTGCGATGCCGCCAGAACGCCTCGGTCCTGGCGTCGGTGAACGCGGCGAGCGTCCCGGGGGTGAGCCCGGCGAGGTTCTCGGCGGGGAACCGCAGCGACAGCGCCCATCCGCAGGCGAGGCGGCGGGCCTGGCCGGGGGAGGCCAGCCACGCCGGGATCAGCAGCAGTACCGCGAGGACGCGGGTGATCGCCGCGAGCACGAGTTCTTTCATGCCGTCAACGGTCGCCGCCGCCTGTCCGAACCCGATCGCGGCGACGTGCGCGGACGCCGACGAAAATGTCACCGTTCCGCACGGATCACGCCGTGACGCAACGATGACATTCCGTGGACGTTCCGCGGAAACGGGCCGGGCACCATGGCGTGTCATGGACGAGCGGATTCCGTCCGGCGCTGCGATAGTCGTCGGCATGCCCAGGGTGCTGCTCATCGAGGACGACCAAGCCGTGCGTGACGGGCTCAGCATGGCGCTGGGCGGACGCGGCCACGCGGTCGACGCGGTGGCCACCGGCGAGGAAGGCCTCGCCCGGCTCGCGTCGCGGCCGCCGGACATCGTCGTGCTGGACCTCATGCTGCCCGGACTCGACGGTTTCGAGGTCTGCCGCCGGATCCGCGCGGCGGGGGATCTGCCGATCATCATGCTCACCGCGCGCAACGAGGACATCGACGTCGTGGCCGGGCTCGCCGCCGGCGCGGACGACTACGTGGTCAAACCCGCCAGGGCCCAGGTGCTGGAGGCGAGGATCCGCGCGGTGCTGCGCCGCACCGGGCAACCGGCGCCCGCGGTGCCCGTGCCCACCGAGATCGAGCGCCACGGCGATCTCGGCATCGACCGTGCCGGGTTGACGGTGACCAAGGCGGACAAGCCGCTCGCCCTCGCCCCGACCGAACTGCGGCTGCTGCTCGAACTCACCCAGGTCCCCGGGCGGGTGCTCAGCCGCCAGTACCTGCTGGAAAGCGTGTGGGAGCACGGCTATTTCGGTGATTCCCGGGTCGTCGACGCCTGTGTGCAACGGTTGCGCGCGAAGATCGAGGACGACTCGTCCGCGCCCGTGTACGTGCAGACGGTCCGCGGGTTCGGCTACCGGTTCGGGCCGCTGTGAAACTTTGGGGTCTGCGCACCCGGCTGCTCCTGGCGTTCAGCCTGCTGGTCGTGATCACCGCGGCGACGGTCGCCGGAGGCGGCTACGTCCAGTCCCGGACCTTGATCCTCCAGCAGGCGCAGGACGCCACCGCCCGCGTGCTGGTCGACAAGGCCACCGCGCTGTTCCCACTCGGCCCGCTCCCGCCGGGTGACGGGACGCTGAGCCGGATCAGCGGCGAACTGTCCGACCGTCAGCTGAGCTCCCTGGTCCTGTTCGAGGACAGGGCCAGCGGGAACCAGCAGCTGCGGGCGCTGATCTCGCCGGAGCTTCGCGAGCGGGTCCGGGCCGGAAACGTCGCCTGGCAACGGGTCGAGTCCGACGGCACGCCGATGCTGGTGGTGGGCACGAGGTTCACGGTGCTGCTTCCCGGTGGGCAGCAACGGGATTCGGGGATCGAGGCCTACATCGCGCGCAGCATGGCGCCGGAGGCGACGAGTATCGACGAACTCGCCACCCGGGCCTGGCTGATCGGCGGCGTGGCACTCGTTTTCGCCGTCGGCCTGGCGCTGCTGGCCGCCCGCGGGGTTCTGCGGCCGGTGCGGGAACTGGGTGACGCGGCGCGGCGGCTGGGCGAGGGCGACCTGCGGGCCCGGATCGCCGTCCGCGGCTCGGACGAACTGGCCGGGGTGGCGCGGACGTTCAACGAGACGGCCGAATCGCTGGAACGCCACGTCGGTGAGCTGGAACGGATGGAAGCCGACGCGCGGCGGTTCGTCGCCGACGTCTCGCACGAACTGCGCACCCCGCTGGCCGCCATGACCGCGGTCGCGGACGTGCTGGAGCAGGAGGCGTCGAGGCTGCCGGGGGACGCCGGGCGCGCGGCGAAGATGAGCATCGAGGAGACGCACAACCTGACGCGGCTGGTGAACGACCTCATCGAGGTCTCCCGCTTCGACGCCGGGGCCGCCGCGCTGGCACCGGAAGAGGTCGACGTCGCCGAGGTGATCGCGGCGAGCCTGCGCATCCGCGGTTGGACGGGTGAGGTGGAGGGAGACCTGCCCTCCGGGATCTTCGCGGAGTGGGATCCGCGGCGGGTGGACGTCATCGTGGCGAATCTGGTGGGGAACGCGTTGCGGCACGGGGAAAAGCCCGTCTCGCTCCGGCTTTCCGAAGTGGGGGAGCGGATCACGCTGGAGGTCTCGGATCGCGGTCCCGGGCTGGCGCCCGAGGTGCTGCCGCACGTGTTCGACCGGTTCTACAAGGCGGATTCGGCGAGGGCGAGGTCCGGCGGCAGCGGGCTCGGGCTGGCGATCGCCTGGGAGAACGCGCGTCTGCACGGCGGCACGCTGAGCGCGGCCAACGGCACCGACGGTGGCGCGGTGTTCACCCTGCGCTTGCCCCGGCGGGGAGTGACGGCATGAGGAAGACCTGGCTCGTGGCGCTTCTGCTCGTGTCGACGGTCGCGGGCTGCGGCGTCCGGCCCAGTGCCGTGATCGCCGGAGCGCCTGCGCCGACGGGGCCCGCCAACGCCGCGGTGCTCTACTTCCTGTCCGGCGGGCAGCCGGTCCGGGTGCTGCGCCCGCTCGCCGAGGAGCTGCCCCCGGCGAGCCCGGTCGACCTGCTCGCCGCCGGACCGGACGAGAGCGAGCGGGAACGGGCCTACACCACGGAAGTCCCGTCCGGTACCGCGGTGCTCGACCAGACACCCGCGCCGAACGGGGTCACGGTGACCCTCTCGGTCGGCGTCGCCGGGTTGTCGTCGAAGGCGGTCGACCAGATCGTGTGCACGGCCAGGGACTCTTTCGGCGGAAGCGCGCAGATCACGTTGCGGGGCGGGGGAACCACGCGCGGTCCGCTGTCGTGTCCCTTGCCCGGCTAGGCGTAACTCGCGTGATCGGGTGAGGGGTGGCGTGGTTCCGGACCGACTGTCGACGTGACCGCGCTCAAAATGTCCACAAGGGACACTTCGCGTCGATTGAACGCCCGGTTTATGGCTTGATGTCCGACTTTGTGCGGGGTCGTGAGTGGCAAAGGGGGTTAGAACGATCATTGCCACTCACGACCCCCGAACAAAGCGCCCAAACCGGACGTGTAGAGGAGACTGGGTGTCCTTTATGGACGATCAGGTCTCCTGTTCGGCGCCACGAAGTCCTTGCTTTGCCAGTCGACGGGAACAGTCTGTGCGACACGGGTCACCACGACACGATCGACAGGTGGAGGTCCGTGAAGGCCTCCTTCCCTACCCTCAGAGTAGGCAAGGAGGCCTTCGCGGACCGGCGGAGCGCGCGAGTTACGTCTCCGGTATGCACACGGGGCGTGGCACATACCACGGCATTTTTTGCCGTCCAGGGCTTCTAGGGGGAGTGGCCCGAATCACCGGTGTCGGTCCCTCGCTTTGTCCGGTTCGGCCCGCTAGCTTAGGCAAGGCTAAGCAAACGGGATGTAGGGTGGTTGTGGCGTGGAAGGGATCGAGGGCAAGGTCGCGCTCGTCACCGGGGGCGCGCGCGGGATCGGGGCGGCCGTCGTGGACGGGCTCGCCGAGGCCGGCGCGATCGTGGCGGCGGTGGACCTGGTCGAAGGCGCTTCCCGGGACGGGGTGACCTCGTTCATCGCGGACGTCGGGGATCCCGCGGCCGTCGCGCGGGTGGTCGACGAGGTCGAACGCGAACTCGGGCCGGTCGGGATCGGCGCGTCCGTCGCGGGTGTGCTCAAGCCCGGGTCCGTCTGCGACACGAGCGACGAGGACTGGGCGGCGACCTTCGCGGTCAACTCCACCGGTGTCTTCACCGTGCTCCGCGAGATTTCCCGCCGGATGCTGCCCCGCCGGAGCGGCGTGCTGGTGACGGTCGGGTCGAACGCGGCGGGAGTCCCGCGCAGCGGGATGGCCGCTTACGCCGCTTCGAAGGCCGCGGCGACCATGCTGACCCGGTGCCTCGGGCTCGAACTCGCCGGTTCCGGTATCCGCTGCAACATCGTCTCGCCCGGCTCGACCGACACCGACATGCAACGTCTACTGTGGACGGACGAGAACGGCGCGGACCGTGTCATCGCGGGAAATCCGGAGCAATACCGGGTCGGCATACCACTGGGCCGGATAGCCGAACCCGCCGACATCGCCGACGCCGTACTGTTTTTGGCCTCCGATCGTGCGCGGCACATCACGATGCAGAACCTCTACGTCGACGGCGGCGCGACGCTCCGCGCGTGATCTCGATGACGCAACGAAGACCTTTCGGGTCCGTACGATTAGGTTAGGCTAACCGAAAAGTCGTGTTCGGCGCTTCGGCACTGGGGTACCGCGTGAGCGCCGGTTCGGTCAGTAGTATTCGCGAAAGGGAATCCAGTCGTGTCCTCACCTGCACCGGCCCGACCAAGGCCGGTCCATCAGGCGGCCGATCTGCTGGCGGCGTACCTGCCAGGATCGTTCTACTACTCGTCCGCTCGAGGATCGCTGCTCGCCGACGGCGTGTACGCCCCGGTCCACGCGGCGCCGGGCAAACGTGCCCGCGCGGCCGCCGAAGTCCTCGACGCCGCTCTTGTGGCGGGGGTGACCGAACCCGTCGTCGCCGGAGCGATCGGATTCCGGCCCGACGCGCCGAGCAGTCTGGTGGTGCCCGCCCTGGTGCGTAAGGCAGGACCACCGAAGGCGAGTGGTCCGGTCGCCCCGCTCGGCGGGAGCTGGACGGTGTCGCCGCGGCCCGCGCCGGAGGTCTACACCACTGCCGTCGCCAAGGCGCTGGACGAGATCCGCGACGGTGACCTGCGCAAGATCGTGCTGGCCCGCTGCCTCGACGTCACCGGTGGCGACCCCGTCGCCGTGCCGCGGCTGCTGGCGCGTCTCGTCCACGCGGACCCGGCGGCCCACGCTTTCGCCGTCGACGTCAGCGCGCCGGGGGATCTCGCGCCGCGCACCCTGATCGGCGCGAGCCCGGAACTGCTGGTGTCCCGCCGCGGTCGTGTCGTCACGGCCAATCCGCTGGCGGGATCGCGGCCGCGGGTGGCCGACGACGCCGAGAACTCGCGACGCATCAAGGATCTTCTGGCGTCCGAAAAGGACCGTGACGAACACGCCCATGTCGCCGCCCAAGTGGCCGAAGTGCTGGACCGGTTCTCCGTCGACCTCGACGTCCCCGCCGAACCCGAGGTGATCGGCACGCCCACGATGTGGCACCTTTCGACCACCATCAGCGGACGGCTAGCCGACCCTGCCGACGCCGGTTCGTCCGCGCTCGGACTGGCCGAGGCACTGCATCCGACACCGGCGGTCTGCGGCGTCCCGACCGCGCTCGCCCGCGACACTATCGCCGCGCTCGAACCCGAGGATCGCGGCTATTACGCGGGTCTCGTCGGCTGGACCGATCAGGACGGTGACGGCGAATGGGTCGTCACCATCCGCTGCGCCGAGGTCCGTGACCGGACCGTCCGGCTGTTCGCCGGCGCGGGTGTGGTGGCGGGGTCCGATCCGGCGGCCGAACTCGCCGAGACCGGCGCGAAATTCGGCACCATGCTGCGGGCTCTCGGTCTGGAGGGAGCGGAATGAGCGCCGACCACGTGCCCTGGCCGCCGGAAACCGCCGCGCGCTACCGGGCTTCGGGATACTGGCGCGGCCAGACGTTCGGCAAGCTGCTGACCAGCCTCGCGGAGGCCTACGCCGAACGTATCGCCGTGATCGGCGAGAACGCCCGCTGGACGTTCGCTGAACTCGACGAACGGGCGCACCGGCTCGCCGCCGGATTCGCCGGCGCCGGGATCCAGGCCGGTGACCGGGTCGTCGTGCAACTGCCGAACGTGCCCGAATTCGCGTCCGTCGTGTTCGGACTGTGGCGGGCCGGCGCGCTGCCGGTGTTCGCGCTGCCCGCGCACCGCGCGAGCGAACTGCGGCATTTCGCCGAGCAGAGCGAGGCCGCGGCGATCCTGACCGTCGGCGAACACGAACGGTTCGACCACGCGGCCATGGCGCGCACGGTCGCCGCCGAAATCCCTTCGGTGCGCAACGTCTTCGTCGTCGGCACGGAGGAATTCGCCGTACTCGAAGCGGCGACTCCGCGCGCTCTGCCGGATCCCGATCCCGCCGGCGTCGCGTTCCTCCAGTTGTCCGGCGGGAGCACCGGATTGTCCAAGCTGATCCCGCGCACGCACGACGACTATCTCTACAGCGTCCGGGAAAGCGCCAGGATCTGCGGTCTGCGCCCGGAAAGCGTGTACCTGGCCGCGTTGCCGGTCGCGCACAACTTCCCGCTCAGCTCGCCCGGTCTGCTCGGCGCGCTGCACGCGGGCGCGGCGACGGTGTTCGCGCCGCGTCCCGACGCTGACACCGCGTTCCGGCTGATCGAGGCCGAAGGCGTGACGATCACCGGGCTCGTGCCGCCACTCGCCGCCGCGTGGGCGCAGGCGGCCGCGCGGACCGAGCGCGATCTGTCCTCTTTGGACGTCCTGCTGGTCGGCGGCGCGAAGTGTGCCCGAGAACTGGCCGAGAAGATCGGGCCCGCGCTGGGGTGCCGTCTGCAGCAGGTGTTCGGCATGGCCGAGGGACTGGTCTGCTACACCCGGCTCGACGACCCGGACGAGTACGTCCTCGCGACACAGGGGCGGCCGATCTCGCCGGACGACGAGATCCGCGTCGTGAACCCGGACGACCCACTGTCCACTTCGGACGACGTCGTCGCGCCGGGGGAGATCGGCGCGCTGCTGACCCGGGGGCCGTACACGATCCGCGGCTACTACCGCGCCGCCGAGCACAACAAGACCGCGTTCACCGAGGACGGTTTCTACCGCACCGGCGATCTCGTGCGGCAACACCAGTCCGGACATCTGGAAGTGGTCGGCCGGGCCAAGGAACAGATCAACCGCGGTGGCGAGAAGGTGGCCGCGGAAGAGGTCGAGAACCACCTCATGGCCCACCCCGGCGTGCTCGACGCCGCCGTCGTCGCGGTGCCGGACCCGTACCTGGGCGAGCGCACCTGCGCCTACGTCGTCCCCGCTGCCGGTGCCGAGCCCGCCGCGGCGGAGCTGCGCCGGTTCGTCCGCGAGCGCGGGGTCGCGGCGTTCAAGGTGCCCGATCTGGTCCAGGTGGTGCCGGAGTTCCCGGTGACCGGCGTCGGCAAGACCAGCAAACGCGAGCTGCGGGCGGCGCTGGCCGCCCTGGCGAAGGAGAAGTGAACGTGTCGCTCCCCGAGATCGAGCCCTACGCCCTCCCGACGGAGGCCGAGCTGCCCGCCGGACGGGTCGGCTGGAAGCCCGACGCCGCCCGTGCCGCGCTGCTGGTGCACGACGCGCAGCGGTACTTCCTCGCGCCGTACGCGGGATCCCCGGTCCCGGAGATGGTCGCGAACATCGCCGCGCTGGCCGACGCCGCCCGTGCCGCGGGGGTCCCGGTGTTCTACACCGCGCAGCCCGGCCACCAGGCCGCGGAGGATCGCGGCCTGCTCACCGAGTTCTGGGGCGACGGCATCGGCGCGGTCATCGACGAAGACCCGGCCGCCGCCGACGTGGTGGCCGAATTGGCCCCGAAGCCGGGGGACAAGGTCCTGACGAAGTGGCGCTACAGCGCGTTCCAGCGCAGCACGTTCACCGAGCAGCTCGCCGAAGCGGGCCGGGACCAGCTGCTGATCACCGGTGTCTACGCGCATATCGGCTGCCAGGCCACCGCCGTCGAGGCGTTCATGCGCGACATCCAGCCGTTCCTGGTCGGCGACGCGGTCGCGGACTTCTCCCGTGAGCGTCACGACCAGGCCTGCGAGTACGTCGCCCAGCGCTGCGGCGCATTGACCACCACGGCCGCCGCGCTCGCCGCGCTGGCCCCGATCCACGCCGGAGCACAGGGATGAGCCTCAGTGTCGAAAAGATCCACGCCGACGTCGCCGAACTGCTCGGCTGCGACCCGGCCGAGCTGAAGCCGGAGACCGATCTCACCGACCTCGGTCTCGACTCGATGCGGATCATGGGCCTGGTCGAGCAGTGGCGCACCGAGGGCGCCGACACCCTCGAATTCGCCGACCTCGCCGAGCAGCCGACCCTCGGCCACTGGACGCGGGTCCTCACCGGGAGCACCGCGTGAGCCGCGCCGACCATCGCCACCGGCACCTGGACCGGATCGCCGAAGTCCGTGCGGGACAGCACGCGGAGAAGGTGCCGTACCCGATCCGCATCCGGCGGGCCGAGGTCGTGCGCACCGAAATGGTCGGCTCCGGACTGCTCCGGGTGACCCTCGGCGGGCCGGGAACGGCGGGTTTCGAGGCGCATTCGCCCGACGAACACGTGAAGATCCTGTTCCCCGAACTGGACCCCGAGCCGCGGCTCCCGGTGCAGGACGGCGACATGTTGCGCTGGCCGAAGCCGTCGCCGACGTCGCGGGAGTACACGGTCCGCCGGTACGACCCGGCTTCCGGGGAGCTCGATCTCGACGTCGCGCTGCACGAAGGCGGGCTCGGCTCCGGGTGGGCCGAGAAGGTCACGCCCGGCACACCGGTGCACGTCGCGGGTCCGCCCGGCGGGCTGATCGTGCCGCACACCTACGACCGCTACCTGCTCGCCGGTGACGTCACCGCGCTGCCCGCCATCGCGCGCTGGCTCGAAGAACTGCCGCGTACCGCCGCGGGCTGGGCGTTCATCGAGGTCACCGACGCGAGCGAGGAGATCGAGCTGTCCGCGCCCGAAGACGTCGAGGTGCACTGGCTGCACCGAGGCGACGTCGCGCCGGGCGCCTCCGACGTCCTCGCTCGCGCTGTCCAGACGATCGAAGTCCCCGCCGGGGAACGGCTTTACGCCTGGGTCGCCGGTGAGGCGGGGCAGATCAAACCGCTGCGCCGCTGGCTCAAGAACGACCTCGGGCTCGGCAAGGACGACCACGACGTGACCGGCTACTGGAAACGCGGCGTCGCGGACTTCGACGACGAGCACGACCACTGATCCCCACCAAGAAAACCGAGGAAATCCATGCGCACCACTAGAACCCGACGCCTCGCTGGAGCGATCGCGCTCGCGCTGACGGTCGCGACCGCCGCCACCGCCTGCGGTGCGGGCGAAGACGGCAAGGCCGACGACGGCGGCCAGACCCGGGTGTTCGCGGCCGACAACGGCCAGATCACCATCCCGGTCTCGCCGAAGCGGGTCATCGCCACCGGCTACGCGGTGCCCGCCCTGCTCGAAGCGGGCGCGCCGCTGGTCGGGGTGTCCAGCTGGAAGCGCGGGATCCCGCTGTTCAACGAGCAGGAGCGCAAGAAGTACGACGAGCTGGCGAAGGTCGCGGGCGAGTCGGCGTCGGAGACGAACTACGAGGCGATCGCGCAGGCGGATCCGGACCTCATCGTGATCGGCGTGCCGAAGCCGGTGCTCGCCGACATCGACATCAAGCGGCTCGAAGCGATCGCACCGGTCGTGGCCATCGGCCCGTCGGTGCCGTCGATGTGGCGTGAGCTGTCGCGCAAGCAGGCCGACGCCGCGGGCGCCACCGCCGGATTCGACGCGCTCAAGACGGCGTACGACACCAAGGCCAAGGCGCTGGCCGAGAAGTACAAGGCCGTGGTGCCGCAGCTGAAGCTGGGCCACGTCGGTGCCTACGGCGAGGTCGCCAAGGGCAACTTCCAGCGTGAGTTCAACGGTTCCTGGGGCACCAACATCGCGCAGGACATCGGTGCCACCTACTACGGCCAGGTCAAGGTCAAGGGCGGCGGCTCGAAGGACGTCAGCGAGTACCCGTCGATCGAAGAGCTTCCGACCGCGTTCGCGCAGGCCGACGCCATCACCTACTCGGTCGCCGCCGACGGTTCCGTGCCCCCGCCGGTCAAGTACGTCCTCGACTCGCCGCTGTGGAAGGAACTCCCCGCGGTGAAGGCGGGCAAGGTCTACCCGTTCCGCTACACCGAGGCCGCCACCTACCGGGCCGCGACGTCCACTTTGGACGCCGTCGACCAGGCGTTCGCGCCGCTGCTCAAGCAGTGACCGCCACCGGGCGGTCCGCGCTGCTCGGCGCCGCACTGCTCGGGCTCGTCGTGGTCGCCGTGCTGAGCGTCGGCATCGGCGCGCACGCCATCGCCCCCGGCGAGGTCGTGCGCGCCCTGCTGGGCGAAGGGAATCCGAGTGACCGGGCCGTGGTCCTGGACATCCGGATGCCGAGGGCGGTCCTGGCGATCGGGGTCGGCGCGGCGCTCGCCGTCGGCGGCGTGCTCGTGCAGGCCTTGTCGCGCAACGCTTTGGCCGAACCCGGCGTGCTCGGCGTGACCGCCGGGGCCGGGTTCGCCATCGCCGTGGGTTCTTCGTTCGGCCTGGCCGCGTCGGCGCCCATCGAACTGGGGCTGGCGGTGCTGGGCGCGTTCGGCGCTTCGGCGCTGGTGTACGCGGTCGGCAGCAGGTCGCCGTTGCGGCTGGTGCTCGCCGGGACCGCGCTGAGCGCCGTGCTGCTGGGCCTCACCCTCGGGTTGCGGCTGCTGTTCCCGGACACCTTCGACGTCTACCGGTTCTGGTCGGTGGGTTCGCTGGCGGGCCGGGAACAGGCGCCGACCACGGTTCCGCTGATCGTCATCGGCCTGTCCCTGCTGGGCGCGTTCGCGGTGAGCCGTCAGCTGAACGCGATCGCGCTCGGCGAGACGGTCGCGCACACGCTCGGCGCGAACGTCGCGCGCGTCCGGACGGTCACCCTGCTGCTGATCACGCTGATGGCGGGCGCGGCGACCGCGCTGGCCGGGCCGATCCTGTTCGTCGGGCTGATCGTGCCGCATCTGGCGCGGCGGGTGGCCGGCGCGTCGATCCCGTGGCTGATCGCGTTCGCCGCGCTGCTCGGCCCGGTCCTGATGCTGGCCGCGGACGTCGGCTCCCGGGTCCTGTTGCCGACCGGTGAGGTGCCGGTCGCGATCGTGACCGCGTTCCTCGGCGGCCCGGTGCTGATCTGGGCCGTCCGCAAATACGGGGCGGCGCCGCTGTGAATGCACTCGTCCTGCGGCGCGGGCGGTTCTCCGCCCGGATCGAACGCCGCACCCTCGTCTTCCTCGTGGCGATGCTCGTGGTCATCGCCGGCTTGACGCTGCTCGGGCTCTGCTACGGCGCGGCGTGGGCGAGTCCCGCCCGCGTGTTCGCCGCGCTCACCGGATCCGGTGGCGGGCCGGGCGTGGTCATCCGCGAATGGCGGCTGCCCCGGGTGCTGGCCGGGCTGGTGTTCGGTGCCGCGCTCGGCCTGGCGGGCGCGATCTTCCAGAACGTCACCCGCAACCCGCTCGGCAGCCCGGACGTGATCGGCCTCGACGCCGGTGCCTACACCGGCGCGCTGTTCGCGATCACCGTGCTCTCAGGGACGTCGACGCAGCTGACCATCGGTTCGGTGCTCGGCGGCGTGATCACGGCGGCGATCGTGTACGCGCTGTCGCTCGGCGGCGGGCTGTCCGGGCTGAGGCTGATCGTCATCGGGATCGCGATCAACGCGATGCTGACCGCGCTCAACTCGTGGATCGTGCTGCGCGCCGAACTCGAGATCGCGATCGCGGCCGTCGGCTGGAACGCCGGTTCCCTCAACGGGGTCGGCTGGGACGACGTCGCCATCCCGTTCGGGGTGCTCGCGGTGCTGTTCGCCGTGCTGTTCACCAGGGCACCGGCGCTGCACCAGGCCGCGCTCGGCGGCGCGCTGGCGGTCACCACCGGCGTCCGCTGGGACCGGCTGCGGCTGGCCCTGGTGCTGATCGGCGTCGGCTGCACGGCCACGGTCACCGCAGTGGCCGGTCCGATCGCGTTCATCGCGCTGGCGGCACCGCAGATCGGGCGTCGGCTGGCCCGCACGCCCGGTATCGCCCTGCTGCCGGCCGCCCTCACCGGCGCCGTGCTGCTGACCAGCGCCGACCTGGCCGCCCAGATGTTGCTCGCGCCGGAATCGCTGCCGGTCGGTGTGGTCAGCACCGTGATCGGCGGCGGCTACCTGATCTGGCTGCTCACCAAGGAGGTTCGGCGCACATGAGTGCCCGCTTGACCGCTCGCGACCTGACCCTGCGCTACGGCGACCGGGTCGTGTCGACCCGGCTGAGCCTCGACGTGCCCGACCGCGCGTTCACCGCCGTCGTCGGCCCGAACGCGTGTGGCAAGTCCACTTTGCTGCGCGCGTTCGTCCGGCTGCTGCGTCCGGCGGACGGCGAGGTCCTGCTCGACGGCAAGGACGTCGGTTCCTTCCCTGGCAAGGGATTGGCGCGGGAACTCGGGTTCCTGCCGCAGGATCCGGTCGCGCCGGAGGACGTCCGCGTCCGGCAGCTGATCGCGCGCGGCCGGTTCCCGCATCAGTCGCTGTTCGCGTCGTGGTCCGAAGAGGACGAACGCGCGGTGCTCGACGCGATGACCGCGGCCGGGGTGGCGGGGCTGGCCGACCGGCCGGTGCAGGAGCTCTCGGGCGGGCAGCGTCAGCGGGTGTGGGTGGCGCTGGTGCTGGCGCAGAAGACGCCGTACCTGTTGCTCGACGAACCGACGTCCTTTTTGGACATCGCGCACCAGTACCAGTTGCTGGGCCTGCTGGCGCGCCTGCGCGACGAGGGCCGCACGGTGATCGCCGTCCTGCACGACATCAACCAGGCCTGCCGGTACGCCGACCATCTCGTCGCCCTGCGGGACGGCCGGATCGTCGCGGAGGGCGCGCCCTCCGACATCGTGGACGCGGAGCTGAT
>Ga0307518_10000954_pt1 | contig 21580 bp, 17 predicted proteins | sample 25_EM_MG_FD_203889 | JGI IMG/M metagenome (GOLD analysis project Ga0307518, IMG submission 203889) | Populus trichocarpa ectomycorrhiza microbial communities from riparian zone in the Pacific Northwest, United States - 25_EM | ecosystem: Host-associated > Plants > Roots > Unclassified | place...
TTTGCCGTCGACGCCGCGTCGTTCGTCCTCGCCGCGGTACTTCTGGCAAAGCTGCCCAGGCGAGGTGGCCGGACGGAAAGCGTGAAGATCCTCGAAGGAGTCCGATGGCTGATGAGGCATCGTCTTCTTCGTGCTCTTGCGTTGCTGTTGGGTATCAACACCTTCTGCGGTCAGCTCGGGAACGCGACCCTCGTCCTGTTCGTGACCGACGTGCTGCATCTCGGCGCGGGAGTGTTCGGTCTGCTGCTCGCCGGTGCGGCGATCGGAGGCGTCGTGGGCGGAGTGGTGATCACGCGGCTGGTCGCCTGGCTCGGCGACCTCCGCGCGCTCCTCGTCTCGCTCGCCGTGAACGCCGCCGTTTTCGTCGGAATGGGGTTCAGCCCGAACGTCGTCGTACTCGGCGGGCTCTTCGCGGTGAGCAGTTTCGTGACGACCATCTGGAATGTCGTCACCGTCGGCGTCCGGCAACAAGAGGTGCCGTCGGCTCTGCTCGGCCGGGTCAACAGTGTCTACCGGCTGCTCGGCTGGGGACTGATGCCGCTCGGCGCGCTGACCGGCGGGCTGCTCGCGCACAGGTTCGGCCTTCGCGTTCCCTATCCCGTCGCGGGCGTAGTGCGCGGCCTCGCGCTCCTGGCCGCGCTTCCAGTGCTCGTCCCGGCGATGCGGGGCGCTAGTCCTCGGTGAGCTCGGCCGGCTGATCCGCGGCGTCCTGGTCACCAGGTTACGGGCAGCGCGTACACCCCATAGACGGAACCGTCGTGCTTGAAGTCGATCTCCGACAGGCCGGTGGCGAGCCGCAGCGTGGGGATGCGCCGGTACAGCGTGCCGTAGACGACCTGCAGCTCCATCCGCGCGAGCGGCTGGCCGAGGCACTGGTGCACGCCGAAACCGAAGGCCACGTGACGGCGGGAATCGCGGCGGAGGTCGAGCCGGTCGGGGTCGGGGAAGACGTCGGGATCGCGGTTGCCGACGTCGTTGGCGAGGATGATTCCCTCGCCCGCCCGGATGACCTGGCCCGCGATCTCGATGTCCTCGAGTGCGACCCGGCGGCGTCCGTTGTGCGTGATGTGCAGGTAACGCAGCAGTTCTTCGACGGCGGAGGCGATCAGCTTCGGGTCGTCGGTCTCGCGAAGGAGAGCGAGCTGGTCCGGGTGTTCGAGCAACGCCAGTGTGCCCAGCGCGATCATGTTGGCCGTCGTCTCGTGTCCGGCGATCAGCATGAGAACGCCCATCTGGGCCGCCTCCTGCCGGGTCAGCTCAGCGGCGCGGATGCGCTCGGCGAGGCCGGACAGGAGGTCTTCGCCGGGGTTCTCGAGTTTCTCGCCGATCAGCTTGTCGAGGTACTCGCCCAGCGCGGCACCCGCGGCGGCCTTCGCCTCGGGGCCGGTTTCGCGGTTGATGAGGACGTTGCTGTTGTCCTGGAAGAACTCGTGATCCGCGTAGGGGACGCCCAGCAACTGGCAGATCACCAGCGAGGGCACGGGAAGCGCGAACGCCGTGACCAGGTCGGCGGGATTCGGACCGGCCAGCAGCTCGTCGATCAGGTCGTCCACGACCTTCTGCACGCCGGGCCGCATGGCCTCCACGCGTTTGATGGTGAAGGGCGCGGTCACCATCCGGCGCAGCCGGGCGTGTTCGGGATCGTCCATCAGGATGAAACTGATGGAACCGCCGCGCAATGGTGTCGGGCTCGGGTAGCCGGGACGGGTGATGTCGGCGCTGACGCGGGGATCCGAGAGCAGTTTCCGCTGGTCGGCGTACCGGGTCGCGAGCCACGGCGTGCTGTCGTCCCACAACCGGACCCGCGCGAGCGGGGTTTCCGCCTGCAGCGACCGGATGGCGGGCGGTGGGTCGAACGGGCAGCCCGCGGCCCTGGCGGCGGGAAAGGACGGTGTGGTGGTCAAGGCTTTCCTCCAACGAGAACGCCGGTGGGTTCCGGGCGGCGCAGGCGGGCTTGTTTGGGCATGTTCCAGCCGAGGACACCGGTCACCACGCCGTTTCGCCGGTATTCGGCGACGAACCGGCGATCGGCCACCGAGCCCTCCACAATGGACACGTCGGCATCCGCGAAGAGGGTGCCGTGCACGTGGATCTTGGTGTCGAACTGGTCGGTCCAGAAGTAGGGGACTGGGAGGTAGGGGCGGTCTTCGCCGAGGATGACGGTCGCGACATGGGTCGCCTGCTCGGTGGCGTTGGTCCGGTTCTCCAGCCGCAGGGTCACGTCGAGTGCTTCGTGATGCCAGCGGGCCACGTCGCCCACGGCGTAGATCCCTTCCGCCGCACGGCATCGGGAATCGCAGACGACGCCGTTCGCCAACGCCAGCCCGCTGCCTTCGAGCCAGTCCGTGGCCGGTGCGGCGCCGAACGCCACCACGACGACGTCCGCGGGGAGCACCTCACCGGTCTCCAGCCGTACGCCGGTGACGCGCCCATCATGCGAATCCAGCTCAGTGACCGCCGCACCGAGCCGCAGGGACACACCTCGCGATGCGTGCAGCTCCGCCAGGAGATCGGAGACGGCCGGGCCGAATTGCGCGGCCAGTGGCGCCGGCTGGGGGCCCGCCAGGGTGACCGGGACGCCCATCCCCGCGACGCTGGCGGCGATCTCGGTTCCGAGGACGCCGTCGCCGACGACGACCGCCCGTGAACAGGACAGTAGATCCGCCCGCAGGGCCAGCGCGTCGTCGAGGGTGCGGAGCACGTGAACGCCGCCGAGGCCGCTCTGACCGGGGAAGGTGCGCGGTCGCAGTCCGGTGGCGAGCACGATATCGTCGGCGGTCAGCGCGCGCCCCGACGCGGTGCGGACGGTCCGTTCCCGGACGTCCAGCGCGGTGGCCGCGTCACCGAGCAGGAACTCGGCGTCCAATGTGGACAAGCGTTCGGCGGGCCGGAGCTGGGTTCGAGCCGGTTCCCACTGTCCGGAAAGGACCTGTTTGGACAGGGGAGGCCGGTCGTAGGGGAGATGCGGCTCGGCGCCCAGCACCGTGATCCGGTCCCCGTAACCCTTGCGGCGCAACGCTTCCACCGTGGCGAGACCGGCGGCGGAGGCGCCGACCACGAGCAGGGTCATTCGCTCACCGTGATGGCGGCACCGGGGCAGACGTCGGCGGCTTCGCGGACGATGTCGTGCGAGGCCGGGCCTGGCGTTTCCTGGAGCAAGAGCACGATGCCGTCGTCTTCCCGCTGGTCGAAGATGTCGGGGGCGAGCAGCACGCAGGTTCCGGCGCCACAGCACTTGTCCTGGTCGACGGTGATCTTCATGGTCCTTTTCCTTCGTCCGGGCCGGGAGTGACCGGTGCCAGCCACATCCCGGCGAGTGCGTCGATGAGCCCGGTCGCGGCGTCCTGCCAGGTGGACCGGGGAGTGGGGGTGCCCTCGGCGAGGGCGCGTTCGCGTTCGGCGACCATGTGGACCAGCAGCTGGCGGGCCATGTCGCCGCGTTCGGCGCGGACGTCGGCTGGCAGCTCGGGCAGACAGCGGTGAAGTCCCTCGACGATCCGCACGAGTGACGGCGAGGTCAGTGATTCCTCGACCATGATCGGGCGGAGCGCGGGGTCGGTCATCACCTGCGCGCCGAACCGCGCGAACCAGGTGGGGCTGCCGAGCGTGGCCAGATGCTCGGCCACCGGGGTGACCAGGCAGCCGATCCAGACCCGCGGATCCGTGCTGTCGCCGACGTCGGCGAGCATCCGGCGGCGGATCTCCTCGATCGGCCCCGAATGCCGCCGGACGATCGCGCGCACCAGGTCGGCCTTGGTGCCGAAGTGGTAGCCGACCGCGGTGTTGTTGCCCTGCCCCGCCGCCTCGCTGACCTGGCGGTTGGACACGGCGAACACGCCGTGTTCGGCGAACAGCCGCTCCGCCGCGGTCAGGATCAGTTCCCGCGTCGCGTGCGCCCGCTCGGCGCGGGCACCGGTGATCTCACTCGTCATGGGCATCACCATCGCACGGGCAGTTCCCGCAGTCCGCCGACGGCGAGCCCTTCGACCTTGCGCAGATCCGCCGCCGCGACGGCGAGCTCCAGCGTGGGCAGTTTGTCCAGCAGGACACCGAGGACGACCTGGAGTTCGGTCCGGGCGAGCGGCTGCCCCAGGCACGCGTGCGCGCCGGCGCCGAACGCCAGATGCGGGTTCGGGCTCCGGTCGAGTGCCATGTCGGCGGCGCCCTCGAACGCGTCCTCGTCCCGGTTCGCCGCGGCCATGCTGCACATCGCGGTGGTGCCCGCCGGCAGGGTCGTGCCGCCGACCTCGAACTCCTCGGTGAGATAGCGCGACATGCCGATACCCGCGTTGGCGTCCATGCGCAGGGATTCCTCGACGGCGGTGCGGATCAGCGACCGGTCCGCGAGCAGCGCTTCCCAGCGGCTCCGGTCCTCCAGCAGCATCGCCACCATCTTCGCGATCATGTTCGCGGTGGTCTCGTGCCCGGCGATGAGCAGCCCGATTCCGGTCGCGACGAGCAGCGCGTCGGACCAGTCGCCGTCGGTGTCGGTGATGAGCGCGCTCAGGATGTCCTCGCCGGGCTCGGCCCGTTTCGCCGCGATGTGCCCGCCCATGTACCGGCCGAATTCCGCCTGTGCGACGTCGAATTCGGCCTGGGTGTAGCGGGTCATGCTGAGCATGACGTCGGACCAGTGGGCGAACCGTTCCCGGTCGGTGTCCGGGACGCCGAGCATGTCGCAGATGACCCACACCGGAAGCGGAAACGCCAGGCCCGCCTTGAGATCCGCGGGCTCGCCCTTCGCGACCATTTCGTCGATCAGCTGGACGGCCATCGCCTCCATCCGCGGCCGCAGCGCGTTCATCCGCTTGGCGGTGAACCACTTCCCGAGCATCCGGCGCCATTTCAGGTGCGCCTCGCCGTGCTGCGGGATCACGCCCGCCATCTCGCTGTTGAAGACCCCGCCCGATTCGGTGTCCGCGACGCGTGCCGCCTTGTCGGCGGGAGTCGGCCTGGTGAACCGGGGGTCGGAAAGGACGCGTTTGACGTCCGCGTAACGGGTGATCAGCGTCGCCTCGTCGCCGCTCGCGAGGGTGACCTTGGCGACCGGGCATTTCGCGCGGAACTCGGCCCATTCGGCGGGCGGTGCCAGGGCGGCCTCGGTCGGGAACGGGAAGCTCGGCGGACGCTCTGTCATCGAAAGCTCCGTCATCGACAGCTCCTTCAGCGTGGCGGGGTTCGGTGATTCACACAGTGCCCGGCTTGTTGGCATAAGTCAATCAACTGACTTAAGTTGGAGTCGTTCGTTCCCGATCCCCTCCGGAGGCCTTGAATGACTCAGCCCGTGCCACGTCCTCAGCTGGTCGTGGTGGTGTTAGCGCTGGGCGGGATCGTGGTCTCGCTGATGCAGACCCTGGTCATCCCCCTGATCCCGAAGCTGCCGGAACTCCTGGACGCGTCGCCCGCCGACGCGGTCTGGGTGATCACGGCGACGTTGCTGGCGAGCGCCGTCGCGACGCCGGTCGTCGGCAGGCTCGGCGACATGTACGGGAAACGGCGGATGCTGCTGCTCAGCCTGGGAATGCTGATCACCGGTTCGATCGTCGCCGGGCTCAGCGACACGCTGGCGCCCATGGTCGTCGGCCGGGTGTTGCAGGGTTTCGCGGCCGGGGTGATCCCGCTCGGGATCAGCATCATGCGCGACGAACTCCCGGCTGAAAGGCTCGCTTCGGCGACGGCGACGATGAGCGCCTCGCTCGGCGTCGGCGGCGCGCTCGGCCTGCCCGCGGCCGCACTGCTCGCCGAGAACGCCGACTGGCATCTGCTGTTCTGGACGGCGGCCGGGCTCGGTGTCGTCGTGACCGGTCTCGTGCTGGCGTTCGTCCCCGAATCGGACGTCCGCACCGGTGGCCGGTTCGATCTGGTCGGCGCGGTGGGACTTTCGGCCGCTCTCGTCTGTCTCCTGCTGGCGATTTCGCAAGGCGCGCGGTGGGGCTGGGCGAGCGGACGGACGCTGGGTCTGTTCGCGGCCGCCGCGCTCGTCCTGCTGCTGTGGGGCGGTTGGGAACTGCGGACGGCCCGGCCGCTGGTGGATCTGCGGACCACCGTCCGGCGGCAGGTCCTGCTGACGAATCTGACGTCGATCGTGTTCGCGTTCGCCATGTTCGCGCAGTCGCTGGTGCTGCCGCAGATCCTCCAATTGCCGGCGGCGACCGGCTATGGGCTCGGCCAGACCATGCTGGTCACCGGTCTGGTGCTGGTGCCGTCCGGTGTGGTGATGATGCTGACCGCGCCGCTGTCCGCGCGGATCACGAAGGCCCGCGGTCCCAAGGTGACGTTGATGCTCGGCGCGCTCGTCGTCGCCGCGGGTTACGGCCTGGGGGCCGTCTTGATGGCGACCGTGTGGCATCTCGTGCTGGTGTCCGCCACGATCGGCGCCGGCATCGGGCTCGCCTACGGCGCGATGCCCGCGCTCATCATGGGCGCCGTCCCGGTGTCGGAGACGGCGGCCGCGAACAGTCTCAACACCCTGATGCGCGCGATCGGCACGTCGATCTCCAGCGCCGTCGCGGGCGTGATCTTGGCGCAGCTGACCGTCTCTTTCGGACCGGTGCAGGTCCCGTCCCAGGGCGGTTTCCGGCTGATCATGGCACTCGGCTCGGCGACCGCGCTCGTCGCGCTGGCGATCGCCGCGTTCATTCCAGGCCGGTCTTCGACGGCCACCAGATCCACCGTCCTGCGGAGCGCGGTCGTCGCGACCGTCGAGGTGCGCGGCCGGCCGGCACCGTGAACACTCGGGAGCATGCGATGTGTGGTGCTCGGGGCGACGGGTTACGTCGGCGGGCGGCTGGTGCCGCGACTGCTCGAAGCGGGTCACGAGGTCCGTGTGGTGGCCCGCTCGCCGGAGAAGGTCGGAGAGGAGCCGTGGCGTGACCGGGTCGAGGTCGAACGCGGCGACGTCACGGATCCGGCCTCGATCGAGACGGCGCTGACCGGATGCGATGTCGTCTACTACCTCGTGCATTCGTTGGCGCGCAAGGACTTCGTCGACGTCGACCGCGAAGGGGCGAAGACGGTCGCCGAGGCGGCGAAGACGGCGGGCGCGCGGCGGCTGGTGTACCTGGGCGGCATCGTGCCGGACGACGAGGAGTTGTCGCCGCACCTGGCCTCGCGCGCCGAGGTGGGCCGGGTCCTGCTGGACTCCGGGGTGCCCGCGATCGTCCTGCAGGCCGCGGTGATCATCGGCTCCGGCTCGGCGAGTTTCGAGATGCTGCGCTACCTGACGGAGCGGCTCCCGGCGATGGTCACGCCGCGGTGGGTGCGCAACCGCATCCAGCCGATCGCGATCCGGGACGTGCTGCACTATCTCGTGCACGCCGCGGAACTGCCGTCCGAAGTGAACGGTGCCTTCGACATCGGCGGGCCCGACGTACTGTCCTATTTGGACATGATGCGCCGTTACGCCGTCGTGGCGGGCTTGCCGAGGCGTGCCGTCGTACCCGTGCCGGTGCTGACGCCGTGGCTGTCCGCGCAATGGGTCAACCTGGTCACGCCCGTGCCGAAGGCGATCGCGGTACCGCTGATCGAATCGCTGGTACACGAGGTCGTCTGTCACGACCACGCGATCGCCGAGCACATCCCCGACCCGGAGGCGGGGCTGACCCATTACGAGCGCGCCGTCGAACTGGCGCTGTCGCGAATCCGCAACGCCGACGTGCCGACCCGCTGGTCGGACGCGTCGGGCGACGCGGCGCCTTCGGATCCGCTGCCGAGCGATCCGGACTGGGCGGGCGGGACCGTCTACGAGGACAAACGCGAGCAACGGACGGACGCCTCGCCGGAAGCGCTGTGGGACGTCATCGAGTCCATCGGCGGTGAACACGGGTGGTACTCGTTCCCGCTGGCCTGGTCGGTCCGCGGCTGGGCCGACCGGCTCGTCGGCGGCGTCGGATTGCGGCGCGGCAGGCGGGATCCGCGACGGCTGCATCTCGGCGAGGCGCTGGACTGGTGGCGCGTCGAATACCTCGACCGGCCGAGGCTGCTGCGGTTGCGGGCGGAGATGAAGCTACCGGGGCGCGCCTGGCTCGAACTCGGCGTCGAGTCCGATGAGGACGGTCGGACGATCTACCGGCAGCGTGCGGTGTTCGAGCCGCACGGGCTGGCCGGGCACGCGTACTGGAAGGGGATCGCGCCGTTCCACGGTGTCGTCTTCGGCGGCATGGTCCGCAACATCACCGGTGCGGCGCAAGGGGAAGCCCGCTGATCGATCGTCACGATCGGGGTGGGGCGGTGCTGGAGCGCACGACGAGTTCGGTAGGGACACTGATCGCCCCCGCCGCCCCCGTCTCGGACATCCCGGCCAGAAGTGCCGCGACGGCCCGTTTCCCGACCTCGTCGAACGACTGCCGGACCGTGGTGAGCGGCGGCCAGAAATGGGCTGCCTCGTCCATGTCGTCGAAGCCGACGACGCTCACCTCGCCCGGAACGGACCGGCCCTTCTCGTGGAGCGCGCGCAGCAGGCCGAGCGCCATCTGGTCGTTGGCGGCGAAGACGGCGGTGACCGCGGGATCGCCCGCCAGCCGGACGCCGTGTTCGTACCCGGACCGCGACGACCAGTCGCCGGTGAGCGGTGGCGGCACCTCCCGTCCCGCGTCTTCCAGCGTCTCCTGCCACGACTTCCGGCGGCGTTCGGCCGCATAGGACTCGGGTGGTCCGGCCACGTGCCAGACGGTCTCGTGGCCGAGATCGAGGAGATGCCTGGTCGCGGCGGTGGCACCGGAGGCCTGGTCGAAGTCGACCACCGGATGGTCGCGCCGCCCGCCCGCGTCGATGACGACGACCGGGAGCCCGTGGGGGAGTTCGATCTCGCTCTGGTCCAGTTCGTGCTGCTCGATCAGGATGATGACCCCGTCGACGGCCTGTTCGTCCAGCCTGCTGAAGGCTCCCGAAACCTCGCCTTGGGACGGCCTGGACACCGGCATGAGGACGATCGAGAACCCTTCGCCGGCGGCCGCGGAGGCGACGGCGTCGAGGGTCCGGCTGTTGCCGAACGTCGAGAGCGCGGAGATGATCACGCCGATACTGCGGAAGCGGCCGTTGCGCAACGCGCGGGCGGCGCTGTTGGGCCGGTAGCCCACCCGGCGCATGGCGGCGAGCACGCGTTCGCGCGTCGCCTCGTCGACGTTCGACCTGCCGTTCGCGACCCGGGAGACGGTCTGGCCGGACACGCCGGCTTCCCTGGCGACGTCGGCCATCGACGGCCCGCGGCCGCTCCTGGACATGTTCACGTCAACACGATAGCCTCCGCCGGTCTGATGTTGACGTAAACATCTCGCGAGCCGCGCCTTCGCTCGGAGAATCCGGAGGGACGATGACGTCCACAGCGGTCGCGCCCACACCGGCGCCACCCCGCCGTGCGGCCACCGCGCGCCGCGCCCGCCGCGACTGGCGTGGCTGGCTCTTCGTCGCCCCGTTCATGCTGGTGTTCGCGCTGACGTTCCTGGCACCGATCGGCTACGCGTTCGTCCTGAGCCTGTTTCGCGAACAGGCCTTCTTCGGGGGCACGACGTTCGTCGGGGTGGACAACTACGCGCAGGTGCTCGCCGACCCGAAGTTCTGGGACTCCTTCCAGCGGGTGCTGGTGTTCCTCGCCGTGCAGGTGCCGATCATGCTGGTGCTCGCGCTGATCGCGGCGCTGGCGATCGACAGCGCCCGGCTGCACGCCGCCGGTTTCTTCCGGGTCGTCATCTTCCTGCCCTACGCCGTGCCGGCCGTGGTCGCCGCGCTGATGTGGGGATTCCTCTACGGCGACCACTTCGGACTGGCCGCCGACCTGAACCACCTGCTCGGCCGCGACGTGGTGAAACCGTTGTCGGACAACTGGATGCTCGCTTCCATCGGCAACGTCGTCACCTGGGAGTTCGCCGGGTACAACATGCTCATCTTCTATTCCGCGCTGAAGGTGATCCCCAAGGAGCAGTTCGAGGCCGCGGCGATCGACGGCGCCGGCGCCTTCCGCGCCATCCTGAGCGTGAAGCTGCCCGCGTTGCGCGGGGCGATCGTCATCGCCACGATCTTCTCGATCATCGGCAGTTTCCAGCTGTTCAACGAGCCGAACATCATGCGCACGTTGGCGCCCAACGTCATCGGCACCTTCTACACGCCGAACATGTACGCCTACAACCTTTCCTTCGGCGCGCAGCAGTACAACTACTCCGCCACCGTGGCGATCGTGATGGGCGTCATCACCGCGATCATCGCCTACGTCGTGCAGCTGCGCGGATCCCGGAAGGGGATGTGATGGCGACGTTCTCGGTGACGCGGCCACGGAAGTCGCGTGTCCTCACCGCCGTCATGGCGCTTTACCTGATCTACACGCTCGTGCCGCTGGTGTGGCTGGTGATCAACGCGACCAAGACGCAGCCCGCCCTGTTCACGACGTCGGGCCTGGCGTTCGGCGGGCCGTTCGCGTTGTTCGACAACATCGGCGAGACCTTCACCTACGACGACGGGATCTTCCTGCGCTGGCTGGGGAACACGCTGCTCTACGTCGTGGCCGGCGCCGGGGGAGCGACGATCCTCGCCACCGCGGCGGGATACGGCCTGGCGAAGTACCGCTTCCCCGGCCGTCGCGCGGTGTTCGCGGTCGTGCTCGGCGCGGTCGCCGTCCCCGGCACGGCGCTCGCGGTGCCGACGTTCCTGATGTTCAGCGAACTCGGGCTCACCAACACGCCGCTGGCGATCATCATCCCGTCGCTCATCAGCCCGTTCGGCCTGTACCTGATCTGGGTGTACGCCTCCGACGCGATCCCCGACGAGCTGCTGGAGGCCGCGCGGATCGACGGCGCGGGGGAGATCCGGATCTTCCTCACCGTTACGCTGCGCCAGCTGGCGCCTGGGATCGTCACGGTGGCCTTGTTCACCGTGGTGTCCACTTGGAACAACTACTTCCTGCCGCTGATCATGCTCAGCGAGCCGAAGTGGTATCCGCTCACCGTGGGGCTCAACCAGTGGAGCGCGCAGGCCTCCGGGGCAGGCGCCCAGCCGGTGTACCACCTGGTGCTGACCGGTTCGCTGCTCACCATCGTCCCGCTCGTCATCGCCTTCCTGCTCATGCAGCGCTACTGGCAGTCCGGCCTGAGCGCGGGCAGCGTCAAGCAATGAACACCGTCCCGAAAGGACACTCGATGTCGCGAATCCACAGACGCGTCAAGGCCGCCGTCGCCGTCACACTGGCCGCGGCACTGGCCGTCGGCTGTTCGTCCGGCGCGGACGGTCCGGCCACCGGGTCGCAGGACTCGGTCGACGCCGCGCTCAAAGCCGGCGGCACGATCACGTACTGGAGCTGGACGCCGTCCGCGAAGGACCAGGTCGCCGCGTTCGAGAAGGAGTTCCCGAACGTCAAGGTCAACTACGTCAACGCCGGTACCAACAAGGAGCAGTACACCAAGCTGCAGAACGCGATCAAGGCGGGCTCCGGGGCACCGGACGTCGCGCAGATCGAGTACTACGCGCTGCCGCAGTTCGCACTGACCGACTCGCTGGCCAATCTCGATCAGTACGGCTTCGGCGCTTTCGAGAAGGACTACGCGCCCTCGACCTGGTCCAGTGTCCGGGTGAATAACGGCCTATACGGCCTCCCGCAGGACTCCGGTCCGATGGCGCTGTTCTACAACAAAGAGGTCTTCGACGCCCACAGCATCGCCGTGCCGAAGACCTGGGACGAGTATGTCGCCGCGGCCAAGAAGCTGCACACGGCCGATCCCGGCAAGTACCTCACCTCCGACACCGGCGATCCCGGCTTCGCCACCAGCATGATCTGGCAGGCGGGCGGGAAGCCGTTCGTCTCGGACGCGCGCAACGTCAAGATCAACCTGGCGGACGCGGGCACCAAGAAGTGGACCACCACCTGGAACCAGCTGGTCGAGGGCAAGCTTCTCGCGCCGATCAAGGAGTGGTCCGACGATTGGTTCCGCGCGCTCGGTGACGGCACCATCGCCTCGCTGGTCACCGGCGCCTGGATGCCGGGCAACTTCAAATCCTCGGTCCCGGGCGGCGCGGGCAAATGGGCGGTGGCGCCGATGCCGACCTACGACGGGCAGCCGGTCACCGCGGAGAACGGCGGCAGCACGCAGTCGGTGCTGAAGCAGAGCGGCAACCCGGCGCTGGCGGCGGCGTTCGTCCGCTGGCTCAACCACGGCAACGGGGTCAAGCCGTTCATCGCCAGCGGCGGGTTCCCGGCGACGACGGCCGACCTGAACTCGCCCGCCTTCCTCGACCAGGCCGATCCCTACTTCGGCGGTCAGAAGATCAACCAGGTGCTCAACGACGCGTCGAAGAACGTCGCGAAGGGCTGGACCTACCTGCCGTACCAGACCTACGCCAACAGCGTCTTCAGCGACACCGTCGGCAAGGCCTACCTCGGCGGCACCTCGCTCGACGCCGGACTGAACGCCTGGCAACAGGCGATCGTGGACTACGGCAACCAGCAGGGCTTCACCGTCAGCGCGGGGTGAGGCGTGGGCATCGAAATCGAAGCCGACGTTTCCGACGTGATCGGACCGGTACCACGACGGCTGTTCGGCACGTTCGTCGAGCATATGGGCCGGTCCGTCCACACGGGAATCTTCGAACCCGGACACTCCACTTCGGACGGACAGGGTTTCCGTGGCGACGTCCTCGGGCTGGTCCGCGAGCTTGGCCCGTCCGTCGTCCGTTATCCCGGCGGGAACTTCGTTTCCGCGTACCGCTGGGAGGACGGTGTCGGGCCGGTGGAAAACCGTCCCGTTCGGCTGGATCCCGCTTGGCACAGCATCGAGTCGAACCGCTTCGGGCTGCACGAGTTCGCGGCGTGGGCGGAGGCCGCGGAAGTCGAGGTGATGTACGCGGTCAACCTCGGCACCCGCGGCGTCCAGGAGGCCGCCGACGTCCTCGAATACTGCAACCATCCCGGCGGAACGGAACTGAGCGAGCGGCGGCGCGCGAACGGCGCCGACCGTCCGTTCGGCTTCCGCCTGTGGTGTCTCGGCAACGAGATGGACGGGCCGTGGCAGGTCGGCCACAAGACCGCGGACGAGTACGGCCGCCTGGCCGCCGAGACCGCGCGGCTCATGCGGATGATCGATCCCGGCGTCGAGCTCGTGGTCGCGGGGAGCTCGAACCGTGAGATGCCGACGTTCGGCGAGTGGGAGCGCACCGTCCTGGAGCACACCGCGGCACTCGTCGACCATCTCTCGCTGCACGCCTGCTACCAGGAGTACGACGGCGACGTCGCCAGTTATCTCGCCAGCGCCGCCGCCCTGGACGACTACATCCGGACCACCGGCGGGATCATCGACGACGTCCTGGCGAAGGCCGGGTTGGACAAGAAGATCGGCATCAGCGTCGACGAGTGGAACGTCTGGGACCAGCGCCATTGGAACGACGTCGAGCAACAAGAACTGATCGACGGCGGCTGGCGTGAATATCCGCGGATCATCGAGGAGGACTACACCGTCACCGACGCGGTCGTCGTCGGCTCACTGCTCGGCTCCCTGCTGCGCAACGTCGACCGCGTGACGATGGCGAACCAGGCACAGCTGGTGAACGTCATCGCGCCGATCCGCACCGAACCCGGTGGCCGGGCGTGGCGGCAGTCGACGTTCCACCCGTTCAGTCTCACTTCGGCGTTGGCGGAGGGGAACAGCCTCCGCCTCACCGTCACGGGTGACACTGTCCACACAGGACTCCACGGCCGCGTGGACGTCGTCGACGCCGCGGCGACCTTCGACGAAGACGGCCGCTGTGCCGTGTTCCTCACCAATCGCGCCACCGTGACCGCGACCGGCGTGCGGTTGCGTGTCCGCGGCGCGCGGCTGGCGCTCACGGAGACCTGGACCGTCGCGGTCCCGGACGGGCACGACCGCCATCTCACGAATTCCGTCGACGCGGAGCCGGTCCGGCCCGTCCCGTTACCCGGCGCGATCGCCGGGCACGATCCGGAAGGAACCACCATCACCGTCACCCTGCCACCCCTTTCCTGGACCGCGTTCCGGCTGACCGCGGAGGTGGTCCGGGATGCCTGAGTTCGCCATCGGGGAGACCGACTTCCTGCTCGACGGGAAGCCGTTCCAGATCATTTCCGGGGCGCTGCACTACTTCCGTGTGCATCCCGACCTCTGGGCCGATCGCATCGACAAGGCCCGCCGCATGGGGCTCAACACCATCGAGACCTATGTCGCCTGGAACGCGCACTCTCCCGAGCAGGGCGAGTTCGACGTCTCCGGCGGCCTCGACCTCGACCGGTTCCTCCGGCTGATCGCCGAGGCCGGGATGTACGCGATCGTCCGGCCCGGGCCGTACATCTGCGCGGAGTGGGACAACGGCGGCTTGCCGACCTGGCTGCTGCGGGACCCCGAACTCCGCGTCCGTGAGTTCGAACCGCGCTACCTCGCCGCCGTCCGCGGCTATCTGGACGACGTGTACCGCGTGGTGGCGCCGCACCAGATCGACCGGGGCGGGCCGGTGCTGCTCGTCCAGATCGAGAACGAGTACGGCGCTTTCGGTTCCGACAAGCGGTATCTGGCCGCGCTGACCCACTACACCCGCGCCGCCGGGATCACCGTCCCGCTGACCACGGTGGACCAGCCGACCCACGAGATGCTGGCGAACGGCGGTCTCGACGGCGTGCTTCACCGGACGGCGTCGTTCGGCTCGCAGAGCACGGCGCGGCTGAAGACCCTGCGTGAGCATCAGCCGACGGGTCCGTTGATGTGCAGCGAGTTCTGGAACGGCTGGTTCGACCATTGGGGCGCGCACCACCACACCACTTCGGTCGAAGACTCGGCGGCGGATCTCGACGCGCTGCTCGCGGCCGGTGCCTCGGTGAATCTCTACATGTTCCACGGTGGCACCAACTTCGGGCTCACCAACGGGGCCAACGACAAGGGCGTCTACCAGCCACTGGTCACCTCCTACGACTACGACGCCCCGCTCGACGAAGCGGGCGACCCGACGCCGAAGTACCACGCCTTCCGCGAGGTGATCGCGCGCTATCACAAGGTTCCCGACAGCGTCCCGCCCGAGGCCCGGCCGGCTCCGACGCCGTTCGCGGCCCTGAGCGATCCCGCGTGGCTGCTCGACACGCCACGCCGCTGGGGGACCGCGCAGGAGCACGAGAACCTGCCGACCTTCGACGAACTGACCCCGGCCCCGCGCCTGGCGTTCCTGCGGACGACCATCGACGCCGGGGAGCCGGGCGTGCTCACCTTCTGCGAGGTGCGGGACCGCGCGACGGTGTTCTTCGACGGTGACCGCCTCGGCACCCTCCTCCGCGAGCACCACGATCGCGCGATCCGGTTGCCCCGGGCCCGCGGCGAGCTGCTGGTGCTGGTGGAAGACCTGGGAAGGGTGAACTACGGGGAGCGGATCGGCGAGGCCAAGGGGATCATCGGCGGCGCGCGCCTGCACGGTGAACACCTGACGGGCTGGGAGGTCGTCCCCATCGACGTGCCCGCGCTGCCGGATCTCCTGCCGGAGGCCTCCGCGGACGAGCGCCCGGCGGGGCCGCTGTCCGGGCCGGTGGCCGTGCGGGGCGCGTTCGATCTCGACGAGCCCGCCGACCTCTTCCTGGACACCGGGCACTGGGGCAAGGGGATGGTCTGGATCAACGGGTTCCTGCTCGGCCGTTACTGGCGGCGCGGTCCACAAAGGACGCTGTACGTGCCGCGGCCGGTGGTCCGGGCCGGGCGCAACGATCTCGTCGTGCTGGAGCTGGACACGATGCTGGAACCCGAGGCGAGGTTCGTGCCCCGGCCGCTTCTGGGGCATACGGAGGCTTGAAGCCTCGTGAGTGGTAAGGACGGTTCTAACCGTCCTTACCACTCACGAGGCCGGGCACCTACAGAGCCGGGTACGCGTTCTTCATCAGTTCCTGGAACTGGGCGGAGAACCAGTGCCCGGAAAGCGGCGCGTCGGGCAGGGCGCCGGACATGTTGTTCTGGTTCCGCGGGTTGCCGGTGTACGTCGGATCGCACATCCGGTCGAAACCCTTGCCCTCGGTGTTCGGGATCTCCTTGCTGGCACCGTCGGATTCACCCGGCGGCTTGATCCAGACGTAGGCGTCGATCCCGGCCGCCGGCGCGGCCGTGGGGCGTTCGCCGAGCCCGGCGCCCGCCTGGTTGCACCAGTTGCCGAGATGGATCCGCCGGTCGGTCCGGCCGCCGTTCACGTAGGCGTCGACCGTGGTCGACGGTCCAGGGCCGGATGGCCGCGCGGTGCCGCCCCAGCCGTTGCGTGAGGTGTCGATGAGCATGCCGACGTCCGCCGGGAAGCCCGCCCGGATCGCCTCCTGCCGGAACGCCTGCGCGTAGGACAGTTCGTCGACGTAGCGGTTCCAGTCGATCCACTTCGACGTCCGCACCGAAGTCCCACCGACGCTGTCGTTCACGGTGAAGTACGGCTCCTTGAGCGCGCCGTAGTTCGCGGTGTTCGCGATGAAACCGTGCACGTTGGCCAGTGTGCTGCCGGAACTCTTCGCGGCCTGTGCGAAAAGCGCCGCGGACGGGCCGAGGTTGTCGTCCCAGCCGAGCCAGCCGTGGTGCCCGGCGTCGATGTAGTTGTAGACGTTGGGGATCGCGCCGAACTTCGCCAGCGCGTAGCCGACACCGGTGACGTAGTTCCCGTTCGCCTTCATGACGTCGCATTGGGGAGTGGCCGTCGGCCTGGGTGTCACGTTGGTGACCAGGTTCGGCAGTGAGTCGATCTCGATCACGGTCACCACCCGCAGCGACGCGTACTTCGGATCGGCGAGGATGGTGGCGATCGGGTCGATGTACTCGGCCTGGTAGCGCGGGAGTTCGTCGGCCTTCAGTTCGCCGTTCGACGCGAGCGCCGCGCAATCCCGCCCCGGCAGGTTGTAGATCACCAGCTGGACGACCAGCGGTTTCCCGGCCGCCTGCTGGAGCGCGCCGTCGAGATGGCCGCGCAGCCCGCGGCTCGTGCTCGTGCCCGCGATGGCGGCGATCCGGTCGAGCCAGACGCCGGTCGGCTGGTTCGCGATCCGGGAGCCCCCGGGTTCGGCCGCGGCCTTCGCCGACCAATCCGGGTTCACGTACACGCCGGCGCCGGCGTAGGGGTTGTCCGCCTTCGGCCCGCCCGGTCCCGGCGTGGTGGTCGTCGTGGTGGGTGACGTCGTGGTGGTGGGGACGGTGGAACCGGTGCAGGTGGTGCCGTTCAAGGTGAAGACGGCGGGTTTCCCGTTGGTGCCGGAATGGCTTCCGTTGAAGCCGGGGGAGACGGTGGCTCCGGTGCCGATCGAACCGTTCCACCCGGCGTCGCGGACCGTCACCCGGGTGCCTTCCTGGGTGAAATTGCCGTTCCAGCCCTGCTGGACCCGCTGGTCTCCCGGGAAGTCCCAGCTCAGTGTCCAGCCGCCGCTGATCGGGTCGCCGAGGTTGGTGACGGTCACGGTGGCCCCGAACCCGGTGTCCCATTGGTTGGTGATCGTGTAGTCGACCTTGCAGCCCGGCGCCGCTTCGGCGCTCGAGCCCAGCACCACCGGCACCGCCACCATCGCGAGCACCGCGCCGACGGCCAGTGGTGCTGTGGCACCCTTTCTGCGGAATCTCATACGTCGCCTCCTTGCGACCGGAATCCGATTTATGGGAGCGCTCCCATCGATGACCGTAAAGGGGGCGGCCGGTCGTGACAAGACCGGCCGAACCGCATTGTGGGATCGCTCCCAGAAAGGGGCCGAAGGAGTGAGTCCCCGGCTAAAAGGTTCGTCCTGACGGCGGTGCCGCCGTCAGCCGGAAAGCGGGCGGTGACCGAATGTGGCCGGGCCGTATGGGATCGTGAGCGGATGAGGATCTTGCTCGTGGAGGACGAGCGACGCCTGGCCGAGTCGCTCCGGGCGGGATTGAACGCCGAGGGCTACGCCGTGGACGTCGCGCACAACGGCCGCGACGCGCTCTGGTACGCCGCCGAACATCCGTACGCCGCGATGATCCTCGACATCATGCTGCCCGGGCTGAACGGGTATCGCGTGTGCCGGAGGTTGCGCGATCGAGGAGACACCACGCCGATCCTCATGCTGACCGCGAAGGACGGCGAGGACGACGAGATCGAGGCGCTCGACACCGGCGCCGACGACTTCCTCCCGAAGCCGTTCTCCTATGGCGTCCTGCTCTCCCGGCTGCGGGCGCTGATCCGGCGCGGGGGCGCGATCCGGCCGGGCACGCTGCGGCTCGGCGACCTCGAACTCGACCAGGCGAGTCACACCTGCCGTCGCGGCACCGCCGAGATCCCGCTGACCACCAAGGAGTTCGCCCTGCTGGCGTACCTGATGAAACGGCAGGGCGAGGTGGTCACCAAGGCGGAACTGCTGGAGAACCTCTGGGATTTCGCGGCGTCGGCGACCGCGAACCTGGTGGAGGTCCACGTGAGCGCGTTGCGGCGGAAGATCGATCTGCCGTTCGGGGCGGAGACGATCCGGACGGTGCGCGGCGCCGGCTACCACGTGGTGGGCTCCGGTGCCTAAGGCGTGGAAGTCGACCCGCTTCCGGGTCGCGTCGACCGCGTTCCTGACGTCGTTGATCGCGCTGACGGTCGTTTCGGCGTGGCTCGTGCTCGATGCCCAGAACCGGCTGGGCAACGGCGCCGCACAGGTGGCGAGGGAGCGCGCGGCCGCGGTCGTCCAGGTGCTGAACACCGGCGCCGCCCCGGCCGACCTGTGGCTCCTCGTGCGGGCTTCGATCTACGAGGTGACCACCCAGACCGGCGAGCGGGTCGCGTCCTGTCCTGGCCTGCGGTTCGGGACGATCGCACCGGACGGAGGCTTCGAGTACGGCGACAGTGTCCAGAACCTCAAGCCCGGCGCCGTCGACCTCGGCAGGCGGGAATCCGTCGGCTGCGCGAGTGCGCTCGGGGAAGATCCCGAGAGGAACGGGCTCCGGCTGCACGTGGCGGCCACCGTGAGCGGCGACAGCAAGTACCGGGTCTACGGTGGGGCCGTCGTCGACGAGTCCGGCCAGGCCGCGCTGGATTCGGTGCGCGTGACGCTGCTGGCGGGTGTTCCGGTGATCGCGCTGCTGATCGGGGCGATCGCGTGGTTCGCGGTCCGCCGGTCGCTGCGCCCCGTCGAGGCGATCCGCTCGGAGGTCGCGGAGATCGGCGCGCACGACCTCTCCCGCCGGGTCCCGGCGCCGGACAGCGCCGACGAGATCGCGAAGCTCGCCGAAACGATGAACACGATGCTCGCGCGCCTGGACGCCGCGGTCACCCGGCAGAGCCGGTTCACCTCGGACGCGTCGCACGAACTGCGCACTCCGCTGGCGTCGTTGCGGACTCAGCTGGAGGTGCTGCTCGCGCATCCGGACCGGCTGGACTGGCGCGACGCCTGCCGCAACGCGCTCCTCGACATCACGCGGCTGCAGGACCTCGTCGGAGATCTCGTCCTGCTCGGCAAGCTGGACAACGCGGAACCGGAACGGTCCACGCCGGTGCGACTGTCCGAAGTGGTCGAATCCGGTCTGTCCGGGCGGCAGGGCGTCCGCGCCGAGATCGACGCGGATCCGACGGTCCTCGGCGACCGCGGCAGGCTGGAACGGCTGCTGCGAAACCTGGTGGACAACGCGCAACGCCATGCCCGGACCGGCGTCGAAGTACGAACGTCCATTGTGGACGAATGTGCCGTGGTGACGGTGACCGACGACGGTCCCGGCATTCCCGCCGCGGACCGGGAGCGGGTGTTCGACCGTTTCGTGCGCCTCGACGACGGACGTGCTCGTGACGAAGGTGGTGCGGGCCTCGGGCTGGCGATCGTCGCCGAGATCGCCCAGTCACAAGGCGGCACCGTCGAGGTCGCCGAGCACGACGGCGGCGCCCGCCTCGTCGTCCGCCTGCCGTTGGCGCAAGCGCGAAGCTGAAGACGTCGTCAGCTTCCTTAAGCTCCGGTTCAGCGTCCGAGCCCGAACCTTCGGGCCATGTTCGCTCCTTCGCTCCGCTCGTGGTGGCGGCCTCTCGGCCACGCCGACTACCTGGCCTCGTCGTGGTTCCCCGGCCTGACCGGCGTGCGCGCGCTCGCCGCCGTGGCCGTCGTGTTCTTCCACTACGGAGGTCCCGTCGTCGACCGCCTCCAGGGCTGGATCGCCGTGCAGTTGTTCTTCGTGCTGTCCGGATTCCTCATCACGACATTGGCCCTGCGCGAGGAAGACCGTGACGGCCGGATCTCGCTGCGCGGGTTCTACCTGCGGCGGGTCTTCCGGATCATGCCGGTGTACTTCCTGCTCCTGGCGCTGACCACGGTCGCGGTGATGATCGGCGGGACGTATCGGAGCAGCAGGCTGGCCGACGCCATGCCGTACTACCTCGTGTTCGGCAACGAGCTCGTCGACTTCAACACGCCCTATCCGACGTCGTGGTCGCTGGGGGTGGAGGAGAAGTTCTACCTGGTGTGGCCGGCGCTGCTGGTGCTGACGTCGTTCGCGCGAAGCGGGAAGACCGCGTTGCGCCTGCTGCTGGGCGCGTCGGCCGTCGTCGGCGTGGTGCTGTTCGCGCTGCCGCTGGCACCGTCGCACACGTGGGCGAGCCTTTCGGTGCACTACTGCTCGCTGGTCGTCGGCTGCCTGCTGGCGATGACGCTCCATCATCCGCGCGGGTTCGCCCTGCTCCGGCCGCTGACCGGTCCGGCCGTCGCCACGGTGATCGGCTGCGGGTTCGTCGTGCTGCAGTTCTCCGTCGGCCCGCTGGCGAAGGCACTCGGCGGGCATTGGCAGTTCGTGGTCCCGGTCTACGCGGCGGGCTCGGCACTGCTGCTCGTCGCCGTCGTCTCACCGGGACCGGTGCGCGCCCTCCTGTCGTGCAGGCCGATGACCTTCGTCGGAGATCGTTCGTACGCGCTCTATCTCGCCCAGACCGCTGCTGCCGGGGTCACGGGCTGGCTGCTGCCCAGCGGGCTCGCCAAGGCCGCCGCGACCACCGGTGTCGCGCTGGTGTTCGCCTGCGCGTTGCGCCGCTGGGTCGAACAGCCCGCCATCGCCTACGGCCGGAAGGTGCTCGAACGACGCGCGCCCGCCGAGCCTCCGGTGGAGGCCGCGGCGGGCGCGCGGTGAAGCGGTGGATCAGTGGTGAGCGGCCACCGGGGTGCCGCCGGCGCTCTTCTTGACGAACAGCGAACCGACGAACGCGGCCAGCCCGACACAACCGGCGACCATGAACGTGGTGCGGATACCCGACGAGTCGGGGCTGGTCGCGCCGGCCGTGGTCGTGCTCGCCGTGGCGACCGCGATGAACATCGCGGTGCCGAGCGCGCCGGCGAGCTGCTGCAGGGTGGCGAGGATCGCGCTGCCGTGTGAATAGAGGTGCTCGGGCAGCGAGCCGAGCGACTCGGTCATCAGCGGGGTCATCATCAGGCCGAGCCCGCCCATCAGGAGGACGTGGATGGCGATGGCCGCGATCAGCGGTGATTCCGGGCCGAGCAGCGCGAACAGCCACAGCGAGACCGCCATCGCGGCCGCGCCGGGGATGACCAGGGGCCGGGGGCCGAAGCGGTCGTACAACGCGCCGACCGGGCGGCCGAGCAGCCCGAGGACCAGGCCGCCGGGAAGCACCGCGAGCCCGCTGACGAACGTGCTGGTGCGCAGGACGGTCTGCAGGTACAGCG
>Ga0307518_10000955_pt1 | contig 21577 bp, 20 predicted proteins | sample 25_EM_MG_FD_203889 | JGI IMG/M metagenome (GOLD analysis project Ga0307518, IMG submission 203889) | Populus trichocarpa ectomycorrhiza microbial communities from riparian zone in the Pacific Northwest, United States - 25_EM | ecosystem: Host-associated > Plants > Roots > Unclassified | place...
GCTCAAGCGCAGTCTAGCTCATCAATCCACTCCATCCCATCACTGTCCATCGCATTCTTGAAGCAGGAACTGTCCCCTTGCTTCCCCTCTGTCCCATCACTGCTGTTACACCCCTGTTATCAATCCGTCACCACTGCTCAACCCCAGGACTCTTCCTAACCACTGTGGTAGGCTGAAGAGGAGTCAATACCATCCCCAGTTGCATATATTCCCCATCAGAAGCCCTTCCCTTCCCTCCTGCACCTTACCTGAAGGCTTGCAGCACATCCCCCTGTGGAGATCATATACCAGAACCACAGAGGAAGACCACCACTTGCTTTTGTTGTCATTGGGTGTTGGTTGTTGGTTGTTCTGACCTCTTCCCTCACTTAGATGCACACCACACTAGAGCTCTCTGATGCACAGCTCAGTACACCTGATAGGGTCCTGCAAAGGTCCTCCATGCATAGCTCATCCCTATCGCTTCCTGACAGTCTCAGTCACTTGGAGTAGCATCGAGTCACACTACTACATCGCATTGGGTTGCACTACATCGCATCAGGTTGCGCTACATTGCATTGGGTCACGCTAAATTGCATCAGGTTGCATTGCATCGGGTTGGGTCACTCTCCTGCATAGGGTCTTGCTGCATAGGGTTGCATTGCATCAGGTCAGGTCACTCTCCTGCATAGGGTCTTGCTGCATAGGGCTGCATCACACTGCATAGGGTCGCACTACATAGGGTTTGCTCTCTGCTTCTCTTCCTGTTGTTGAAATTCCTACTCAGTCACTACCATTCTTTAGGACTTGTGTTAGTTTCCTTATTTGTGCGTCGAGCATCCTTATGTAAGCACAGAGTATTTTCATCCGCTCGAGGATTCCTTTCACCTCAGTGTTCCAAATGAGACACTGAGTTTGCCTCTGAGCTAGCTAGTTCCCTGTGCACGAGCCATTTAACAAACCTGTCACTTTAGCTTCTGCCTTTATGTCCCTCAGCCCTTCCCCTTGCTTTAGCATCCCTGACAGCTGTCATTATGTTAGTATTATGTTCCCTCTTAGCACTGTCATCCTCTCTCCTTCTCTTCAGGTCGCTTGCACCCTTCCCCCTGGATTAGGCTTCAGTATATAGCCCTAGTCCTCACAAAAATAAGAAGTTTCTTTTCTGCCCCCATCTGAGTGTCTAAGTGCGAGTCCTGTTGTTTTCGCTGTTCCCTATCATTTCTCTCATGTCCTGCTGCTCTCTCTTTGTTTTCTGATGACCCTAGATGACCCTATTCAGTTCTCCAACGATTTCTGGTGGTTCCCACTACTCCCAGTTCTCCCTAGCACGTGTCTACATGCTCCAGGCAACCTCCCTGCTCTCTAGTCATGCACTCCCTGCGCATTTTCACTGCACTCCTCACCCCTACTCTGCTCTCTCAACTCCAAGACCCTCTGAGCACGCTCTTGCACTCTATTCTCTTTAGCTCCCTAGTCAAGCCAGACCAGGTCTCCTTGGGTGGACACCCATATTCGCACCTTCAAGGGACTCACCCCCTACAGTGCACATCCACAGAGTAGAATGGCAGGTCCTCAACAGAAGAGGGCTGGACCTGAGCCTCTGCAGGCAGTTGTGCATGGCATGCAGTAGAAGGCTGGACCTGAGCCTCTGCAGGTGATCGTGTGTGGTGTGTGATTGAGGGCTGGCCGCAAACATCCACAGGTGGTTGTGTATGGTGTGAGGTATGTTAAATTTGGGTCATGTGACCTCAGGGCTAACTAAACCCCCTGTTGCTTAGGCAGTGCACAATTACAGGAAAATATGACCAAGCCAGGATTTGAACCCAGAACCTCCTGGATATACCCAGGTGCTCTAACCACTGAGCTACCAGGCTGCAGGTACTCTAGGGTGCTTCCAGGATTAGTGCAGAACATACACTTTTCCAACAAGGTAGAGGGCTGGCCACAAGCCTCCACAGGTGGTTGGATATGGTGTGTGGTAGAGGGTGGGACGCGATGTGCATCTAAGTGAGGGAAGAGGTCAGAAAAACCAACAACCAACACCCAATGACAACAAAAGCAAGTGGTGGTCTTCCTCTGCGGTTCTGGTATATGATCTCCACAGGGGGATGTGCTGCAAGCCTTCAGGTAAGGTGCAGGAGGGAAGGGAAGGGAAGGGCTTCCGATGAGGAATATATGCGACTGGGGATGGTATTGACTCCTCTTCAGCCTACCACAGTGGTTAGGAAGAGTCCTGGGGTTGAGCAGTGATGATGGATGCAAGACAGGTTCTTCACGGCAAAAGAACCCTATCTAAATGACATCTATTGCTACTGAGAATTAGTGCCTGAGGTGTTCAACAGTGGGATTGGTATTTGGAATTACTGTATCATGTTGCTTCTGTTGTTTCCCCCCATTGGACTTGTTCATTTCAAAGGCCTTCAAGGCATCTGGTGGCAGTGAAGTGTGAGCAGATGACTGGTTGAAAATAAACAAAGCAATGCAGTCTGGATGTGCAGTCTCAAAGATCTGAATTGCCCGCTTGACTTGCTTCAGTAGTTGCTCCGTGTTCCACCATGCATCACCATTTGCCCCTGGGTAAATAATTTCTCGTGCTTCAGCCACAACATTTCCTGACTCATCATGGAGCACAAGCCATCCATCTTCTGCATTAATGAATCCAGAAACATGGATAATGCACCCCCGTCCTTTTCACTGAAAAATTTGTTGACCAGGTAACAAACTGAAGCATTTGAGCATGAGGTCTGTCAAAGATATTAACACTCACTATGCATGTGCCCTATAGTCATTTCCATGGAAGCAACACTCATCATGAAAGATGGCAATGACCTTCCGTTCACCAGGTGCAAGCTGTGGGTCAATGTGACACGAAGCAACTCTGGCCCTTCAAAGTGTACCATACAGCGCTCGAATGCAGCCATTGCAGGTAAAAAGACCTCCTGCCTATATTTCTTGACATTGTCACACTCATGACCATCCATATAGACACCCTTTCGAAGCCTTGTCTGCTGCCAGCCCAACTTTAGCAGCCAGCATTGTGCTGTCTGTTCACAGAGCGGTCTCACAAGCACAATACCAAGTGAAGGGAGAATTGTTTCATTAAGTGCATGGCAAAATTGCTGCGGAGTGACTTGGCCAATGTCTTGCAACATAAGCCATTGGTGGGCTGCAAGCTGAAGTTGCTCATCTTTAAGAGGGCTTAGGGCATTTGTTCGTCCTCCATGATTTTCAATGGGAAGCTGTTCAAACACCTGGTAATGCCGAGCAAGTGCCCTGACTTTTCGCATGAAATATTTGCCCTTGCCTTCGTGCCACTGATGAGCAATTTCGAGACTGGCCTCAACACGTCCAAGACCTTTCAAGTGGAGAGTAGCGAAGCTTTGAATCAACATAAGCTGATTGACACGAGACGACAGTAGGCCCGTTTTGGTGCCTTTTGCAAGATCATCCTTGACTTGTTCCCACAGCTTGTCCCATCCTCTAATCTCACCACCACTGCTTTCCTGCTCTTCAAGTTCATCTTCCCAGGCTTCCTCAACATCTTCTACAAGTCCTCCCGCATCCAATATCAATCTGTCATTGGAGCCATGTCCTACTAAAGAGTGGCCTTGAGTGTTGGCACATGAGGTGGGGATGGAAGGAGTGCCCCTGAGCTCTTCAGTAGGTGAAGGAGTAGGTGATAAGACCACTGGTGGTTCCATTGCTTCGTCATTGGTCACAGTACTAGGCACTGAGGCTGAGACAGCGGAGAATAGGTTTAAAGCTTGGGGAGGCTGATCCCGACTTTGCTGGCTCGAAAAAGCAAACCCAATGAAGTTGGTGAGTAACTTTTGATCTGCCAAAAGTTTTTTGTATCGTCGTTTCGTGTGTTCTGCCTTGCTTCCCACATCGGGCCCTTTTTTGTATTCTTTGGGACAACCAGCTGACTTTTGCTTGCGCTGTGCAGCACATTTTGCCTGTTTCGAAGGCAACCATGTTGCATCAAGGGGATCATCACCAGCATTTACAGCAAGGTCCCCCAAGCGTTCACAAAACTTGGCCTCATCAACTCCTGCAAACAGAGCGCCATCACCACCTTCTTCGAGTTCATCCTCCGAGTTGCTTTCATCGGCCACATATTTCAGGCTGTCAAATACAGCACCATGTCGCCAGTTTTGGTCCTCGCCATCTGACATGTCTGGGCTGGGAGTATGGGACTGTGCCCGTACTCGTTTACTCTGATAGAGACACTCATCATCAGATTCGGATGTGTCGGACGATGACACATGACCTGCAGTGTCAGTAATGGAATTCCGATTGCGCAAACCAGCTGTGTTCCGAGTTACAATGCGTTTTCGAGGACGGCCGCGAGACATTCTTGTTTTGAAGGCAAGTGAGAACTTCAGGCTGGCTCAATTTTTTTACTTGCCACAAGTGTTACATCTCACGTTCATACAGTGGCGACATCTTGTACTAACCAAATACTCTTCGTTCTGCGCTTTTCAGAATTGTTGCGATTTTTTAGGGGGGTCGGCCAAATTTTGGGGGGTCAAAGTTTTCCAAACCCAGTATCAAAAAAATCTGCTCGTGCAGATCTTTTCTATATGTCCTAAGTATGCTTGATATACAGTTTTCAGACTTTCAGGATGTTGTGTTGAGTGTAGATAATTCGATGACTAAAATTGTCGTGTTTGCTTGTCCGCGACTGTAGTCCATTGACCATCGTTCAAAGCACACGGCGAGCACATCGGTGTCAATTACGCGTCAAGTACTGACAACAGTTTTGTGCAACACTTGTGTAACCCTAACTACCCCGGACTGGATATGCGAAAATGCCAGATGCCAAAGGAGGGACACGCAGATATATGTATTATATACGCTGCAAATCCAACTCGCCTCTTGTGGGTCATGTTGATAAGTTGGCCAGCGTGCATAATGTGATGCCCACTTTAAGAATGAGACAAAACACTTTACATGAAACACTACGTAGGACAGGAAGACAACGCTCATGCTATGGACGGAAAGCTTTGCAGGATCCGACCTTGACTGCATACGCCCTATTTTCGTTCACATCCGATCAGACATAAAGGCTGATTTTTTGGGGGCACACGGGATACCCTAACCAGTGATATATAGGCGTTCTCCGAGTCCCGGGCCACACCCACATGCCAGAGTTCTCCCCCTTCGTCTGCCCTGTGGAGAGTAGTGACTTTAGACCTTGCGACGTTTCGTAGGTTGACTCTCCTCACCACCCTGGTCCGGCTCTTTGCGCTTCCCGGGTATGTGTAGTATCACGTTCTTCGATACGACAATAGCAGTCTGCATTGCCTCGGTAAAGAAAGTTGCGATTTCGTCCAGGTGATCTTGGAATTTCGGCGGTAGTGTTCGCTCACACGTCGAGTATGCTGCAACAAGGCAACGACGCATCTCTTCAACTACCCATCCTGGTCGTTGAAAACTCTCTGGAAGTATGTCAAATTCCATTGGTGATTGTAGGGAAAGAATACGTGATCCCCGCAACAAATACCCAGGGAACAGGCTGTGATAATTGGCTGATTGTTCGGTAGAGCGATCTCGACCCTCTTGATCGACATAAAAGTGTAACAGCCACGCCTGGATCCACCACAGCGACTCCAAATCATGAAGAGGATTGTATGTGAATGGGATTTTCGGGGATTGTTGTGGAGAGTCAACAATGTCTGCTCGAAAACGTCGAAGCGGGCCACCATGTGAATGGTTGCGAAATATGTATTGTTGAACTTCAATTTCGCAAGCCATGAAGTCAATGGTTCCCTTCGAAGCTATGTCATTGACAATACTTTCGATGTAGAAATAAACAACTCACTGTGCGGACTTCGTGGCTTTGGTCAGAGCCCATTCGCTTAGCATATTCCAAATCGGCTATCTTCCCCATCTTGTCTATCCGCATAATGTTACCAGGACTGATGTCCCGGTGGATCCAGTTGACACTATGTAATACCCGAAGTCCTATAATTCAAGGTTTCATTAGCAGGCCGGACTCGAACGATGTCAACAACAAACCTTGAAAACCATCTTGGAGTGTTTCGAAAGCATCATCCAGGTTCGCGATCTCGAACAAAGTCGTGCAAACTTCTTCGAAAACTAAACGGCAATGAATCCTGTGTTGGGTCTTAACAGGTTTGGGGGTATCCCGACAAGAATTATCAGATGGAGGATATCCTACACTGGATGTGTGACGGGTCCGACTCAAAGCCGGATCAGCGGAAATCGTATGCCAACCACAATCTTGTGGGAGTGGTGAATAGTGTAGTAATAGATGCGTGTCATCTTTCTTCCCGTCCACCGTTACGTCTGCTGCTTCGCGAATCGTGAGGAAATATTTCATGTCCGCCTTTGCCGCCTCGGTCCCCTTGGCCTTCTCTAAGTCAGAAAAAATCTCCGCGTGGATTTCATCTTCCCGTTTCCGATCCCAGTCCCTCCACGAATCCTTGATCACGATGAGCTTAGGAGTGCTTGGTGGGCTCCCTTTGGCATTTGGTCTAGGATAAGCTTCGAAGACGCGGGTTGCCGGTCCTCTTAACGCCTCGGCACCGAAATCCGAGATGATCCTCGTTGTTCGGTAAACAGAGATCAATCCTTCTGGTGATTGCAGTGAAATGTCGTATTGAATCCCGCCATCGACAAGTACTCTCTGAATGGTCGGGTCCCAACCAAGTTCATGATCCTCTGCAAACGCCAACGAACAAAACAAGCGGATCATCTGGTCGCACGACTGCCAGAATTTTGAATGAGCCTTGTGCGGATCAGAAGGATACACGGAGACTGACCGTGATGAAATTGAATGGTTCGCTCACAACAGTCACGGATCGGCAAGTAAACCATAATCTCATTTGGGTATTTTCGACTGTTACTCCGAATGTCGAACGCCGACAAGGGTCGCTACGCATAATTTGATGAAGATTCCAGATTACTTTCCCTTCATTCTGTCATGATGTTAAGCCCATAAAGTTCAACAGGAGGATATGGCTCACATCTCTACGCTCGTTCCCCGATCTTCCATCGCGTTTCTTAAACCCAAATGAGACCGCAATGTCCTCCCAGCAGTGCACAGGGCATTTTACATTCTTGCCGACACTTTTTTTGTTGACCAAGAGTAAATAGGCATCGGGACAAGAAATATTTGTCCGTTCAGACGTCGGTGGAGTGGCGGGCCTCTGCACAAAGCTGAGCTTAGATGCTGTGCCAGTGCTTTCTTCCACCGCTTGCACTATTGCATCAAAAACCAAAGATAGTGGGCCGAAGACTGTGTCTTCATGACTTGCCTCTTTTTCTGGATCTTGTGGGAACGCAGCCCATCGATCTGACTCCATGGACAATACTCCGGAACCATATAGGCGACTTTCAATCACCCCAATGTCGATCCGTGAGTGGAGGGGTGGCAAGACAGCAGTGTTGAAATAATCGAGTGGCACGACAGCGACGTGGTCGAGATCCCTAAGGACAGCTTGTTTTTCCAGGCTTAGATTGCCTGTTCTATAGGATTGCATAGAGGTATATCATCCACGGAGGAGTGTATCAGGTACGACGGAAGGTCGACTGGAGGGCAGCGCAGTCAGGAGGGATATATAGTCGCTTTGCCATTGACCACCACGCGTTCGAAGCACACGCGCACGTGATCCGTGGAAGCGCGTCGATCGTCGGTTTTGTACGTGTAACCCTAACCCTAACAACCTGAGACTGGAACAATGCAGCCCAAAGACAAGGGACGCGCAGACAACTTATATGTATGATTTGTACTCTGCGAACGCAACTCGCCTTAAATCGCCTCGAATACAAACTTATGGGTCATGTTGATAAGTTGCCCAGCGTGCATAATGAGTTACCAAAAGAATTGTCAAGGCAAACATCCCATGTGATATTCTGAAAATCACCAAGGGCGATGGTCACGAGCTTTATCAACTGCAGACCGATAAAGAGCATTGAATTCTTCCTGCTTCCGAACACGCTTTTCCTTGCCTGCACGGTTGAAAAGTTCTACAAGAGAACCGGTAAATAAGAAGTTTGTGACATGGTTGTCAAGGATAAACTTACCAAGAAATCTTTCTCCCACCCATAAACGCAGTGGAGCATTTCCAATCGCGTTTCCACTTCCCCCACTGCCCATCTCAACCCCATTGCCACTCCCAGTAGTCTGGGTGGTGGCACCCATGCCTGCTCCCAAGGTCTCGCAGACCGCCAGCACCTCCATTGCATGCTCCGGTGCCGTATACACATATTGTGCGCCTACAAATGCAAGCACGAGGGCACGCAGATGATTATCACCTGCATTACCTGATAGCGCAAGGGCATGCTTCAGAAGGGATTTAGAGCGAATGATCTGAGAAGGTACAAGAGCAGTAGAGAGCAGTTCGGAGAGAGCAGGAAACGGTGCAGATGTATTGGAGGCGCAGCGTGCAATCGCATCCTTTGTGAGCGCCACCGTCGGTGCGTCTAGGTGGGGGGCATGACATTCTGCGCCTGGTAGCTCATCCGGACCGGGGGAAATATTAGGACCTGCCCGAATAGCGGCCAGTCCAATTCGAAGAAGTGCTTCCCCCGCTCTTGCAGCAGCAGCTACAAATCCACCCGTGAGGGGTGCGTTACTCCCAACAGGGCCTGCGCCGTCCAGGTTGGCAGCAACACGGTAACACGTCTCTGCGCGGTCTGTATCTCCTATGGCATGCGCAAAATGTGCGTAATGGAGGGTTACTCGAGGTGCGTATTCCTCAAAAAAGCCGTAAGTTCGCGCATGAGCTATTAAGGTTGCCAAATACTAATGAACGTAAGATATAGTCATGAATTAATCCAAAGGGAGCAAACATTTTCCGCTGCATCGAAGTCATATCGTTGTATTGAAACCTAGTATTTATCAGCATGAGGAAGACAAATTGGACGCGTGAATAATTATTACTTACTGCGACCAGTTCACACAAAAGGTCTCCCTCGATCTTGAGCGTGCATTCATCGATATCTTGAATATCCCCAAGCGAAGCCCAAAGTGGTACTTGAAAGTGTAAGTGAGTACCACGAAACAGAACGATGGGTGACCAGGGCATCCCCACCATTTATTTCAGTACCATCTTCCTCATTGCGCCCCGCTCGGCATTGGGCAATGCCCGACTCGGCGAACACTTTCTTCTTGGGCCGACGCCCAACGGGATCTCGTTTTGCCACAGCAGAAATGAGAAACGTAAGCAGGAAGGTAATTCGAGGGTGCGTGATACGAAGGCTAATAGAAGGGTATGGTGGAATAGGAATCTGCAATGCACATTAAACTTTGTCGCTTCAGTTGCGAAGGTCGAACAAAGTACCAACCTCTACAAGACCATCACTGCCTACACCTTCAACGAGAGCGCCACTGTCCATCACAGAATGGAGGGCGGCCAACCGAGGACCCGCAGATCGTGCCTGTCCGCCATGTGTATGGTATAATATACCAAGAATAAGCGTGTGCACAGTGAGCGTTAGACCTAACGGATCCGTGTCTGGGATTTTAAACGGGCGCTCCCTGTAAACATTGTTATTCAATGTGTCACTAAGGACAGGGGTTTGAGAGGGTGTCTGAGATTGTGAATGCGATTGCGAGGCCGCGCTATCGTGTACGTCCTGCGTCGTGATCGAATAAGAGCGTATCAGATCAGATGGCACCTGTTTTGCTTTTCCATCCTCCTGGATATTGCTTGTATCACCTTCCTTCTCGAAAACGAGGTCCAGTAATCTCTCGGCATTATCTAGCGCCTCACCGACCATCTCCCACATCTCTGCCGCAATGACAATCCGAACACGTAAAACAGCGGCGAGTTTTGACATTGCAAAATGCTGGTTCTTACCAGCGAGCGCTGAGAGATTGGTCAACGCAGTCAGGGCAGCCTGGAGCTCGGGAGGTGATGTGGATTTGGATTTGGAGCATGTGCCAGGAGGCCTCCCGTGAGAGGGTGAAGGCGGGGTAGTTGAAAGTTGCGTAATGAGAGCGAGGTGGGCTGCATACACTATAGTGGGAGGGTCTGAAGGAACAAAGGAGGATATTAGCCTGCGAAGGACAGCGCGAGCAAACCGAGTGTTGTGATTTCGAAACGCGAAGTGGGCGTTAAGAAGCGAAAGGTGGTGACGGAGGGGTCTGAGTGAAGGGTTCTGGTCACAAAGCGGTCGTAGTAATGTCTCATATATGCGGCCTACGCTCACCTTCTGTGCAATAAGGAGCTTCAAATTGATACGTGAACAACGACATACAGAGAAGGCACGGCAACAGAACCTACCCCTTTTCCAATGGCTTTATCCACCTTGTTGACCAAGTTAGTTGACATTGGTCACTGTAACACAATAAATGCACTCACTTCCTCCTCTAGCTTATTCGCCCAATCGTGTTCCCCACTTGTACTAAACCCGCTCTCGATAGCTCGGAGACCGACTTCAGCAAATGCTGTCCATGCGTGGCATTCGATGTCAGGGGCCAGTGCCTCTATTTGCAAGCATTGACGTAGCGCATTGAGAGATAGAAAAAGTGATAGACCGTATTTCTCGTGTGTCGGCGGATGTGCAAGAAGCGCTGGGAGTGCCAAGAGCAACACTTGTGGAGGGAGCGGTCTTAAAGACGACGGTGTAGTCGCTGTTGATGATAAAGGCACATGCACCAGACAGTACGGCTTCGACGACTCAGCAAGGTCCGGTAGATGGTCTGTGCGCAATCTTTTTTGAGGCCGCGGGTTGTCGTCCATGATGTCAAAGTCGAGAGGAGGCGTGACAACTGACGCGTTACGACCATAATATCCAATGTGACATCTCGCGTCATCCTATGAGGCCACGCGTACTTAGACACAACAATATTCATTGGGTATTACAAGGATAAAGTGCGTGACAATGGGAAATGGCTCGACTTATGCATGCGCGAAATACCACAAAACGATTTAGTACACGGCGGAGGGCTCAGCGCTCAGAAGTCATCGCCATCTCCTGCTTTCTCTGCATAATAACGGAGTTCAGCATCTCCTATGGAAAACTTGTCAGCCGCGTTACAACACATCGAAAACAAAGCCAACTCACCATGCGCTCTTCGCCGATCAGACCACCAAACTCTTCCAACCTCCCTTGAGGTGACATTTCGAATATATGTTCCAACGTCCACCCGTAAAGCATGACGACGGCTGAAAACGGGTTCATTCCTTCTGCCATAGCAAGGTCTGACTCTCCCTGGACGACAATATAATATTTGAATATTGCATCGAGACCTGAATCACGTACCTCTCTTTCCTCATCATCCAGCCACTCCCTCTCATCCCATAACGCCTCCTTCGCACTTCCCGCCGCCTTTCCCGCCGCTTCATCTCCGAAACACCGCACAAACTTCGCGGTTTCTTTCACATCGTGGGCGAACGCCCAAATAATAGAACACAGTTTGTTCTTCGACCCACAGCCTTCCGCAATACTGACGATGCGTCTTAACTTCTTGATTGCCTTGATGATTGGTGGAGAATAAGGGTACGGTTCCAGTGTCACGCTTCGTGCATCACCCACTCGGCAACTCCTCGCGCTCGGATACGCCTCGAAGACAACGAGGATGTCAGAGTAACGCCACGATTCAGCCGAAATCCGGTCGGAGAGCGCATCAACCTGTGCCGGAAGTGCCAGGAGAGGTGCTAACAGGATCGCGCGGTCTGGATCAAGTACAATTTCGCAACCTCCTAGGGAATATCGTTCCACTAAAATGACCTTACACGCCTCGCTCAGTAGTTCCAGAACAACTGCACGCTTTTGAATGAGGGCCATTGATGCCAAGTATCGTTGGGTTGTCGTTGGGTTATTCCACTGAGCAAGGCGAACTGTGTTCTTGTCAACAATCTCGTCGGGAGTAGCGCGCTGCGGTAACTCAGTATGAATGGGCACATCGCTTGCATACGGAGTAACTGGGCGATCCTCTAAGGACTCCAACGGGAGCTTGTTACGAAGCCCAAGGAAAGTTGTAAAAAGTTCCTTTGCGGTAGCAGGCAAGAGGTGATCAAGTTTTCGACGCTTTGATGCATGTAACCAGGCGTTTTCTTCCTGTGATGCTTCAATAGGGTGTTCGACAGGCTGATGTTCTGCATGAGTAACTGCACGCGACGCAGATGACTTTCGAACACTATCGCCTGCGGAATCCTTCGCCAGATGGGGGTTATGAGTAATCGACAACTCTTCGTTCCGGGATGGTACAGACGCAAGCAACACATGCCTTGAACCTAGCGGGGTGACGCTGAGGTTCCTGTCCTCCAGGACGCCCGAATCAGGGACATTTTCGGATCCAACGACGTTAACATTATTATCGATATTCTCCTTGTTGGCCTCGAGTTCGTCCACTTCCTGTAAATGATACCCCTGATCGAGGGCGCTGACGCGATCATAAGCAGGCGGATCTTCAAGACCATGCATATCATCAACGACCCTATTCTCTCCATTCGCGGGTGACATGGGAAAACAGAAACCACGGCTTTCGGGTCTTGAGTTGAAGTCACATTTGCCTCGATTTGCTAGGTCTCGGTATTGACGACATTCCGCGTCACATTCGGACTGCCCAAGGCCTTCGCTTTGGATATTCAGAGACTGGCGAAGGTTGTCGTCGCCCTCAAGGATGTGCGCGTTGACAGCAAGTTTGTTCCTTTCTCGTCGTGTGAGGACATACTCAACTTCATCCCAGTTCTCATCTTGCTTTGGAATAGGGCTTGCACCCAAGTTTTCAAATCTGCGTACGATGCCCTCGGTGTTCTGGCCATCCACATGGACCGCTTCTGGAGAAGCGCACAGCTGACGAATGTTCGCCTCTACTTTTGGATCGATGTAGCCCGTAGTATCATCTTCTGGATAAAACTTGTCGGCCACGCGTACGACGTCTTCGTTTGTAGGCATCGAACGACCGAATTTGAATGGTCTGTAAGAAGTGGCAGCTTTCAGCATGGAGGTGCTCGGCGATGAACAAGAGTGGGTGTGATAGAAAGAGGATATTGTATGGAAAATGTGACGAACATCCAAGACAAACCAAGGGCCAATGGTTTAAGTCCTTTGACGGGCGACAAAAAACCTATTCCAGTACCACTAGCCTTGCCAATGTCATCTGTTCTGATGAGGTTAGCTCCCTTCGCGGATACCAAGCTTGACATCCGCTCTATGTGTAACCTTGGATAGGCAGTAGGTGGAGGGAGGTTCGGTACTGCACGCCACATTAAAATCTTAAATCAAGGCGGATACAAGATCGGAGCCTGTAAACTCACCATCCATCAACAGTACCTCCTTTTCATCCAGCTTTTCCTCCAGAATATATGTCACAGGGTCACAAGAGGATGCGTAAATATTTGAAATGGCAGTGTCAAGGTCTACTTCCATACCCATTTCGCCTTCATCAACTGTGGGCAACTGTATATTTTTATCATGCTCTTCACTTGTCGACGGGGCTTGTCCTAGCAGCGAGTTTGCAGCACTGCATGACGGGGAACAAAGGCTGGCTGGTGGTCTCAACCTTGGGATAGCATCCTGACAAGCCGTGACCGATGTGTTGTGAATCACTGAGACGGAGTTTTGGGTGATGACGGAGGTGATAAAAGGTCCTGGGCTATTCAAACGGGTAAGTATAGGGAAATACTGGACTTCTAAACCGGACGATCAACACGACCTTTGGTTCCAGCGATGGACCTACTTTTTTGCATTGAATAAAATACCTACACCACCGTTGGTGAGTTCATCCTTTGGCCCAACGCCATGTCCGAACTTGCGTGTCCGAGGGATTTCGATTTCCTCTTAGCATGATATACACCATGAGACGAACACCCCATAGCCACAACAAGTGTCACAGCAACATACCCATCTTAGCAACGATTAATGAAGTGGGAGGTGACCCAGATGGCGATATATCCCATAGCTCATTCACGTCGCTGCTCGACGATGAATTCCGGTGATAGGACGGTGGCGAGGAAATGGTGTGAGTAGCTGTGAACGCAAAACGGTTGTCGATATCACAGTGGGAGAAACAAACTGCCAACGCACACCATCCGTTTACGACTTGCATGTGGTGTCCAAGCATATCACCCTCCTCTTCCTCTATGACTTCTGCTGAAGCGGACTTGACCATAGGTGCTATGTCGGCTATACGGTTCATGGCAGGACCATTCAGACTGATATCCTTGCTATGTTCTGCCTTGTGCACCGTTCTTCCCACCCGCGGAAATAGCGGAGGTGACTCGAGCCGAGCAGGATAACGTGTAGGTGAAATCGACCTAAAAAAATCCACGATCCTTGGTGCATCATCCATGCCGGAATTGTTTCGGGCAGGCTCGAGGGCTTCTTGGACAAGGGAGCGGATCTTGACTCGAGAAGCCATATCCAACTTGTAGCGAACGTCCCTAGAAAATACCGATAAACGCGTGGTCAAAGTGGTGGCTTAAATTAAAATATGGCACAAACAAAACATCATTGAAATCAGGTGTTGGAGGGTCCACAATAACTTCATCAGCAACAAAGTCGAGGATCCAATGGGTCTTTAGCGACAATCTAGATCGTGGAATGGACGCTAGAGCCCCTGTCCCTCCAAGTTTGGGTGTCTCATGCCTCGCACGCTGGGTAAGGATAGGCGTCATTGGTCTATAGATGCTGGAAATCATTTTGTCTCCGTCGACGTATCAATGGCATTGTGGATGAATATATGCTCCCCTACTCACATCTACAGCCTTCCTCAAGCCAGCATTTCTGTGCTCTAAGCTCAGACAAGTGCGGTAGAGGACTAAAAATAGTTCTGATGAACTGGACAGCGCATTCGGATATAGTCAGCCGTTCTTCGTAAGGTTTCAGATTTAGCGAGTCCAAATGCCGAATGAGGGCTTCGAATGGGTCGGTGGGGAGAAGGAAAGAAGTCGCATCTGCTATAGGTACAAATGTAAGCGCCTCGAGGAGGAGCTAGAGCATTGTTAGATCTAGGTGTCAGAGGCATGATGAAGCCAAAGGACGCAAGGATACTTGTTCTATCGCCCATTCAGTGTACGCCACATGATCAACAGTAAGGTGCGTGCGAGCATACGGAAGGAGTACTTCGCGTATGTGCCAGTCTGGAAAAGACATTCGTGCTGAGTGTTAGCGGTGTATAGACTCAATATTTGAGTCGTGGAGACCCAGACCAAACGCTATCCTAAAATAGCTCAGGTACAAACAAATGTAAATATTCATTAGTTACCTGCTAGCCACTCTGGGCCTCTGGCTGACCTGAATCTTGCACCACTGTGTGTGGTCGACCAAACTGATCACTGTCAAAAGCAGTGGTGACTGTGTACGGCTATATGACGCGCACCATAATGCGCATTTGACTAATAACAACCCTATATTTCTGCTGGTCACATCTTCTCGGTGCCGTGCATTGCCATTTGTGACTGATTTGAAGGACTCTTGTTTGAATAAGATGGTTTTCTGTACATGCACCGGAGATAACCTGATGCTAATGGCGTATGTACTAGCAACACCATACTGTCACGATGTCCCTGCTGCAACACCGCACTATTCCTAAACCACAGGCTTTGAAGTTAGCATTTACAGTTGCGCTCCAATGACTATGCATTCATGCCGTGGACATGGTAATCAGGGGTCGTCAATGACATCACAGTATACCCACAACTCTCATACAGATTTGATGAGTAGAATGCGGAATTCCCACTAGACACTGCAGTTTATGAGGTGCATGATCACAGAAACCACAGCAATGAACCTGTCACTCTATGACTCATTGACATCTATGATACATAAGTACAGTACACAGCAGCACGAAATGGAAACAACAAACTGCACCGACCACGTCCCGTACAACACAGGGAATAGGGAGGGAACGTACACCAACGATCCTCGGACAACACAATAATGCCACATGGGGGATGACAGCAGACATCTACTTTTTGCCTGCCTCGACAGCATCCCCATTTTTGCACGCAATGATCTTTATTCGTTGTGCAGATACCATCTCGTTTGATTCCATCTTGAAATTAGGATTCTTTACAATGAACGTCCACACATCGTCGCAAAGACGATAGGTATGCAGGTGGCCCTGACAAAGATGTATGAGCCGCCACGCCACCAACCGCATGCACATTGCAGGTTAGAAAGAGGATGAGGGATAAGGAGATATACCTTTAGCGTTGTCTTCGTCTTCACTTGCTTGACCATCGTGTCCGCAAGAGACTTGTCAAACTATGCAATGGTACACCAAAGACAGAAAGACCGGAAACCAAAAATCTCGTTTAGAACCTGTACACTGCAAGCGCTCACGGCGACAAAAAAGAAACACGCAGAACCTGTTGCAAGACTTTCATAGCCAATTGGGGCGTGATTGCTCCACTTGTGATTAACTCGTCCAGCGAGTCCGTAAGGGCCATCCCGATGCTGTATAGAGGGTCGGCGTTAATGGATTCTTGTGAAGAACGAAATGACATACGATGATCCCCGATAGAATTCATAGTACGCAGATGCCATGCCTTGTTCTTTCGTAAGTGACGAAGGATTCAGGTGTTCGTGGTCGACGAGCAAAAGCCACGAAGGCTGTTGGCTGGGTCATCACGTGTTACATACACCCGCAACAAGGCCTGGAGGCACTGACCTCCCCGAAATGCCAACCCCAACAACAGCATACCTCGACATCTATATTGGCGATGCAGAGCAACACGCTCGAGATGAACAAGCCTACACACGCACACAGACGATCTTGTCTAAGAATGCCATGATATACGGTCTACCGCTGAACCCAGAGGATCTCTCCGAGGAACAACAACAGATCCTGCGAGAACTCGATGTACATATGATATGTCCTCCCATCCTCATCCCTCGTACCCCTTCCCACTGGACCTACATGTAATCATATCGCCTTTTCTTTCCAGAAACCCGACACGCCACAACTCCGCTTCGCCCCTCCATCGCCGCTTCTCGCTGGCAGACTTGTCTTTGCGCTCGACCCTGCAGTACCCAAAGCATCCACCAACTTTGCAGCACTATGTACGGGTGAAAAAGGTGCATGCAAGAATGCCCCGAATAAGAGGCTCCATTACCTTGGGTGTCCTATGCATCGGATCGTGAAGGGATTTATCGCGCAGGGTGGGGATATTACGAGGCACGATGGAAGCGGGGGCGAGGTATGGATGTCTGATTTACCTCATAACGTATGTTCATACCCGCAGTCCATTTACGGCGGCAAATTCAACGACGAGAAACAAGGGCTAGCCATCAAGCCCCATCGCGGCTCACTCGCCATGGCCAACTCGGGAAAAAACACTAACACATCCCAGTTCTTTGTGGTACTCACTGACGAGGAGAAACAGCTTGCTAAGATGAAAGGGAAGTATGTCGTGTTTGGGGAATTGAAAGTGGGATGGGAAGTTTTGACTCGGATAGAGGAGGTCACGACTACTGATGGGAGTGACGGAAAATCGCGCGTCCCGGTTTGGATTGGTGGTTGTGGAACGTGCCTACCATGACCTACCGGTACCCTGTCAGGATAATCTGATCAAAGGACGCATTCAAACCCAGATGGCCGTTTTGTTCAGCCTCGGCCGCACTGCAAATGATTCGAATCCAGCCTTTTCAGTCAACTGACTGATTGACATGCTACCGTCGTCTCGATCATTGTCGCGGCGTGTACATACCTCTGGAGTTGCTCATCCCTGTTACATACAGAAAAGAGGTTTTACGGTTGCATAGAACTCCGTTTGTCAATGCAGTTCTTTGTGGGTCCGTGAACACGGTGTACACATGCAGGAATGGACTCCACAACGCAGACCTTCAGGGACCGGATCATATTGTCCTGGAACATCATGCATACCTACATAAGTAGCTGCCGATGGAGTGGATACTCACCAACATAGCTTCATTGTACGATGATTAAATTCTCTCACCAATAAGGTTCGAGACCAAGTATTAAGCTCCATTTATGCCGCGTTTCATGCTTGTGTTGTGTACAATGGAAGAGATAGCTTCTGACGCCTGTGGAGTGAGTATATAGACACAGAACGCATAACGAAGGCCAGTGATATTGGCCACTGGACTGGAAATGGCCCACGTACTACATACTTACAATGTGCCGTGAGGACATCAAATATTTAGATGGCGGAGCCGACCATTATGAAGTTCCCCACACTGCTGCATTGCCACAGACTAGCCGAGGACACTCGATCGCGAACGGTCCAGCCATGTACAGTAGACCTGTGCCACAGTGTAGCCTTGTGTACCCACGGCGATCAATAGCCTGGATATCAAGGTCCTTGACGCCCTTGATGTGTCGATTGTACTAGGTATCGCGAAGGTCCGATGTGAATTGAGCAGAGAAGGCGATTATTATGCCCGTATATTTGATCAAAAAAGAGGGTCGCCATTAGCGAACGTACCAATACCACGGAAAATCGAATTCGCGTCCGTCCACGGCCTCGTGTCAGTAGCATCCACGTGATAGGCACCTACGCTGCCTTCTCCTCCTTCTTTGTCGCAGTAAATGTGGGTCGCTGCTCCATCAGATTCCAAAGTTACGGATGTGTGGATATATCATACCGTCGCGGAACGCAAGGTACGAGAACACTTTGTACTGCTTCTTGATATCAATCACTTTTTTCTGAAGAACGGGAGCACTGGTCCCCTGAAGTTCATGCCGCCGGTATTCAACATCCATAACATCAGAATTCGCAAATATTACTGATAGGAGAAATCACTTGAAAACGCCGGACGAACTGATATGTTTATAATTAGGCACGGTGGTGAGTCATCGTTTAATTAAAGAATCAAGATAGAACTCACGGGTACGGAGCGGTGTTGTACCAAGTGTTGGAGCGTGGTATGTACAGGCTTCTTATCAAGAGAAAATGACAATCGCTCTTATGAAAGTGGAGTATAGAAGATGTGCATTCATTGGGCGCAAAGTCATACTTTACCCATAGCAAGATCACCCTGCAATATTTGCCCTCACCGGCCCCTCAGGGGCAAGCGTGAGAATCCAGCGTTGACGATTCTAAAACGATAGGGCAATGTGTTGATAGAGCTTCCCGTGGGATATAGTACACACCCAACACCATGTGGGATAGAAAGAATCGCCTGGATGATGATAAATTGATGTCGCGTCTATCTAGTCGCCGAGGACTCACCAACTGAAGAATTTCGCTGCACACAAAGGCACAGGTGGCACTGATATTCGTGGGCCCATGGGAATGAGAACCACTCATCACGGAAACTTGTGTGGTCATATTAACGGGGTACTCCGTGACGCTAACCTTGAAGTACTGGGAAATTAGAGGCACACAGCTGGCGTGGCAGGCCGAACAGCTGGTACGAGTATGGAAGCAGGAAATTTCGAACTCACTAGGAAACTTTGACTTTGTTCGAGTATCGGCAATCATAGAATAGCTTTACCGTGCCCACTCAAGCAAACGGGTAGCATTATTCCCCATGACTAATTAGTATGGGTCAATTCACGGCAACTATGCAAAAGGATTGCAGCATGTCGAACAGCCCAAGGCTTGAGGCTGCTTCGCAGTTCGAGATGTCTAGTGTGGGACATAGTATTCAGTCACATGATGCTGCTCGTGCATTTTCTTCATACCACCGGGAATGCTGCCACACACCTGGTCTGGTCCGTGACCACTCCCCAAGCTGAAGGCAGACAAGGCAAATTACACGAGGCATGCAGTGGGTAAGCGTACAATTGCCCGCTACCAAACTCTTCCCCTTATCGCAGCACTGCGTCGTTTGATCACTGTTGTATGATCCAGATCCCTACCGATCACCATCATGTCTGTGCCCTCGAAATTTCTTCGAATAGAATGCCACCCTTTTTATTTCTTTTTCAACCTCAGCGCAAGGCAGCCTGAGAGCTTCGGAAAGACTTGAACAGCCATACGTGTGATACTCCGCTGGTTCTTAAAACATAATCGCGCACCGAGATTTAATTTTCAGGGTTCTTCGCTGTCTGCCGTGTAGCCGCTGGTCGGATCAAGTCCCTGCACGCACATGGCCGCCGTTCCAGAAGCTCTTGCACACCTCGCCCTTCTCCCCCTGGAAAGCGACATCTTCATTCATACGTGATTCGGGGACATACACTCAATGACCCACGATCAGTATAAAGTCTCCACCAAGAGATCAATTGGAAGTATCGCCCCCCTTCAAGGTCTTGTCTCATCAGCACATACTAGTGACCATCACATAATCCAACGCCATGAACTGCAACATTTTGCCCACTATTACGCTCACCCCGACTGCAGGAAGCTTCCCATTTTCTCCAAAACGACTCTTTCTCTCTCAGAGTATCAAAGTTTCATTGGAGGCACAAACCTCGAGGCAAGCCTCATCCGACAATGGGATCTTTCCGGCAGGGTCAGCATCACTCAGTGCGCCACATGCCGAGGTTTGGATACAGGGTAAACACGTTGGTCTATCTCTATTCGTCGGGCTGTGTACCATTTATTAACAGTGGAGCCTATTTGCATTGCTTATTACTAGGTTATCATTCGGGACCGCGGCTCATCATATGGTACACGAGTCAACGGTATTATCATCGACAACCAAACTTTGTTGCAAGATGGTGATATCATTGTATGTATTAATATTTCTGCATCATGTTCCACGGTTTTGTTTAATCCCCGACGTTTTCTTATCACATAGACCTTGGGAGCACAACTATCCCGGTCATCCGGCCAGAGGCATGCATCGGAGGTTCATTTGAAGCCCATCGAAGCTGCCATCACTATTGTCGGTGTCTGAGAGGTGATCTCTAAGCGACTTGACATTAACATCTTACACACTCGACAAAACTTCTTGCCTTCCTGCTTTGCGAGTGGTAACTATCCCCGCTCAGCAGCAGCCTCTTGTGGACATTCGACCATTTGTTTCTCTTTCATCATACACGTGGTACTCAGCCCTGTTGTACAACATTCATAGATTCTTGTATTGCTTGTGTCTATGTCATTCTTAAGCACCCATAGGTCACAAAGTATGCATGGAAAGGACTCGTTTTATCTGTACATACAAGAACTGTAATATAACCCTATCTGGCTAGGGATCTCGGGATGTATTTCCATCTCCCCAACGGTTATCATAGGATCTGTATTGAGCATCGAGGAAGATGCATCTCGTTGTAAGAATGCCAGCGAGCTCCGGCCCCCCGGTCCGAAGAAAACCACGAGGGAGGTTAAATCAGAACATTCCCTCACTTGCCACGAGTCTGGTCATTCTCCAGTACCTAATAATTCAGCTCTACCAGGCCATTTGTTAGAAACTTTCATGAAAAATCCGCGGGACCCAGGGATGCTGCGGGGTCACGTTTCCCAGTACCTGTCGTAAATCAAGCCCTAATAATTAGTACCGTACATAATAGAAGTGGGTCCACGGCGGTTTCTCGGTGATAACGCTGACACACCGGGGATTTCGACATTTTCCCGCCATTTATAGTGCATTGAAAATGTCAAATGATAGTTTTAAATTTTATTTTCACATTTTAATGCCATTACTGTCCTTTTCAGGCAACTTGGCCACGTGACCTTTTTACCAAAAAAAAAACTACTCAACTTCGGTCGACCATATCTCCTCAACGCCTGAACAGAATTCACCGGAAAGGACACCGTTGGACTCG
>Ga0307518_10000956_pt1 | contig 21559 bp, 12 predicted proteins | sample 25_EM_MG_FD_203889 | JGI IMG/M metagenome (GOLD analysis project Ga0307518, IMG submission 203889) | Populus trichocarpa ectomycorrhiza microbial communities from riparian zone in the Pacific Northwest, United States - 25_EM | ecosystem: Host-associated > Plants > Roots > Unclassified | place...
GGCCACTGGAGGTTTACATGGTCGTTAACTTCAGGGCCCGTGGGATTAGTCGAGGTGCGCGCAAGCTGGCCCGGACACCCACGTTAAACTAAAAAAAAAAAATTAATCGATTGGATGTTTGATTTGGAGAGTTTGATGACTAACCTCTCATGTAACTCGGATAATGAAAGAAAAACGACTACATTGAAAAAAAAATAATGAAGCTTAATCCTGAATTCTCAACAATTTAATATTATGTGTTTAGTTCTATGATAGTTGTTATGGTTATGGTTTGAAAAAAATTATTTTATAAAAAGTACTTTTAGTTGAGGTTGATTTGGAAAAATATATATTTTGTTAAAACTGTGATTGAAATTGAGGTTAAAGAAAAAATAATTTAATGTGTTTGGTTAAGAATACTTTTGAAATTGAGGTTATAAAATAATTTTAAAAAATATATCTATTAATATTGATGGTTTTTAATTTAAATATTATAGATTTAACTATTGCTATTAGCCTATTACATCATGAAATAAATAATAATTTATATAAAATATTTTTTATTGTTTCATTAAACTATCTACAATTCCATCACGTATGAAATACATCCGACAAGGACTACAGTTTTCAAAAAATTCTTAAGAGCGCAATAACATCAAGTAAAATATAATCATGAACAAAATTGGGATTGCGATTAAATTCTGCAAATGCTACGTCATCAAGCGATCTCCATCTAATTTATGTAGTGTCATTGAATAATGTTTAACACTAGTTTTTTTTAATAAAACACAATTAAAAATAAAAAATAATTTTTTTATTTATTTTGTCAGGTCAGACCCGGTTCAATGCATTTTTAGCTTTGGACCGGATCCGGTCCGGTTCACATGAACAGTGGAGGCATGCTCAACTGTTCATTGAACAGTGTAGCCATGCTCCACTGTTCACGTGAACAGTGGAGCATGACTACAATGTTCATGTGATTTCTCCACACAAGAAGCAGCAAAGAGCTGCTTCTTGTGATTTCGGTAAACCTGTGGCACAACCACGGTTTATGGTGGACTCTATCAGTAAAAAATTGTTTTTTTTTGCAATACCAAACAACAATATTTGTGGTTGTGGGTGAACCTCACCTGCAGCCACAATACCAAACGGCACCTTAAGGCTAAAATAAAAATCAATTCTAAAAGGATAAAAAAACAATTAAAAGAATGAAAAATAAATTTTACATTAAATAAAATAAGATAAAATAATGTAAAAACCATGAGTCAATCTGAGCTAGCACGGCAAATGTATGACCCAAACCACAAGGCCAAGTTATCACCATAGAAAGCAAAACAAAAAAACAAATTAAAGAAGCTTAATCTTCAATAAATCTAATGTTGAATGATAAAATAAAAAATTAAATCGGTGAAAAAAACACACATAAAAAAAGAGTGATATCGATATGGGTTAAAATGTTATATATATGACTTGGATAATGAGATTACGATAATCACACTAAAAAAAATAATGAATCACAATTCTAAACAAATCAAATATTAAATGATGAAATTAGAAAAAAGAAAACTAATTTCAAAAAAGGAACCAAGGAAAAAAAGAATAATGGTCAAATCAAATATAAAATAAAATAAAATAAAATAATAAGAAATGAAATTGAAAAAACAAGTTAAAAAATAGCAATCAAAAGAATTAGTACCAAATCTAATATAAAAATCAAATAAAATAAAATGTTAAGGGATGGAATTTAACAAAATAAAAAAAAAGATTTAAAACAAATAAAAAACAATAAAAAGAATGAGGACCACAATTTAAATAAGAAGAAAATGGAGTGCAACCTTTGATTTTGGTTAGGCTAGCATAGTTTCCAAGGGGAAGAGAGAGAGAAAGAAAAGGGTGAAAAAAATTCAACTATCATCAAGCCGCCCAATTAGATGTGCCTTTATTTGAAAAGTTAAAGAAGACAACGATTGGCCTTTTTGGCAACCAGAAAACAACGCAGATGCTGCCAAGAAGGCACGAACAGCTCCTATTCGATGGAATGTACGCTACACACACTAGGAATTCTCATACTAATTTACAATCAAGTCGTTCTTGATTAATAAGTACCTATATATTATTTTTAGGTTTCACTCATTCCTCAATGTATAAGAACAACTATATTTTTTCATTAAAAAAATAACATAATATGTATCAGTCTCAATAATTCTAATTAATATAAAGCCTTAACATAGCATTAATCAGGAACATTTAGGAACAATGTTTTGATGCAATATGAATTCTTATAATTATAATCACTATATAATTTTCTTTAAAAAAACTTTATCCTGGAGACTTTAGACTCTTGACTCATTAATCAAACTTAAATGAATATTGTCATAACCCGATTTTGTTCCTTCTTTTCCTTACTTTTTTGAAAAATAAAAATAGAAAAAAACAACAAAAAATCTAAGAAATGTATATTTTTGATGTATTTGCATCGTTTTTAGTATTTTTAATGTCATTTCAAAAAAATTAAAAATTCAAAAAACATTTTTGACACATTTGATTTTTAACACACTTATTTCAAAATCATTAAGCAATTTTATTGAGTCAATATTGATGTTACCTTTTTGAAAAAAAAAAATTCAGACAAGGAAACCAAAATTGTAAAAAAGGAAAATGAAAGATCAAAATATTTTTTAATTTCTTGAAAACCAAGCAATTAAAAGGAAAAAAACAAGCTTGTTTTGTCAATAAATAAATAATTATACCAAACACACGAGGAGAGAAGAATTTTAGGTAAGAATCACACGTATCAAAACTCTCTCCCACTAACCGGCTCACACACGCGCAAAAAAACATTCTCCTGAAAAAAAAAAAAAAAAAAAAAACCCAACCCGTAACCTTCACCCTTCCATCTTCCATACACCCATCTCATTCTTCCTCACATTCCCAAAAAGACACCGTACCCTTTCTATTTTTTTAATTAACTCCTTCCACATCACATCACCAGCCATCATCAATCACCGCGAGTGGCACTGCAACCAGCAGCTTCCCTGTCCGCCAGCTTCAAAGACCAAGAGCAGTAGCCACGGACGACAGCTACTCCAGTAGCAGACCACCAATTTCAGTTCAGCAGTAACGTGAGCAGAAATTCCTCTCAGCAGCTTCATCCTCCTTCCAGCAACAGGAATCTCTTCTAAGCTGTGCAACAGCAGCTAAGCCTTAGTGATCTCCTCTGCATCAACCGTGAGTAGCACTAGCAGTAGCAGCTCATCTCAGCATTAGCTAGTTATCTATACCGTGAGCAGCAGTTCCTCCGTTGTCTAAAGTCATCGTGGGCAGCATAAAACCAGCAGCTCCTCATCAACAATCAGCAATAGCCAGAGTCTCCCTCACAGCTACCGGCCTTCCACACCGAAATCGACTCACGTTTTACCTCACATCACTGAACAACAGCCACATCCTCTTCTCCAAGCAACAATCGTGTCTTCACTTTAAATTAAATATCAACTAGGATTTATGTTAATAATAAAATTTAGAGTTTATAAAAGTTTTAATATTAACTAAAAAAAAATCTTAATTAATATAGAAATCCATAAAGAAGAAGGATTTATAATAAAATAGTTTATTATAATCCTTGTTTAATTAGAATGTTAGATTCCTTATTAGATTAGGATTTTCTTTAAAAGTTTAATTCCTTAATTAGCTATGAGGTTTATAAATAAGCTTGTAATCTTAATCATTATACACAAGTTGAGAGAGATATAGAAAAGCGTTAGAAAGGTATATCTTTTAAGAAAACTCTTAATAAAATATCATTTATCTCATTCTTCTTCTTGTTCTTATATTTGTTCTTATGTTTGTTCTTATAAATTAGATATCACGCCCTATCCTTCCTTTCCAACAAGTGGTATTAAAGTTTAGGTTTGATTATTTAACATGGCAAATTCAAACTTGCTACTTTAATGTCCTAGGTTGACAAAGAACAATTATCAAACTTGGTGTATTCGAGTAAAAGCTTGGCTAGGTTCCCAAGATGTATGAGAGACGGTTGAAAAAGGCTTTGAGGAGCCTATAAATGGAGCAATGTTGACTTCAGTCCAAAGAAAGGTCGTGCAAAAGGCACGAAGGAAGGATCAACTGGCACTAATAATCATCCATCAATGTCTGGATGACGCCACTTTTGAAATAGTGGCTAACGTAACTACTGCAAAGCAAGCATGTGAAGTTTTGCAAGAATCAAACCAAAGAGCTGACAATGTGAGAAAGGTATGTTTACAAAAACTACGTGGTGACTGTGAAAAGTTACATATGCTTGAATCAGAGAATATTTCAGAATACTTTGCAAGAGTATTGACTATATATAATCAAATAAAGAGATATGGGAAGAAGATGGAAGAGACACATGTGGTAGAGAAGATCATATGCTCGTTGCAAAAGAAGTTCCATTATGTGGTGGTCGCAATAGAGGAATCGCAAAATATGAATTTTCTTTCAATACAAGGTCTCATGGAAAAATTACAAGCCCATAAGTAAAGAGTTAATAAGATTCAAGAGGATGTGGGTGCACAAGCACTTTTTTCAAAGCAAGATGGTTTTGGATATTCCCAAGGAGAAAGAAGAAGATTTGGAAGAGGAGGCAGAGGCAACCCCAACAAATCAAACAGTCGACCGAATGAAGGGAACCGGTCGACTAGCTTAATTGGTAGTAGCAATTCGAGATCCAGATTTGACAACAGGTTTGACAAATTAAAAGTTAAATACTATAATTGTCAAAAGACAGGTCATTATGCTAAGAATTGTTGGAATGTATATAACCAAGAAGGTTGAAGAGAATGTTAATCTTATGATAGAAGAAGAGAAGGAAGCCACTCTACTACTAGTGCATAATGAGAGAATGCAAGACAAAGAGAACATGTGGTACCTAGATAATGGAGCCAATAACCACACGTGTGGAGACAAAGACAAGTTTATAGAGCTTGATGAAGTAATTAGAGGTAATGTCATCTTTGCAGATCATTCAAAGGTTGTCATCAAAGAAAAAGATACAATTTTGATTAAATTAAAAGATGGAAGTCATCAATTTATTGGTGATGTCTATTATATACCAACGATGAAAAGCAACATATTGAGCTTAGGGCAATTGCTGGAGAAGGGATATGAGATTAAGATGAAAGATCATTCTTTGACATTATTTGATACTAAAAGAGTTGAAATCTCAATAAATAAAAGAAAAACTCTGAAATTTTGTGTGGCCATTTTGATTTTCGAGAGGAGGAGAGAGAAAAGTGGGAGGAGATTAAAAAACAAAAGGTCGCTAGCGTCGAGCCGACACTTTGACACCACCACATGCCACCCCACCAGAAAGATCTCGACATAGAGATTCCAATGACACAGCGGGTGGGAATTTTTCGTTGTCGAGAGGCGCCACATGCGACACCCAAAGGTTATAGGCGTCGGTCACTTTTGTTTTTTTCATTATATTTTATATTTATTCAAATATCAAATTATCTCTCAGCCAACTTGCGTATAACAAAAAAAATACAGTAGGAAAATACGAAAAAGTCATTGGATGCTAGTTTTAAAATTTTTACTTTCATTGGTATTTTAATAGTTTTACTATACTTTTAAAATGTAAAAAAGATATATTTATCTTCGATCAATTTAGTAATGACTAATAGATCATGTAAATCTCATTGCCCTATTAATCAGTTCAATGGTTATTAGTGGGGAAAAACAAAACCGTCATTAAACATTTCTAGTGAACATTGTTTTTCCAAGGTCTATTAGGTTTTGTAATTTTTTTTAATAAAAAAACATAGAATAAAATATTCCATAATTTACATGATGATTAAAATTATTTATTATTTATTTTTGCTTGTTTTTTTTTTTCATTGGCTTATATCGTTATCCCAAATCACAAGTTTTCTCCGTCACATATTTGATTATTTTCAAGTGAACAGAAAACCTACTTTGATTTCTCCACTAATAAAAAGAGACAGACAGCAACTATTCACCTTGCAAACTCAAAACCACTCACCCTATGTTTATTGGTTGTTGGATCTACTCAATTACACACACAAAAATAGCGACTTTCTTGCTTTCTGCTTAATTACATCACTTTATTGCTCTAGGTGGGGAGTTGAAAACATTCTTGCTCGGATTTTCAGTCAAACTCCAGCACAAAAATCCCTTTCTTTCTGGCTCCAAATATTCCTGTCTCAACTTTGAAGCTTATAACCTTCACCAAACCACGTCAAAAGGTTCACATCCTCTCCCTCTCTTGCTAGCCACACCGAGCCCTGGTGGGATTTTTGCTCCATTTCTCTGAAAGATCATCTACCAATCAAGAACTCGAGCTAGAAGTCAAAGCAATCAAGATTCTTGAACTGGGCTCTCTTCTTTTTGTTGCTTGTTGAAGATGATGAATTTCAGGAGCTTAGATGAGTTTTGGTCATTCTATGTGACTCAGCATTCAAAACCATCAACAAGACGTTGGCATTTTGTGGGCACTCTTGCAAGCATGCTGCTACTGCTGAACTCTCTTGTTTTCAATTTGTGGTTTTTGTTCTTGGTGCCATTCGTTGGGTATGGATGCGCCTGGTACAGCCATTTCTTTGTGGAAGGGAATGTTCCGGCAACTTTTGGGCATCCAGTTTGGTCTTTTTTATGTGATTTCAAGATGTTTGGATTGATGCTTACTGGTCAGATGGATAGAGAGATCAAGAGACTCGAGAAGAGGCCTGTTTTACAGGGATTTTGATCATGTTCTAAGCACTTTTCTGTTTTACCAATCAAATAATCATGCATGGAAAATCTCATTCACTCTTGGTGACTTTTTGAGATTTTACTGTTTCTTGGGAACATTACAAAATAAACTAATCTCTTATTTCTGTGTTTAAATCAATGAGAATTTTATTAGTAATTTTGTTTTTCGTTTTATTCATCATTTTTTTTTTGGTTGTATCTTTGCTGGTGGTTTTTTTTATATTTTGTGAGTCAATAATTTTTATCTTTGCATTTTACCGAGTATTAGAAGGTTTGAGAAATAACACTTGTTCGGGACACTGTTGGCTACGTGTTTTTAAAAATTTTAATTTTTATTAATTTTAATTTTTATTGTTTTAAATTATTTTTATATATAGATGTTGAAAATAAATTTTAAAAAATAAAAAAAAAATATTTAGATGTATTTCCGAGCGAAAAACAATTTAAAAAACAACCGCTACCATAGTATCAAAACATGCTCTAAGAACAAAAGAAAAACAATAGGGTTTCTCTCAAATTCACAAAAAATACATTTTGTTATAGAATTTTATATTTTGACCCAAAATTTTATTTTATTTATGTTTTAGATTCTGAGTTTTAGGAGAGAAAAAAAAAAGAGAAAGTTATTAAAAAATAAGGGATGAAAAAGAAAGTTGTGACTTGACCGCATTCTAACAATAAAATTTTCAACCTCACTATTAATAGGTTGAATTTGACAAAAGAAGTGTCTGATGTTTTTTAATTATTTATCTTATCGGAAAAAATAGATTAGGTCTCACGAATTTTTTACGTATTCAAGTTATTTTTTGTGTTTTTTTAATAGATTAAAGGTTTGTTTGAGGTTAGAAATGGGTTTATAAAACTTTCTATGTTGTTTCTTAAGTGTTTTTAGGTGAAAAAAAAATTGAAAGATAAGTTTTTTATCAAAAAAGTAGGAACTCGTCTTTTCGACCATTAGAAATTGCTAGAATCTGTATAGTAGATGATACATCGTTTTCCACCATAGATGATGCGTCATTTGCTTTGTTCTTTTAAGAATAAAAAACCATGTTGTCAACCTTATTAAAACCCATGCATTGAGTTTTTGTTAAAATAATTTTTTTATTTTTTATCTTTATTTTTTTCTTAGATTTTAATTGTAATTAATTATAGTGAAATTATATTTAAAATATTTATTCTATTAACGCCTTGTTTTTTTGTCGAAAACTAGTTTTTGTTAATAGTGTTTTTCATAGAAATTCCTAAAAAGCTAATTATTTTTTATATTTGACAATATCATGGAAAATTAATTGAAAAATATTTTTCAATATTTGACTATGTAATTGAAAACAAACTAGAAAATCACTTATTAATGTTTTTTTTAATTTATCTAAAATATATAGAACATTAAATATAATTATTTGATGACTTACAAGAAAACAATAAGATATAAAAAGTGTAATGATAAGAAAAAAAAGAATTTATTATATCATATATTTATATATAGTTTATTTTATAAAAAGTAACTATATATTTAATAGAAATATTTTAAATATAATATATAGACATATAAATGTGTTTTTCTGTTTGGAAAACATTAAAAATAATTTTTTTTAGATGATATCCTAATTTTGTAACAAAATTATATGATTTAAAATGTATAATTATTGTATAATATAACATGTTCTGTATTCGAGTGTATTTTATAGTAATATCATCTAAATTAAAGTATTATATGCACTAATATATTAAATTAATATACTTTTATATTGTATATTAATATATCATAATATATTATATCCTATACAAATATATTGATAATTTATTATTTTATAATAATATTATATTTTAAAGTATTTTATATATACAATAAAGTATTGTATCACTTTAGTGTTAATGTTTTCATGGAAAGTGTTTTCTAATCTTTTAAACTACAAAAAAAAATTTCCATCTAAAACTTATATTTTTCATTGATCAAAAAATGAATTTCATTGTTTAGTTTTTTACACTGTAGTAAAAAAAATCTTTCTAGCAAACAAATAAAGCATATATATATATATTAGCAAGCACTTTTTTTGATGTAGCCCTTCATGATTATGATATTTTAATTTCTTCTTAAATATTAGTCCAGTTTTATTATAATCAAATAATTAAAATTATATTTATGATATCATTCCATTAAATACCATTCAATTTGGTATTTATTTTCAAATGAGATAATAACACTTTTTTATAATATTAACATTCATTTTTGTTGATTATTATACATGAATCTACTATGCACATTTTTTTTTTAAGTTTGTAATCATGAATATTCTATGAAAATAAAGCTTAAATCTTTTAATATTATAAATTTTTTAAATGATTTTCTAATATTAATCACTCTTTCTTTTCAATAAAATACAAAATAACAGGACATGATTTCCAACGTTTTGTTTTTTTTTTTTTGTAACTTACTTTTCATATTCATTGTTTAAAAAACAATTCTTCTAATATAAACATGTTTTCATTATTAAACGAAATGCATATAATTTTTTATTATTTTTATTAAAAATGCGCATCAATTTTTAGGTTCATAATTATTATTTTTTCATGATACTAAAAAATTTGTTAGTAACATCTGCTTCTTTTTTGCATTAAAAATCAACATTTTGTCTTGCACACGGTGTAGTGCGAGTAAATTAGCTAGTATGTTTAAATTACATGCTTCGAGTATGATAAATAAGGATGGAAATTTTTTATACAATTGAGTTTGGATAAAACTATAGTTTTGGGACCGGCCGACCCGGAACTGGAACCGGGCTGAGTTAAAAAAAAACATAAAAAGAAAAAATCCGGTATGACCTAGCTAACCTAGCAGGTTGACCCGACTATCATCATGAAACTTGAAGTAAGAAATTCAGGGTTTCAGCCACTACCATCCTTCTCCTCTCTAGCTGCTATTTGTGTCTTCTTCTATTGATTTCATGGACTGGATCTTCAAGGTTCAGAGACTTTTTATAGTCGCTTTTAGTCGCTTTTTTTTGTGTTTGATAATGGTTTTAGAGTGAAAAAATTAATCATAGGTTTTTTTAGCATATAGTGAACATATATATAGTAAGTAAGTAAGTAACTAACTAAGTTTAACCCATCATCTAATTCATAAAAAGACCAATATTAGTAAAAAAATCTAAAAAGAAAATTTTTAATTCATAAAAATTGACTATTTAATAGAAGGCAACATAAAATAAAAGTTACTCTTATTTTTAATTATTTTTAATTTATACACCCTTTAAAAATCTAAATAATATAAATAAATTATTTAATAATTAAATTATATAAAACAATCATTGTACTTTATTTCGATTATCAAAACTCTAAAAAACTTTAAAAAATCAACAAAAAATTTGAACATTAAAATTTAAATTTTACTTCAAAACTCATCAGAATAAATTAAACTATTTATTAATTCTTTTAAATGTTATTTTTTGCTGTTGTCTTACGTTATTTTTAGTATTTTAAACAAAACATTGATAGTATAAAAGCCTTTTTTGGTTGTTATTTAGAGCATGATAATAGTGTCTACAATTCTTTCCATGAATCAAAAACTAATTTATTTATTCATTTATTTATAATCATGTGGCATATAATTCAATTATATCCCTAATTTTTAATTAAGAGCAATTATAAATTATATTATGTGTTTCAAAAATTAAATAAATCAATTATTATTTGATAAAACAAGAGGTTAATATGGTAAGTATTCAAATTTAATCATTTATAAATAATTCTAAATAATGTGGTTGCCGGTTGGGTCTAGCAAGGTCGTCAGACTTGGCTTGGGTCTGGCAGCCAAGATAAAAAATTAAAAACAAAATTTAAAAATAATTAATTAGAATTTTTGCTTAAGATACTTCAAAAATACTTTAAATATTTTTTATAAAAAAAAATAAAAAAAAATTAATTAGCATTTCTTTTTAGAATACTTCAAGGGTAGTTTAAATGCTTTTTTTTATAAAACAAATAGAAAAAATATTATTTAAGATACTTCAAGAGTAATTTAAATGTTTTTATATAAAAAATAAAAAAAAAATATTAAAATAATTCATTAATATTTCTGTTTATGATATTTTAAAGGTAGTTTAAATGTTTTTTTAGAAAAAATAAAAACAATTATAAAAAAAGTTAATTAGCATTTCTGTTTAGAATACTTAAATGCTAATTTAAATGTTTTTTAAGAAAATAATTATGATTTCTGTTTAGGATATTTAAGGATAGTTTAAATTGATTTTTTATAAAAAAAATTAAAAACAATTAATTAAACATGACTGCTAGACCCAAAAAACTTAAAACATTCTTTATATTTTTAATATTTTTTTATATTTTAAAAAAATTGATATTAATCCACTTACATAGCAGGACGAATATACTAATCAACACTTAATGCAAACAACTTCTTTTTTTTTTTAATGCAAACTTAATCTTATCATAGCTGGGTTCATATAATGGTGATAAGACATGTATAGCCAATCACATCTCACCGTATTTTCATCACAAACATACACACCATTCTTTCTGACGATGTACCATCAATTATTAGAGACCATATCTCAAATAAATGCAAAAAAGAGACCATGCAATATATGTCCTTTCCTCGATTGAATATAAAACCATCCATAAAGCACTAAATAAAAATAATAATAAACTCCATACACAAATATTTCACTCTCTTCTTCGCAGCTCCATTTATAATTTTCATCAATACACTACGTTATAAATAACACACAAACTTTGAGATTATAGTTCTTCTCTTAAACCCAATAAAAAAAAAAAAAACTTAATTTGCATTGTTCGTGACCACCCAGTACAGTGTTTCATCTTCAACAGCTGTGAAAAGGCAAACCCAAAGAAGATTACTCAAACCTCATCACAAAGCCTCCTTCACATTTCAGCTATAGGAATCTATATGCTATAAAAGTCTTGAATTCGGATCCTGTTTACCAAACTTGAAGATGAGCTTCAAGTCAACCTTTTATCAGCCTCATTGTTTCGATGGTTGTAAAAAATTAATCCTCTTCGATGACAATCCAGCTTAGTGGCTATTTTCTTAACCCTCATATATATATATATAATCGTTTGTTAAGCTTTAGGGGCAACCGATCACGCCACCATACCACCATAAACAGACCTCAGACACAATGGTAAGAAGCATGTTCTGACCCTCTAAGAATAATGTCAATGCAATTACCTAATAAGAAATAAAATGCCAGAAAAGAGAATAATGCATGCTTCAAATGTTAATTAATCTATTGCCTCAAGGATTGTGACTAGGCTCTTCAGAACATGTATCTGATTTTGGAGAGACATTTGTGTACGTCCTCCAGGGTTTGGTATAAGAATTCAATCCACCTAGTCAATTCAAGTATATTACAAGTTCCAACATTGTACAGCCCAAAAACTCACCTTCCCTACATAGCCAAATATCTGCGATATCAACTTCCAAAAACTTCTCATGGACCTGAAATTTTTATCTTGGCCGCCGTTAGGATCCAGCCTTTGTTCGGCTGAAACTACCGTTTCCCTTTGGCCAGCTTGGCACATCATGGGTATCGGGTGGAATATGATAATCACAAGTCAGTATTCCTTGAAAATGATGGCAAGGGCACGGCCTCTTGTGGACGAAGGATGACAAGCACACCAAACATTCCAAGCATTGGGAGGACAAGGAGCCACTTCAGCAGTTTATAGTAATGCATGTGGAATGTAAGCGAGAAGTCATCTGAGAAATAGAGTCCATTCTTATCAACCATCTCCACCAAAACAGTTCCAGTAGTTCTCACTCCAACTGTTGGAAGTTTTATCCGATATTTTCCTGGACGGTCAAAGATTTGATTTTGCTTTATCCGTCGTTCACCTTGATAATTGCCAGGAACTAACAGGGTTGTCTGTATTGTTCCAAATGAAAATTAGAATTATCAGGTATTCTTTAAATTGTTGTTGAAAACAATAATTTGATTGTTCAAGGAGCAACTTACAGTGACATTATAAGGTGCTTGAGACCCAGACGGGATTCTATACTTGTCCACAATCTCAAATTCCACCCAGAAGCTCTTCCCCTCCTCATCACGGAAACTTCTTGATGAAGGTTTAATATACACCCCTTCACGGTTGTAGCGGTTTGCTACATTGTTTCTTCCTTGATTATTAGATCTCCAAGCCTGAGAATTGCACAGTATGCTTAATACTTGAAACATACAAGAACATACAAGAAATCACAACAAATATGGTTCACAACTATCCTGCCTTCAGGGGATGATGTGGAACAGGAGTTGAAAAGCAAAAGACATTTCCATTCATTGTTGAAACTATGAGATCAAGATCATCTCCACCATCAACATTGTCTGCCAAGACCATGCTATATCTGAAGCAGAAAGATCATGATTTGGATAAATCACAAAGCAATAAATAAGTTGAATAGTCAAAATTTAAGGATATAAGAGGATATAAGAATATCTTACGAAGTTTCACCAATATCAACAACATCAGCACAAGAAGTTGGTCCATCTATAAGGTAAAGATAACCATCGAATGATGTTGTAACAAGTGTGAGTCCCTTGTTTTTCTCCCCACGTTTACTTAAGTCAAGAAGAAGAACTTGATTCATCACTCTCCCATGAGTTCTGTATGGGTAAGGCCGAACAATAGAACCATCCTTGCCACTAAGAACATATATGTTACCTGATAGTGTAGGGACTACAACATCAGTATGGCCATCCCCATCAACATCGCCTATAGTTGGACCCTGAGGAATGTTGCAGTCTATGTCAGATCAATCTATCATGAAACAATTAGGCACTTTTTCACTAAAATCTCATTTAAATGAAGGTCATGCACAGGTTGCATGCATTCAGGAAACAAACAGTCCTGTCAAATCACTCTATCATCAAACACTTGGACACTTTGTCACTAAAATCCCATTTAAATGAAGATTGTAACACACGTTGAGCTTCAGATTGTAGTTTTACATTCAAAGTACTATAAAAATAATGAGTATAATTGGATATTATACTAACAGTTGTTACACCAAGTGGTGATCTCCCAAAGGTGTTGGCTTCAAGACCTAATTCCATCATCAAAGGATCAAGAATACATGCCCATGCCATCCACAAACAAAGCAAAGACAATATTTGATTAATTTCCCCCCCTGCCAAGTCTGAGGTTATAGCATGATCTCCCCCACCCACAGAAAGGCCAGACAACAAGTATATCCTCCATGCAAATGATATTAGAATCATAATTTTTGCACTGAAGTTTCTGTTAAATATTGACATAAGAACTACAAATTCCAGTACAAGCATGACTTGCATCTACAAAACAAGGAATGAAGTTTCTATTGCCTTAAATTTGACACCCCCTACCTCAGTAAAAAAGGATATGACACGATGTATTTGTACAGTTGCACCCATAACATAATAAAGATTTATTTTTGTACAAAAGCATCTGTGTTTGCGCTTTTCTGTACAAGTAATATGTGGAAACAAAGTACCTAGTGTAATCTGATTTTTCAAGAATCTAAATCTGGAACCTGACAAGCCCATTCTGGATCAGGCAATGAAGCACCAATTGCTCAATCTTAAAATTTAACCACCAGTAGACCAATATTAACTATGAAATGCAGTTAGCGGACACCAGATATTGAAGGAGATGATACTTAATTCATATAGACGACATCATATTAAGAAGAAAGTAAGAAATTGAGATCCAGCTGACCTGGGAAACAAGACTCTTAAGGTGCTTTTCCCAAATTTCTTTTCCTTGTGATGTCCATGCAGCAACATTTCCATGTACATCAGTGGTCACTAGTTCAGTTTTTCCATCATCATTGATATCAGCTGCAACTACAGCACCTTGAATTTCAGCCATTTCCAGAGGGAAATTTTCCCTAATATTTCCTGAATAAAACGATAAAGTTTAGCTTCCAACTTTGTTTGGAGTATTGGAACACCACACTTGATAAGCAGTTAAAATAGAAGAAAATTGATGTGGGAAACTTTCTTCAATATTTTTGGCCTAATAATGTTTATTGCATTATTTCAATAATGGCTAAGATTTTTAGGTTTTTAGGAGTTTAAGAAGAGTCTAAGACACAGTTGGTAAATCAATCATAATGTTTAATCCGACCATTAAATCAAGCTGAAATTTTATAGAACATTATGAAGTTTCATGATGATTGCTTGCAAATAAGGCTCCAAAGTTATTATGCGGGATTGTCTTTATTTACCCTATTGTATTTGGATTCTTTTTTCTATTTAGATTTAGACTTTTAATTTAATTAATATTTTATTATTTAGGAATCCTAATGCTAGATGGGTTCTATGGATTAGGAAAGTTTTAATTAGGAATCTTTTTCAATAAAGGATTCTAAGTCTAGGACTAGTATAAATAAGGGTGTCTAGTTTATTTTTGGATGATTCAGATTATTATTTAGACTTTAAATAATCAGAGACTTTCTCTAAACTACTCTAAAGCTTAGGTCTATAACCTTAGGACTTGAGAACCCTAGTTTTATCCATGCTATACGTCGCGTCAAAAATACTCACGAGATTTCTACATAAAAATCATTTTGGTTTTGTAAAGATTTTAAGGCATGAAAATCAAAAGTAAATACATCAGAAACTTCCTTTTCATATCACTCAAAACAAAATCCTTGTCAGATAAGTTTGGATATTTCTCTAGATGTAGATACTGAACAGATTAATCTTTAGACTGCGTGCATTTAAATTCAAAAGTAAATACTGTCTATAAGAAAGTTTCATCTTGTTAATTTCCAACCACTTTGAATTCTCTTCAAATACTATAAAATAGGAAAACGATGATAAATTGATTCATGTGGTGATAGGTAAAAGAGTGTATCAGTCAAACAATCAAACTCAAACTCAACTCAGCAACCAGAAAAGGCAAAAAAAAAAAAAAAAAAGAGAGCAAATATGATGGTAAAATGCCTACGAAGATAAGAGAGCAGCACAAGCAATTTCAGAGAAAAAAGTTTGTATGCCAATCACTGTTGCATTTAGAACAGGAAAAAAATCACATGAAAAATTGTATTCAGTGATCTTGTATGAAGAATAACATAGTTAATAAGGCTGAAAGATAAAAATAATCAATGAAAGCTCATTGGTAGAAGAAAGGATGGCATTACAAAGAGGGAATGTTAAAGAAAATGCAGGGTGCAAACTCAAATTTACCATGATGATCCAGGACATAGAACAAGCCAAATGAAGTCCCAACAAGAATGTCCAAGTTCCCATCACCATCCAAATCAACCACCGAAGGCGAAGAGTATATATATGCACGAAACTTTGCAGTACTTGTACTTAAATCTAGTTCTCGAGTCCACTTCACTTGCTTTGTATCAAGGTTGAATACAACAACAGAACTGGCAACATATTTCCCAACATCGATATCACCAAGCTCTTTCAAATGCTCAGGATTGTCATAATACCTGTCAATCAGGTAACACCATTAGCATGGACTTCATCGACAGAAAATTGACTGAAAGAATATGCAATGACGTTGGAGAAAGTTTATTTTAAAAACAGCACACAATTAATATCTGACTTTCAATATATAAGAACAGGGCAAATATGCAAAGTTGTGACACCAAAAAGAGAACTCACTCATGATCAAAGAAATACGAAACTGCAACAATCATTTCAGTTACTCCATCATTATCAATATCAGCAATCACCTGATGGGGAAAAAAAAAAAAAAACAATGTCATCCGTGTGTCATAACTGCATCTTACTTGCATCTGTGAAGAAAAGTCTTCTACTGCAATGCATTACTAGCAATGAGTTTTAGACTCACAGGAGTGCACAAGATATGCGAGTCAATATTCACATAATCCTCTAATCTCTCATGCTTCCTTTCTTTCCATTCTTCATCTCCCCACATGGATTCATCAACATAATCATCATAGTCATAACTGTACTCATCGGCTAATTCATCACTTTCACGGAATAGCTCAAAAGATGAATCTGCATCTGCTTCTAACCCTTCATCATTTTCAACAGTTGCCGCATGAACATTTTCATGGTCATTCTCTTTAGATTCTGAGCCACCTTCATGTGAGCCCTTTGAATTGTCATCTTCGAGAAGCCTTCTTCCAGTGTTTGTTCCATTCTCTGCATTATTGGTTTCCTTCTCTACTGTAATGGTTCCATTCTGAGTTTTATTGGTTCCATTCTGAGCATTATCTGTTCCATTTGACCCAGCACCTACAGAAGAATTATCGACTTGCGAGGACAGTTTGATCATTGTTTTCGTTTGATTCTCGCTCATTTTCTTTCCAGTCTCAATGGATGCATTTGCTGGATGACTATTTTCTGTTGATGTAGAAATCGAAGAATTTGTTTCAGGTGTATTTTGATGTGTATTTCCAGTTGTGTCTACAAATTTGACAGCCAATGTTTAACAACAAGGTCAGTTTGTCTATGTTTCTTGATTTTTACTATCAAAATGCCAGACCAGGCTCAAAATAGACCTGGACAGGATTCATGATATCATATAAACATTAAAATTTCCATGGAAAAGAAAAATTAATATTCATCTTGTACTCCAGGACCAAGCTTAAATAAAAATCAATACAAGGGCAAAGTATGCATCTAGATCTAAATGTGTATAAGGAGCCAATCAAGGGCTCAGAAAACTATTGAAGACAATGGGGATTAACACCTATTTTTGGCGCTTTCTAGTTCCTCCTACACTTGGATTACTACAGGAAAGAACAATACAATTCAAATTACCACCCACAAGTTTTTGCTTTGCATTCAGCATTACCAAGAAAATATCAGATAGAATTATGATTTCAACATCTTCAGTACTGTAATCCCTAAGGGGGCCTGTTTGTCAACCTGGAATAAAGACTAGCAATGGGAATAGAAAGAAAAGAAGTTCATTCATTTCCATCCATGGTGCTAGGTAAGCAATGGCTATGAGAACTAGAGAAGAAATGAAAAGAGATCCTTCCATATTTTATAGCCACTGACAGGATGCAGGTTATAAAACTAAAGCCAATAACACATCCATAAAATTACACTGCATTTATAACATTCATTCCCCCCCCACCCAAACCCCAAGGTGACTATCCCTATGGCCGCTACCACCATCATACAGTTAAATTTATTATGGATATTGCATAGCTCTAATCTCCTTCCTAGTTCTTCACGCCGTGCAAATTAAACCATCCATTCCCATTCCAATTCCAATACAGATTCCCTATTTATCATTCTTGGTTACCAGATGTGCCTGTAAAGAATGGAACGCCATATGTTTTAGTTTAACCGATCTTTAAGAGCAATTCTACAGTGTCTCATTTCTATAGTTATATTTCAAGAAGTCAATGGGGTTTTGAGACACACGATAGAGTGTAGCCTTCCTACATCCATAAACCCTCACACTCCAACCCTAAAAAAGATTTTAACTCAGAACTGCCAAGTTCAAATCCTAAGCTCAAACCTGGCATCTGTTAGGGACTCTGTGTCACATAGAAAATAATAAAGAGGATCAAACCAGCTTCTGTCATCCTTCAAAAGAAAAGGGAAACAGGAACCACAGGCAACTTCCTCAGTTGACCAGTAAAATATTAACACTAAAGCAAATAAAAGCAGTACCGAAGGCACAAACAGTTATGAATCCAACATTAACTTACGAGACTGTGATTTGTTCTCAGTAGCCTCTAAGACAAGTTGGTCATCATGAACATCTGGGTGAGAACGATCCACGGGATCTGGATCCAGACCCACATACCAATTCTTTTTAACTCTCCTACGAGGCACTTCCAGTTTATCAGTCATCATGTATCCTGAAACCCTAAAATAGAAAACATATATATTCTATTAGCTTGGGCACCTAATCCAACACTACCTAAAACCAGTAATATAAGACAACAACTACATAACAACAACAAAAAAAATACCTGAAGAAGAGAACTTCACCATTGTAAGTAGCCAAAGCAATCTCCCTCACACCATCCTTGTCAATATCATATAGGAGAGGACTTGCATGCACCGTTGACTGGTGGAATGCAGGCCAACCTGATAAAATGTTGTAGTTGATCTTATTAAGTCTGATTCATAACCCAGGATGAAAATCGAAATTGAAACTTTACCTGGGATTTTGTCTCCATCAGAACCTTCTAGAGCTTCAAGATAGTGAACAAAAGAAGGAACCACTACATCAAGTTTTCCGTCACTAAAATAAATGCATGTAAATATCATTAAAATCCCAAATGATAATTAATTAAACTAAAAGATTAGTTATTTAATTACCTATTGATATCGGCAATCAATGGAGAAGCGTAAACGCTAGAACTCACTTCGGTTTGCCATCTCAGCTCTAGATTTTTAGGGCACTGTGTATTCAACAACGCGTTCTCATCTCTATACACGTAGGAATTCAAATTAACCAGAATTAGACCTATCAAGCTAGCAGAAATCATAAAATGATTGAAATTAATTGTAAAATTAAAAAAAAAAATCGAACTCACATGTCAGGGTAACCAAGGGCATCGTCCGTGGCTTCTCGGTCTCGAAATTTGTTCTTTTTGGACTCATCTCCATGAATGGAAGTGGTGAATAATAAGAAACAGATCAAGAAAACTCTAATCGCTGGAGGTTTCATGTGATGGCTTTTGGTTTTTCACTTCAGAGGTAGAATTAATTAATTTACGGTTTAGAAACTGTTTGGTTAGTGGATAAGTGAATACGTAATCAAATTAATGGGGATTTATGGAATTTTGATAAACCCTAATTAGGGTTCTATGGAGATCGATCGATCTCTCTCTCCATCTAAATTTTTTCGACGAAGAAGAGTTGAAAACTGAAGAGAGACGAGGACATTTCAAAATGCCCCTTGGTTTTTGTTAAATTATAATCACATGCAGGTAGAATCTAACTATGAAGGATTTGATGGGTAAACTTATAATTTAATACTTAATAGCTTTCGGTTCGGGTCGGATCGGGTCGGATCGTCTCGGGTCTACAGTTACCAATTTTCCGTGTCTAAAAGGCATTAAGTGACGCCGTTTAGCTACTAAAAAATCCAACTTAGCTGTCAGTCAGTTGTACAAAATAAACGGAAGGATTGCATTATTAAGTAATACTCTAAAAGGCGTGGGGAAACTACTGTAGCTTCCCCACGCCTTTCACTTATTAATATATTATATTATTATAATTATTATATTATATTATATTACAGAACTGTTTTTTTTTTTGTTTTTAATTTTTTTTTTTTTTTTTAATGAATTTTTTTTGTTTGATTTAATTTGTTAATATGATAAAAAAAAATTAATAAAAATCTGATAATTAATTTTTGAAGATTTTCATGGTACGGATCCCGGGTTTGATGAGTTAACCTGGTTTGACGAGTTAACTCGGATTTTTTTCTTTTTAATTAATTTTTTTATTTAGTTTAGTTTGTTAATGTTAAATTTCTTTCTATTTAATTATCAGACTTTCATGACACGTATCCAGGGCTTGACGAGTTAACTTGGTTTGATGGGTTAACCCAGTTAATTATGGGTAAACCCGTCAATTTTTTTTTTCTATTTAGTTATCAAACTTTCATGACGCGAATCTCAGGTTTTACGGGTTAATCTGATTTGAAAGGTTAACCCAATTAATTCAGATTTTTTTTTTCTTTTTCTTCATTAGTTTTTTTCTTTGTTTTTTTCTTTTTAATTAATTATCATACTTTTAGGACACGACGTTATAGCCAGACCCACATCCAATATTCTTGGGTCCGGTGTTGCAGCCAAGCTTACTTAAACTTGGGTCATGCAAGTTTAATGTTATTATTAATATTATAAATATTATTTTTAGGTCAGGCGTTGCAGCCAAATCCAAGATTCTTGGGTATAGTTTTGCAGAAAAACCTAACACTTTTAAATCTTAGTTTTTTATATATTTTTCATGCAAAAAAAAAACCCGCGGCATCGCGCGGGTCATGTAACTAGTAACAATAGCTAAAAGGAATCAGTGTTTTACTGTGGACTGCACTGTGCAGTCCACAGTAAAACATTGATTCCTTAGGTTTTTTTTTTTTTTTTAAAGTTGTTTAAGTTTTTTTAGCTGTTTTTTTAATGATTTTTGGGATTTTTTTTTTATTCTTTATTTTTTTTTTTTTTAATTAATTTTTTTCGTTTAGTTTAGTTTGTTAATGTTAAATTTCTTTCTATTTAGTTATTAGACTTTCATGACACATATCCCGAGTTTCACGGGTTAACCTGGTTTCACGAGTGAACCCAGTTAATTCCGGGTTGACCCGTTAATTTTTTTATTATTATTATTTTCATAAATATTTTTGTTTAATTTAGTTTGTTAATGTTAAATTTTTTTTTATTTAGTTATCAGACTTTCATGACACAAATATTGAGTTTAACAGGTTAACATGGTTTGACGAGTTAACCCGGATTTTTTTTCTTTTTAATTAATTTTTTTTGTTTAGTTCAGTTTATTAATGTTCACTTTTTTTTATTTAGTTACCAGACATTCATGACACGGATCCCGGGTTTAACAGGTTAACTTGGTTTGACGAGTTAACCTGAATTTTTTTTTTTTTTGCTTTTTTTTTCTTTTTAATTATTTTTTTCGTTTAGTTTAGTTTGTTAATGTTAAATTTCTTTTTATTTAGTTTTTTTTTCTTCTTAGAGGTTTTTTTTTCTTTTTAATTTTATTTATTTAATTAATTTAGTTTATTAATATTAAATTTTTTTCTAAGTAGTTCTCGGCTGATGCCTTTAGTTTTTTTTTTATGCCTTTGACTGTGAACTGCACAGTGCAGTCCACAGTGAAAAGGCTGATGCCTTTTGTTT
>Ga0307518_10000957_pt1 | contig 21549 bp, 34 predicted proteins | sample 25_EM_MG_FD_203889 | JGI IMG/M metagenome (GOLD analysis project Ga0307518, IMG submission 203889) | Populus trichocarpa ectomycorrhiza microbial communities from riparian zone in the Pacific Northwest, United States - 25_EM | ecosystem: Host-associated > Plants > Roots > Unclassified | place...
CCACTGTTCGTGACATCCAATCCAACGCCCATTCCACCGTATAGGAACTCTACATTATCTCCCGTCAGATATCAGCCCTGGCTCACAGATTCCGCCCCGGTATTTGGCAGATTATCCGACAGGATGCTGCCAGCTCTACAGCTGGACGAGACGACGAAGAACCAATTCTCCCCGTCTACGAAGCAGTGAGCAAACAGAGTACTACTTTGAGTCCAGTGAGAAGCAATCGGTAAGCCACTTCCACTGCTTCGGATTCCGCTCCTTCTTTTCTGATTGATTACGCACTTAATGGATGCACTATTATCTGATCTCCCACTCACTCACGGCGATAGCTACCCTACTGGACCGCCTCCAGATGCACCCGCATCCTCTATGTGATCTTTCTTATCTTCCCCTGTCTATATCTGCTCATGGTGCCAACCTCCAGCCCAAACCAGTCGTTCCTCAACATGGAACTGCTACAAGAAACTCGGACCTACTCTTATTCTCTCCGTCTTGGGGATGCTCCTGCTCAGATAATTATTCTGTAGAACGTGTCCCTCTGAGGCTTGGACAACTTTACTCACTAGCCGACTTTAAACAGGATCGAACCAGATGCAGACCGTCAAGGCCACTACAGCTTCACCCTCACACTAAAAGCTGGCCCTATCGAGCGCGCATTGTGCAAGCCAATCTCACTGAAGCTCTCACTCGACCTTCGGCAGCTTGAATTTTCGGTATTGTGAGCCCATATACCCTCCATGGTCTTTGCCACGCTCAATTCAGTACAATTCTCACAGCGCTTTCCCTCCGCGCTCTTCCTTACCAACTGGCTGTCTGTATCAACTTCGTGTATGGCTGCGATCAGCAAACATCTGCCACCGCTTATTCGGTGACGATGACCTATGGATCGCCCGTGATCCAGACTTCCGTTCTATGGGTGATGCTTCATTTGCAGTCATGCAAAATGCCACCCAAGACATGTATATATACCAAGCTGTTCTTGGTCGCGCCCACGTCAGCTTTATCATCAGGTATGGTTTTGGTAATCTTCCCTGTGTCGTACTACATAAGTGGTTTCCGCAATAGGTGGCGTTTGGTCGAGGCCGGCATCTATGCATTATCTCTTGAATACGAAGCAGGAGGCGTGGGTCGCACTCTGTTCGATGGATATCATCTCAGACTGGACTGCGATCCACATACAGTCTCCTTCATGATCTAGTGAGAACAAACCGCCATCTTGAGACATGCGATACCGTCTGATATATACCACTTGTTAGTTCAATACCCGCAGTCTCAGTACCCACTGGTGCATCACACAGACTTCGATTCTGGATCTGCACGCCATACACTTCACCCTCCCCTACCTCCTCGGTAACCTCACAGTACACCGAGTCCTTTATCTACCAGCGTCTATGGAAATCGGATGATTTCAAACTAGGCGCTTTCCTCGACTTTGATGCACTTGGTCCTAAACTCATCATGGCTGTGCGAGATGCGAGCTCGCCGCAGAACGAACGTGACCAGCCGCTTCGCCAACCAGGCAGGCATCGACGCTCTCGACTCCCTCCCCTCCCTACTTCGGATTGCTCGGGGGAGCGAGTAAGTGATCGATAGCGGCAGACGTATGATAAGGCGGATAGTCTACGAATGAAACTGCATGCACATCCTTGTCCTTAGTTACTTTTTCGACTTTCGCAATCCAAAGCCACTTCAGTTTCTCACTACCGCAGAATATTTTATAGTTGATTTCTAAGTTACAAGGTGGGTGTCTTCAATTACGGAAATCTGGAACACCAAAAGAGTCTCAGGAAGGGAATTAGCAAAGTGTACGAGAGAGAAGAGGAAGCAAAAACGACAGGCTGAAGAATGGGGGACAAAAGTCGGGACGACAATCTTGTATGACCTTTCCAAGAACGTACAAGTACCTACGTTATCCCACTTCACGGGGATGGTGCACGCCCGTTTCCGCAACGCTGTGTCTTGGACCCTGTAGAAAATGACATAAATTAAACCAGTGAAAGTGTGCCATTGCATAGCGGGAGAGAATAGCATGTCCACAACGCGTTGTTCAGGCGATGGTCTTGAGCGTGGTCCAACCGCAGATAGAGATAGTCACGATGTTGTCGGTGTCTTGAAGCATCTCATGGCTTGGATGCGATATGTGGCGTAGATTTTCATTGAGCAATGGCTCCCGCGGCGACCGCAACATTTTCACCAAATGAATGCTGAGGAGACATCACGGTTGACACAAATTGGGTCCGGCGTTCGTGAGTTTGCGATGGCACTATAGACAAGCCAGGTATTGTACTCTCATCTTCCGCTTGAGATGTTTCCAACCTGATAGCAGCCCGCATCTGCAGGATCAGTGGGAATTCACGGCGAGAAGCAGAATACAAACCGTCTCTTCTTATTCGGCCCATCAGGTGAGGCATTGCCCGGCTTGCCTTGTCCCTTCATGTTACGTGGTGAGTGGCAATCAATAGTAACAGTGAACCGTGATGGTCAGAGAGTGGAAACGCACTTTGCTGGACTTCGGTCGCTTGAGGCTCGGCTTCGGTTGTCGCTCTGACTCATCAAAGACATATTCTGGAAGGCTAGTGCTACGGGCGAGGTCCAGTGAGAGTGGGATGCCTAGGAGTTATGACTATGGTCCTACCACTTGATATGCCGTACAACGATACCCATCGTGTTCTCATCATACTTCTCCCACAGCTTTACGAGTTTCGTGAACTCTGTAGTGGGATATGAAATATCTAGTCTCCGAGGCCCAGTAGAACCGGCTTTGGACAGTGTAAAAATAGGTGTCAATGCTAATGCAACGGAAGCAGGCGCACTTGGCTTTGGCTGGATGAGAAGCCCGATATAAAACGCTGTTGAATAAACGGTTTTGGCGGTTGTGATGTTTTCTATGTCTGTTTTGGTCCTCTTGGCGATAACTTCTGAGATCTGTCCTTCCGCTACTTGGCTGACCTCGTCTTCTGACACACAGTGAGAAACTTGATCGAAACCCTTGATAAATGGGTGTGCGAGGATAAGGGACTCCACAAATTCGAGCTTCATGACGAGTTGTCTTATTCGAGATTCAACTGTTCCAGCCCTGGAAGAGATATGACAACAAAACATCCATCCAAAAGATCTGCTTCTTACCATTTGATTTGTAGTATCGGATCATCTGTAGACGCGACAATTTGCAAGTAATAACGATACTTGTGGAAGAAATCATGCTTGGCGAATAATTCTGCCCAATCCGCGGTACCGACGATGATTCTGTCGACAATGGCGGAACCTTGAGGTGCTTAGTACTGCGACAAGTCAAACACTACTGCAGATTAGAATACCTTTCTTGAACTCCTCTGTGACAATCATTTGCGTCGAAGCTGTAACGTTGTGAGTAGCACACATAGCAGGATAGGCAGGAGTGATGATAGGTGTTCTGTGGGCCTTATCTGCAGTGTATAACTAATGGATTGGCTGAGAAAAACGCCTAACTGCGGACTGGAAGAGATATGCACCTTTGGATTCCACACCCGCACAGGTAAAGGACCATCTTCGATCTGCTTCAACAGAACGGGCTGGGGCCATGACCTGCTCTTTCGTGCAGTCAACTCTGCGAAGATTATTGCAGAACACTCACCATTGGTACATAATAATGAAAAATCTGCTGACTATAGCCCCGGCAATGGCATTCGGGTATAACTGACATATTCGTGCCACAAGGATTGCCCAGGCTACACCACCAAAGAAGCCATTGACGTTGGAGTAAATAGCTCTGCCTGTCGATGGGTAAGACATTAGGTCTGCCACACGAAAGACGGATACATACGCTGAGCCCATAACTTAATGCAGCGCAATGAATCGCGATAAACCTGGACATTTGGGACCAAGCGCAAGATCTCATCGTTCACTCGCGAACCTATTTTCCCGCTTAGCTTCACCAAGTAAGCCTCATACACGTAATAAGACTCTACCGTTAAGACTCCGGACACATCGCTCGTCCAAGTTGCGAAGAAGATTGTCGTCTTTCAGCGAAAGGTCATCGGGTATCGATGATAGAGCCAGACGGGCCATCAAGAAATCCAAAGGGATACCACAGAGCTTTGTCTTGATGATGGGGACGTACGCATCAGGAACACCCTATAATGCCACAACGGTCATCGCAAAGTTTAGATGTGTGTAGCAACCCAACTCACCGACACCTCCGTTGCACCCTCCATATTGCGCAACATGTCCTCGAATACCTCAAAGAAATCCTCACGGGACACATGCTTTGGGACCACGCATAGCGTATCAATATCAGACCCGGGTCCATGGACGCCCAGTCGATACGAGCCGAACGTAAAGATTTTTCCACCGGCAGCATTTGCGGCTGTTTCAGACAGCCCGTGTTTGAGAGAGACCTCGTATACAAACTTTTTCACTAATGCCGCGACGCGCCCAAGGACCATTTCCCTGTAGAAAATTCAGTCGTCTCAGTACTTAATCCACGGTATACGTATTTGAAAAGGGACTGAGATGGAATGATCATCATTGTCTGTCCGAGGAATGCCCTCTAGCAGCGAGTGGTGACTGCTGACGAAGAGATTTGGATCTCCATTCCGGTGGTGATGTATATATTGACAACAGATCCTACCTCGTCCGGGCTTCATCGACGCTTTCAAATGTGCCCTGCTTTCGTAGTTCCTCCATCAAGGTCGCCGTGACCTCCTTTTCCCTGTCGGTCGACTCAGCCGTTGAAATCGGCGGTGTGACACCGAGGTAGCTGTGCGTGTTTCAACTCGTTATTAGTAGAGGATACTAACCAAGAGCATCACACTCGTTACCTTGTCTCTGTCGTCATTTTGATGGTGACAAGGGAGATGGAGAAATAAAGATGATGTGAACCGGGTGTACACAAGTCGAAACCCTTGAAAGTAGGCCCTGACAAACATTTGCCGTGCCACATCGTGCTTAGTCATATGTGAGTTACGTAATTGACTCATGACATGGGTGGAATGTATGTACAATAAGTAACAAATGCAGTAGCGATGGAAGCTCGTCTAAGTGAAAGTCTATGGGAAGTAAGTAGGGTATGGATATCTCGTATGCACAACATGGTCCAAAATAATTAGAACTGTTCCTTTATCCGATCATTTCCCGAGTGTTGTCTCGTCGTGTTCATGATTTTCCTAGCTTCGGCCCGTTTGATAGCCCATTTCCGAATATACCATGCTATCACAGCGATAATGAGGACCGCGGCAATGGCACCCAATATGATGCCAACAATTGCCCCTGTATTAGAATGAGACGATGGCGCCGATGTCGCTGTCGCCGAGGGGGATGACTCCGGCGGGGTAGGTTTTCCCCCAAATGGCCAGTAGTCTCCGTCTGTGGGTGGCATTACACAAGTCAAACTGTCACCATCCGAAACAGATACAAAGTCCAACTGTGTCGTTGATTGCGTTGTGGTGTTCAAGTCGATAACGAAGGCGCTGGGAGGCGGCGTGGGGTCATCTGCTGTACAGTTTGGACCTCGAGCACCAATGAAGGAAGTGTTCCCGATCAGAACGTTATTTTCCACAATAAAGTTCTTTGCCGAGGACATTGCAATACCATAGCTGAACGCGCCAGTAAGCTGGTTGTTCAGGACTGTCCCTCCGGTGCTGACATTTTTCCCATACTGATTTCCGAACCAAGTGCGTGGGCCAATAGCGATACCAATTCTGAGGGAAATGAGCCGACTGACTGACCACCACAGACGGGATAGACATACTTGATGATGACATCTTCGTTGTTCGTACCCTTGACCTGGGACCCTGTAGGAGATCCATCGGCAAATCCGCCCGCGATCGTGTTGTTTGTAACAATAACTCCAGTGTAATTGCCACTGAATGGATTGTAATCCACCATGTTGATACCCCCGAGCAATGTATTCTGCGTGTCAATGTTATTATTAGTAGGCGCCGAATAAATATACGTAGCTGGGCGCACCGATTCTACCCAAATTGTATTATTTTCCACACGTGTACCAGGTGCACCAAAGAGTACAATGCCACCATCCGTTGGGTTGTTGATCATGTTATTCCTAACCAGACCATTGCGACAGGAAAACGAAATACCGTCCGCCCATTGTTGGAACAGGTCTGAACCGGCTGGTCCAATGTCGTTATTCTGGACGGTAGCATTATTGCAGTTGAGGGTTCCCTCTGCTATATGGAGACACGACCAACCGCGCGGGTCATATGAATGGACATATTCGATGAGCTGGTTCGAGTTTCCGCCACCCATTTCAATATTGCCGCCCCCATTGATAGGGGGACCGCCAAGCCTCGTGCCATTGATCTGTCGCATTGTCAGGAACCTCTGTGAGAATACAGACAGGCCTAGAGCAGCATAGCCTCACCTGCACGTTGCGGAGGGTGACGCCGTTGCAATTGTGACAAGTCCCATCCACAGCAGTGGTGTGGCCGGTGCCATTGGAAAAAACAGGGCCAGAGACAATCAGAGTCGCTCTGTCATTCCCAGTAGGATAGCCAGCCGTGCTGATCTCTTGGCTGGGTGCAGCAAAGAGCAGAGGCGCGGTGATAGGATACTGTTGTCCTGGGCAAAGGCTAAGAACATAACCAGTACCAGAGGAGTTGAGCAGCTTGTTAAGGCGATCAGTGAGCGTATTTGCAGGGTCGGGGGAGACGCAGTCCGATGGCGCCCTACGGAGATAAGAAGGGTTCATTCTGTGGCGTTTGTCAGTAAGGCGACTGGGATACCAACAGCGAATGATTGGAAGACCACTCACCTATGAGGAAACTCATGGACCATGACTTTGTTCAGAAGATACGACGAATGTTAATGTGTTGCAGCCAAGGCAAGCACAGAGGAGTTGGTCTATTGCGGCAGTGTGTACAAAATGGAATAATTGTGATCCTTGACAGAGGCACAGATATCGGAACAAGAAATGTAAAGGTAAATCCTGCGCAGGTCGCTAGACCAGCAGAGATGGAAGAGGACAGGAATCAAATGTCGCCCAGAAGCCTCCCATCACAACAGCCTGATAGACTTGGTATCATTAGATAAGCATGATGACCATCCCATTTGCTTGTACCTGAGCTTTCAAGTAGCCAATCTCTAGAAGTCCCGTTTCCGTGCCCCCAAGTCTCTGGTGAACTGGGACAACCCTTGGATCCGATTTGCGTATAGAACCGCATTTTGCGCACAGCTGCCAGCCCTGAAAATCCACTGGACGGCCAAGCTCTAGCCGCACCGCAAAAAGACAGGGAATCCACCGCTGTTATTTGTATGTAGATCATCTATACCACTATGCAATGCCGCGTGGATCGCTTTGCTTGACTGGCAAAGGACGACGAAAGTGGGATAGTGGTTGAGTTCTCACTGGAGCTTTTCTTGACACCACATTATAGCAACTGTGAGTCTCGAAACATTCCTTTCTTGTCTTGAACACCAATGTCGTGCTGAAATTACTGCTTGCATTTGCGACTGTCGGCGGAACAACATACTCTTGATTACTCAAAAGTATCGAGGCAAACTTTTTCGAGCTGAGACTCGTTTGTCCTGACGCTAACCTCGTTTACAACAATAAGTGCAGAAGGGAACGCCTGACTCTTCCATCGAATGCCATGGTGCCAGTGCTCTTATTTTATTTAACAGCTTCGTGTGATAAACCACGCCTTAGTCTCGGCACTAGCAGTTCGGGCTAAACAAGGTCTGGACGCAAGCACAATTACCCTCCTAGAATCGTGGTGACAAGAACTACACCTACTACCTTCCACCATATTCCTATATCACAAGACATGCACATCTTCAATGGCATTTAAATATTCACACAAGTTATGGAGCCTACTTGCCCTGTTTCTCTCCCATTCGACACAGGCATCGATCAATATAACGTGTAGTATGCATGCAGAATCGTGTACAACGACTCCGTGTATTTGTATCAGCTACAATTCTGGAGAGGTGAACTTGTGCCTATCAGAAGCCGATAATTTTTGAAATTGTTATGTGTGTATATAGACAAAATTGTATTTGGGACTAGGTCACTGGGGTATTAACATAGCGTGTCTGGTTTCCAGGCCGGGTCTTCAGCAACGCCGACTTACGACCATGGGTGAGTAACTATGCACACCCAGTGCTAATGGCCCGGCTGAACACCTGATATCTGCCAGAGGCTTCGGTGGCAAAGCAGCTGGTTGACAAGATATACGAGAAGCGAAAAGCTGCAGCTCTTGACCTCGAGAAGTAGCTGGTCACTCCTCACACTTGCGTATGTGCACCACTCACGACGCTCGTGTAGACAGGTCCGAGAATGCCACCAACAGAAAGACGACCGTCGAATCAACCAAATCATCGACCAGCTGGTTGACATGTTCAGTAATATCTCGAACCCTTTGCACATACGAAATGGTGGTTTAATTGGCCTCGCCGGTACCGCTATCGCGCTTGGAGTTGACGTTGCGCCGTACATGGACAAATTCATCGAACCTGTCCTTACGTGCTTCACCGACCCGGAGAACAGAATCAGATACTTTTCGGCTGAGTGTCTATACAATATTGCCAAGGTATCCAAGGGTGAGGTACTCGTCTATTTCAACCCTATATTCGATGCTCTCAGCAAGGTGATTTCCCACCATGTTCGTGGTCTGCGCAGTTGCCTAAATCGTTGTTCAGCTCGCTGCAGATTCAGAGATATCTGTCAAGAATGGCGCGGAACTCTTGGACCGCCTATTGAAGGACATCGTCGCGGAGACTGCTTCTGTCTATGTTCCGCAGTATCCAGAAACTGAAAAAGTTCGTGACCGTTCCGACCCTCAGGACCAAAGCATACTGGTCCCATTCCCCTCCGACCACCCTGCAGCATTCTCCCAAAGGAAGGCATTCTCCCTCGCGCGGTTTATCCCCCTTCTCAGAGAGCGGATTTATGTCATCAGTCCGTTTACAAGGAGTTATCTTGTTTCATGGATTACGGTGCTAGACTCGGTCCCTGAGTTGGAACTCATTTCATACTTGCCCGAATTTTTGGACGGCCTTTTGTGAGTGAGTGGGACGAATCTCCTTATTTGTGGCTGATCCAGCCGCAACTTCTAGGAAATACCTGTCAGACCCAACAGAAGATGTTCGGGTCGCGACGGAGAACCTTCTCGCTGACTTCCTTCGGGAAATTCGTGACATTAGCGAGATTCGACGGCGACGAGAGGAGCTTACCAACATGGAAGACATTTATCAGTCCGATGAAATTCAACCAAACGGGGAACATGCTGCGGTTATCTCTGACCAAGACAAGGAACACAAGGTCGATTATAATGTCGATCGGGGTACAGGAGGTGGGGAGTCTATGTTTCTCTGCTATCTAATTTGGCTTATCTGGAATAGCTTGGGTTCCTGGTCAAGGAGTCCGGATAGACTATGCTGCTATCGTTGAGATTCTCATCCAGCAATTAGATGGCCTACGTACGTTACCGCTTCGCTTGAGTTGCGATGCAATTTAAATACTCCATTAGACGATGAGATTCAGCAATCAACTTCCCTGCAATGGCTAGCAGAGTTCCTCGGTTTCGCACAAGAAGTCATGGTACCCTTTACCCCACGCTTCATCCCCGCCATATTGCCGAACCTGGCCCACCATGTTCCAATGATCCAATCTGCTGCTATCAGAACGAATAAGCTGCTCACCAAGGTTATCCAGGACTTGTCGTCACCAGTTGAAATTCCGTCGTGGCAATCATCGAGTCGCCCGCCCGCTGGTTCACCTACGCCTACAGCCACAGCCCTCCCTTCCCGACAACCTACCGTATCCATTGCACTTGCCGGTGACGCAAATCCGCCGCCAGAAGCTCCACCCGATGGTCAACTATTACCATCTACTTCAGACAAGATCACCATACCCCTACCGCAACGGCCGCGAACAGGCACCTCACAGCCATCGACATCAGATGCTTCTAGTCGACCAGAGTCCCGCATGGCTTCAAATAGCCTAATTACAGCGCCTTCTGCGACGGCTGCGGTGCCACCGTCACCGGTGGAGGAAGAAGACCAGGACTTGTTTGACTATCAAGCTACCGTAAACGAACTGACGATCCAGTTTCTAAGCGAGCACGAACAAACTCGGGTGGCGGCTCTCAAGTGGCTTATCATGCTTCATCAGAAAGCACCGAAGAAGGTATTGATTCATATTACTTCGCGCCGATTTAAGGACCAACGAAGTTTGGGACTGTCCCTAGATACTTGTCATGGACGACGGTACATTCCCAGCCCTGCTCAAGACGCTGTCGGACCCCTCAGAAGAAGTCATCAAACATGATTTACAGCTACTTGCACAAATATCTTCCAGCTCGGAGGAGGGCTACTTCAAGGGTTTTATGATGAACCTCCTCGAGTTGTTCAGTACAGATCGAAAACTACTTGAAGCACGCGGGAGCCTTATCATCCGGCAGCTATGCCTTAACCTGAACACAGAACGTATATATAGAACGTTTGCAGAAATCTTGGAGACAGAGGAGGTGTGCAATCCCATCTTCATAATAAAGCTGTAAACTTGACAACGTCGACAGGACCTGGAATTTGCGAGTGAGATCGTTCAGAAGCTGAATACGATTCTTATTACCTCGCCTGAACTCGTGGAGTTCAGGAGGAGGCTGAAAAGTCTGGAAATACGTGTGAGTGCGCTCCCTCATTTGATCCTTTGTCGGCCCATTCGAGGCTTTGGTTCAGCAAGACGGACAAGCCCTGTTCGTGACACTGTATCGGTCGTGGTGTCACAACGCTGTATCAGTCTTCTCGCTATGTCTCCTGGCACAAGCTTACGAACATGCATCGAACCTACTTTCCATATTGTACGTGTTTATGGCGATCGACGTCCAGTCGTGCTTGACTTTTCTGTTAGCGCGGACTTAGAGATCACGGTTGCGATGTTGGTACAAATCGACAAGCTTGTCCAGCTAATCGAGTCACCGGTGTTTACTTGTGCGTAGGCGCCATCTTCATTTCTATGTACTGTTGACATGGACCTGGCAAGACCTTCGCCTGCAACTCCTTGAGCCTGATCGATACCCCTACCTATTCAAGTGCCTTTATGGGTTGCTCATGCTCCTCCCACAAAGTAGTGCCTTTGTATCGCTGCGCAACCGACTGAATGCAGTCAACTCCGCCGGTTTCCTTCATATAGCTCCTAAACCGTGTGTATCTCCTTTGATCAGCCAGGAGCAAACTTGATATATACTATGTCCAGCACTGTCCCTCTTGCTGCTCGAACCAAGATCGGTCGGGAGGAGATCAAATGGCAAGAACTCCTCAGCCACTTCCGAGCGGTCCAAAACAAACATGAAAAATCACGCCGACAAGCTCTCGGTGCGGATCTTTTGGCATTCGGGAGTTCGTTTGGAAGCCACGACAGCAGATCTACCGAGTCTGGGCCGCGGTCGGGACTTGGGGTCGGTCTTGCGGACATCAACCGACCTCCTATGCGCCGCCGCGTCACTGGCGAGGTTGCTCCACCTGTGACTGTGCGTCCTGCATTGTCCCCGCTTAATCCACGGGCCAAGCAGAATGGGCTGTTGGGCTCGTCGATGGGGCAACCGGCACAACCGACGATATCCTCCACGAGTGCGCTAGGTGGCGCGCTTGCCATGCAACAGCGGCAGCGGCGGACGTTGGGATTGGGGGCCCGGAAGTAAGGACGTGGTTATATTGGCCTCCTGGCCTCCAGGGACGATTCGCCTTCGTTGTAACGCATAAATGTTGTTCGTTGATACTGTTCTTGTCGTATGGCGGCTTGCAAGCTGATATACGTGCTTTACCATATACTACAATAATCTTGTATAGTTATGTTCATCGTTGACGTGTCACTTGCTTGTGCTTAGGGTAGTAAAAACAACGGAAGAGGCTGAGGCCATATCGGAATTTCCAGCAGCGCAAAGACTGTTTTCTCGGCACTCATGCAAAGCACGATTCAGTTATACAGTCGAACATCTGACACCTTCAAAGTTCTGACCAGAGGATGTGCTATCTTTAAATACTAGTGTCTTGAAAGCATTTCTGTCATTCGCCGCTACAGCATCCCAAGGGGCCTGAAGCTGGCAATCACCCAATGCGGCCCAAACGAGCCATAACCGTCAGGCTTTGCATATTGTGTAGTACATACACGCGGTATACAGACGAACCAAGAACCAAGGTATGCGTTATCAAGGGTATGAAGAAGAACTCTCTGTATCCACCGAAGGATGAACCATGTAATACACACGCATATTTTCTCCATCTTGCGGTAGTGAGGGAACACTCGAGTCGACCCCAGACTCTGGCAACGACTCTTGCACGTCTCCACGGACTTCTATCAAGTAGTTGTCCTGTATCCCTTTGAGGATCAGTGCTCGAGAGATATGTAAGAAGCGTCCCCACCTTTACAAGTTTTCTGAGCACCTTGGTGATCAACTCTTTCTCGTACTCCAACTCCTCGACGTCTTGTAATTCGGATTCCCTCAGTTCGAGGTACCAATCGATCAGCTCGTCCCTATCAATTCCTCTTCCGGTCTCTCGCTCTGTCGCGGAGAGATGGAGGACGATCAAGCTTTGCAGCGTCATGTACTTGTCATGCGTGATCACCATACGCCGTTTAGGTGGAGCGCCAGCAGAAGATGCTTCGGGGATCATGCTGCCCGCTCGAGAAGTCGAGGATGGGCCAGCACCACTACTGGTTGCGACTCGGTTCACGCTCAGAGAACTCTCATCCATTTGATCAGTTGCTTCCGACATTTCCACATCTTGACTGTCCTGGGCATTCTGGGCTTGGTTGTCGTTCCTGTCTCGCTCTCCCTCCAGCTCCTCCTCGTCAAAGTCAATATCGTCCTGTTCGACATGGATGATGGATTGACGTAGGAGACTGTATGCCTCGCGCACGAACACAGGTGTAATTTCGGAGGTACAATTTGCGCGAGCAATGGCTTCACTGAGACGAATCATACTTTCGAGTTGTCGAACAGTGATGCGATAAGAGTTTCGCGAGCCGCCGGAGGCATCGTCTTGTCGCAGTATGCGATACTTTTCCACAAGGACATCAGCTGCTTCAGGGGTAAGCTGGTGCTATGTGAGTATCGATTTTTCTGCAGCGTTCGTAAACATTACCTTTGGGTTGAAGGTCCTTGCATATCGAATGTAACGTTGAAGTGCTTCAGTACTGAATTCTGGATTGATAGCCTCGTCCTGAAAGCGGTGTACATTAACAATATGCTTGGCAATATTCAAATCCGTCTTTTCATCGCACTCGTCGAGTACGACAAAGAACAAATCAAAACGACTCATGATTGGCGCGCTCATTGCGACGTTTGCCCGCAAGGTCTTCTTTCGATCATATCGTCCTCCAATTGGATTGGCGGCCGCCAGGATTGATGTTCGTGCATTGAGAGTTGCGTGGATCCCCGCTTTGGCGATGGAGATGGTTTGCTGTTCCATTGCTTCGTGGATAGCCACTTGATCGGAGATATCCATCTTATCGAATTCGTCGATGGCACAGATCCCGTTGTCCGCAAGCATAAGTGCACCAGCCTCGATTGTGAAGTCACCGGTCTCTTCGTCCTTGACAACTGCCGCGGTTAAACCAGCAGCAGAAGATGCCTTTCCAGACGTATACACAGCGCGGGGCAGGAAGGAGCAGATATATCTGGATGGAACTCAGTGCTAATACGATATAAAACTGGGGACGAACGAACTTGAGAAATTGTGATTTGGATGTCGAAGGGTCGCCCACAATACAGATGTTGATATCACCACGAAGGTGCATGCCTTCGGTAGTTTGCTTGTGGACGCCTCCCATCAACTGCAGCAACAACCCCTTTTTCACTATTTCGTGACCGTACACGGTTGGTGCAATACTTTCAACAAGACGCGAATAGATATGATCTGAGTCAATCATGCTCTTGAGTTCATCAAATTCCGGTTCAGTCAGTGATCTGAGGAAAGCCTGTCCGTCCTCCTCGCCTCCCTCTTCGCCCCGGATGTTGGTACCTCCCTATCGCATGTCAATATAAACGTCGACTAATTTCTAACGCGCTTACCGTGCCATCAGCATTGTGTACCATGCAGGCCAAGAATGCAGTCTTGTACTGCAGATCCCGAACACCCAGACTCTTCAATCCGGTGACACCACTGGTGATTCCCCCATTGGCGGTATTTGCTCTGCTAGTCTCTCGTGTAAGTGTAGGCTTTTCCCCTCCCGGCAAGCTCAATTGGCCAACGTCCGGAACGACAATGAACGTGCCGGTAAACACACACTTGTCTCCTGCTTTCGCGCGTTCTACGAGTTCACCGCGCAGGATAACGTCCAGAGAACGTGGCATCGACCCCGTTGGGATCTCCGAAGGGTTTTCTTGGATACGAACTTTCTGCCAGTCGGTAAATTTGGAGGAATCGATTTGTAGCTGCCATGCAATACGGTTTCCGCAAGTTGGATTTGGGCACAAACTGGGCTGGATGTTGCAAACTCGGTTAGTATAGGGCGATAGTCGACGTTGGAAATCATACCTCGGTATATTTGAATTGTTGTTCGATTTCGTTTACTAGGCCACCGCAGACTTCACAGATGAAACTGCCGTATAGCAACTCGGGTCTAACTTCACTAGTTCGTGTTACGGTGCCACTGATACCCATCAAAGTGCCAATCTTATCTGTGCGTAGGTCACGGATTCCCGACACCAGGGGTAGGTGGTAGAAGGCGATGCTGAATTCGCGGGTTTGAAGGTTCACGGAATCTGTTGCAGCAGCGGTTGGATTGACCTTGAGGTATTCAGGTTCATATTCCGCAACGAGATTGTGCACTGCGCGCCGCAGGTACGGTAGAAATCGGTAATATTGTTTTTGGATGGCATCTGCCAGGACATCGTCCTTTTGAAGGAGGTGACCATAGTCCACGTATAGCGTAATGAGCTCGTATTCACGCATGGTATGAATCTGCTGGACATAAATGATTTCGCCATCCGTGATTTCCGGTAGACCACCATCGGATGCAGGAGTGGATGGTAGTGCGACTTCCTCAGTAAAGCTGAATAAACTATGTCAACCCACGAAGATGGACGCCAGGGTATTCACTCACGTTCTTAAGAATGTCTCAAAGCTTTCACAGACACTTTCACCGACAGCATCGCGGACCATTGGCACCTCGCCATTGGGCTGATTTCTCGCTTTTCTTCTGCGTCTGCCGCCTTGTTCGTCTGCATCCTGTGTGCCCTGCTCTTCATCGCCCCCAAATGCGAGTGCATCTGGTGCTGGTCGTCTTTGAGCTGATCTTGGTGTTCCGTTCGATGAGAAGGTTGGATCTGGTGCACTGCTTGGGGGCAGCGATGACCGTGGTGCTGGAGGCGAAGATAACCCGTCCATGTCCATAGTAATATTCGCTAGGGTAACTTGCAAAGACGCGACAAGTGGACACGAGACTGCCTGCCCTCAAGATCATTCTTGTCACGTGACACCCATATCGTGGCGGGCCATCTGTGGGTTCAGCCCACTTTAATGACTGCGATGGGCGACGAACTGGAGGCCCTGGATCCCGCCTACGTTGCAGATATCCTCTCAAAACCGCCATTTGTATCCATCCCCGGCGTATCCAATGTCCGCGACCTGGGATCATACCCTTCAACTACTCCAAACGTCATCACGAAGCCTGGCTATGCCTACCGAGCAGCTGAAATCTCCAGCATAACAGAGGAAGGTGTGCAAATGAATTCACGAGAAAAGCATCCAAGGACTATGCTAAAGACTTCCTTCGTAGGAGCGGAGAGAATGAGGGCACTTCGCATAACCACTGTATTTGATCTTAGATCGGATCCAGAGATGAAGAAGTACAGCGCTCCAGTACCTACCATTGAAGGCGTGCAAATAGTACCTGCCCCAGTGTTCAGAACCGAAGACTACAGTCCGGAGAGTATTGCGAAGTGCGTATGTACAGCAAACCCGGCCATACCTTGACCACATACGTCTGATGCGGCTCACAGAAAATTCGAGCTGTATGCTACCGGAACAACTGAGGTGTGAACTGCTGTGCATTCATGTATTGGATCACACATATAACTTGCTTCAGGCATTCATGAAGCTATATACTCAAATACTTGATCACGCTGGCAACGCCTTTGGTATCATCCTCCGGCACGTCAGGGACAAGCCAAACGATCCATTTCTCTTTCACTGTACGGGTGCGGCTATGTACCGATGAACTGGTATATGTCCTTACCATATGTGAAGCGGGCAAAGATCGGACCGGCATCATGGCTGCTATCCTCCTCAAGGTATGTCCTACGCTCTCTGTTCTCATTGCGACCACTTCTTGTCAATGTAGCTTGCAGGCGTAGATGACCATTACACATGTCATGACTACTCCCTCACCCGCATCGGCCGTGAACCCGAGAGGGAGAAGGTGCTCAGGCGACTCTCCAAGGAGCCCATGTTTTCCGCTAACACTAACGCCGCATTGCGAATGCTCTCGTCACAGTATGAATACTTCTTGGGGGAGGGTTGCTCGCTTCACTGACCACCTACGCACTCGTTACAGGTATGGGACTATGCAGGCCTTTTTGGAACTCCTCCATCGAAAATACGGAGGAGTAGAAGAGTACGTGAAGAATTACTGCGGACTCTCAGCTGACGACGTGTCGAGAATACAAGCAAACCTTGTGGTATCCACGAGATCGCGGATGTAGAGTGAAGATGATGTGTTCACTATTGTAACCAATTCACCCGCATACTACACGTCTTGCCTCGTCATACTTACATGTCCCTAATATATACCACGTACAACCCCATGGCTTGGTCAACAACGATGAGTTTAACTGTTCCGAATTATTGTGACATGCTCCCCGTGTCGGAAAGCTTGTGCACTCCATCTTTAGTCTCCCTTCTAGTAGTCAATCTTCAAAATTGTATTAGCACACCGGGACTCCTGTGTGCTCGTTTTAGCAATCACTGGACACCCCATTGACCTTGTTTCGCTACATTTCACAACCAAACAAAAGCGCGCATCTGAGCAATGGGTCAGTTATATGCAGCTTACTGTAGGGTGATCGAAACACCGCATTTTCAGGGCGAGGTAGCAAAGTCGAGGTCCTCGTTCGAGTCAAATGACATCATTGTTTGGACTCCCAGTGCAAAGCTGCACGCAATGGCCACGACGCTGTTCTATACATGCGAATTACACACTCGTAAACACCAACGACAGTGTCGGGTTGGTCCGACGGAGAAATGGCGGACGATGCAATAGTTGTCCCAGTTCTGTTGCTGGATGGAAGTACAGAGTATCCTGCCATATCGCCAAGTGCAACTGCTCAGAACCTTGTTGACATCTTAACTCGCCTCGAATCAGTGAAGGCAACCATTCCTTCCGATGTGCCATCTTCTACTTGGGCTCTCCAGCGAGTACGCAAGGAGAAAGCAGGTCGTCGATGGGAGTCCGCTGAACTTGACGCTTTGGACAATGGTGGGTATTTAATGTTTCAGCTGCCACCCTGTTGATCATCAAAAACAGGCATTATACCTTCTATTACTACCATCAAAACGTTTCTGAAAGAAACAGACCCAAAGTTACCCGTTCACGAGGAGAAACCTGCGTTACGCCTGGTGTCCTTGCATTTTCCGCTGTCACTATCTCTCGTATTTTTACGTGTCCCTGAAGTACACGATGGATTTCAATGGACCGTGTTCTTTGGGGCGCACACGACGGTTGGTGATGTAGTCAACAATATGGTGGAGGAGCTTGGTCTAGTCAGACGTATGCCGACTTCCAAGCAAGCTGAGACCGTCGAATATGCACTGGAACAGTCAATCGGAAACTCGATTGGTGAGATTTCTTTGGATCTATCGAGGTATCTGGGGGTCCTAAGCCTGAGCCTAAGCCACTCCGCTTGCACCATCCGCTCGGATGGTTGAGGTACTTCAGAAAAAACTGGCTACTTTTCCAGGAGAAACACCCGCGTATCATTTCTGTATCCCGGAACTTTGGTTCCTACGACCAAAACCACGCCCTCCGTCCATGCATTCTCTTCCCGGAGCCGGTGGAGTAGTGCAAATGGAACCTTTTACTGAGATCGGAGATGACAATACAGCAAAGCAGAAGAAGTCCATTGTTGAAACTCCAGCTTCGGGACCCGTATCGCCGGAGTGGAGAACCTCGATAGCCCAAAATCGTCTTACCAGCTTCTTCCCAAGCTGGGCTCAACCTGCTCCAGCAACTACATCTGCTGTCATTGCATCGGCAAACCGTAAGAGTATCAGTGAGCCACTCTTGATGGAACAAAACATTGGCGGAAATTTTCCTGTGTCCTCTGGGCTAATCGGTGATTCCGATGAAGGGTGGAATGATATCGAGACTGAGGAACTGGAACGTTGTCTAGTATGGTACCCTCACTTTGGGTGTCAACCTCATTTCGCTGATATACTACCATGTCCATCCAGGACCAACTTGGGTTGACAAACGACGCCAGGGCTAACATATACCGGCAATCCTCAGAGAAAAAGCGACAACTTATTCAGGATATTCAACCGACCCGAATTTTGTCGAGTGAAAAGGCATTGACCCCAGGTTCCACTACATCTATACCTTCAAGACTACCTCGACTTTTACCACAGTTTTCTGGTGACTCGGGTATCTTCAAAAGGTTTTCGGCCTTTTCGACGTGGGGATCTACGTGCTCACCCCTTCCACAACCGACCGGTGATGGTAAGAGATTTAGCGGCGAATTCGAAAGTGGCACTTCTCCAGAGCTATCTGCGCTTGCACAACCTCAGACAACTGGAGGTGTTTTCAATAGCTTATGGACCATCTTGGGAGGCGAGCCCATGACCGGGACGGACAATGATGCGTCAGCTCGAGCCTATGTCGATGGTCTCCGGAAGGCACGAAGTTTGGATGCAAAGCTTGTCAATTATCTCATCTCTTTGCGAGTCCATCTATCCACAGCGAAACTTGAATGGATAGAAAGCTTCCTAGCGGAGCATGGGATGACCGCCATTACAGATCTGCTGTCCTCCTTGACCGGGAAACCAGGTAAAAGAAGAGTGCTGACTGATGGCGAGGGTAGTGTACTGCTGGAGTTGATAAGGTGCCTTAGGGTGCTACTAAACACCCGAGTATGTTCTGAAACAAAGGCTTGCGTATTTTTTGGCTCATCTTGTATCAGCCAGGATTTAACGGTGCCCTGATAACTCCCATGGTAACAAGCCATTTGGTTTATTTCATTTTTCATGGAGCACCACTGAGGTCGCGCATCCTGGCTGCAGAATTACTTGCAGCCTTGTGCATGCTTTCACTGGACGAAGGCCACCCGTCTGTCCTTGCGTCATTCTCTGAATATCGTTTAACACGCGATGAGGTGTTCCGATTCCAGTCGCTGGTGGATGCCCTCAAGGTTTCCGACTCCCAATTTATGGAGCAGAGCGTAACCATCTTAACTGAAGATGACGGAATATGGGAAGCTCGTATAGCATTCATGGCACTTATCAATGCCATTACTAACCGGCCCGATTCCTTGGAGGAGAGGATTGTCCTGCGTGATGAATTCACCCGACGAGGTTTGAACGAAGTGATAGTGGTACGCCCCACCCTCACACTTTAAACGAGATGATCTGGATGTCCAATTATGCAGGGCGTCCGATATTCCGACCCTCCAGAGGGTCTCCTTACACAGCTCAATATATACGCTGAAGAGAAGTTCGAGGATGAAGAAGAGTTCCGTGAGAGAACACGGAGGGGTGTGCAAGCTAACCGCGGACATTCATCAGAAGAATTAGAGCCCGCCTTTCTACTAGAAAGTATCTTGGAGTCTGCAAAGGTTTTAGAATCCACAAAAATTGTCGAAAACCTCCTGCGGAGGCTAGATCAGCTAATGAAGGAGAATGTGAATTCGTCAGTTAATCTCCTTTATACAATGGTAGTAGGACCGACTTTGTTTCAGGTCCTTTAAACGCGATGCACTTTCTATGCTGGATGACTTAGTTGGATATCTGGTTTCTATGAAAGATACGTACGTCTCTTTCGTATTCACATATCATGACCTGTTGGAAAATGTGCTTTAGTGGTGATGCATGGCCTACTTTCACTGATAATGTGACGACATCAATTCAGAAGATCACTGGGGTTGATGTCCGTGCACGCTACACCAAAGATATACAAGTACTACGAGACAGAGTAGACAATCTCTTGCTGCAGGTGCGTAATTACGAGTCGCCTGCCAACAGCTACCCTCATATTCAAGTAGAACGCAGCGCTCAAAGGCGAGCGTCAGCAGCTTAAAAGTGAGGACACCTCTGTGAGCCGTGTAACGGCACAACCTCTTTTCAAGCCAGCTTCACCATCGAAGGCGAGCAATGAGGTAGGCCGGATGTATATGCACGATCTGTAGACTCATTCCGAGGATCAAAGAAAATAGCTGGTATTATCCAGCGGCTCTCGCAGAAAGAGAAAGAAGTTGGACAACTTCAAGCGGAAATAGAGCGTCTCAAACACCAGACTATCCGTCCTGACGTGAGTAGTGCAGTATATGTATGATGAACATTGCCTGACAGTATGCGTAAAAGGACAATAACGTCAGAACAGAACGTGAAAAAATCAAGATAAGCTCGCTCGGCGAAGAAGTTGAGAAGCTTAAGGCCAAGGTAAGGTCAATCGCTGTAGCATGATGTCCAGCTTCCTTGATGTTGTTCAGATTGGCCAGTTTGATGGCACGCTCTCTGATAAAGAGAAAGAGATAGTAGTTTTAAAGCGTGCTCTTAAATCAGTATACTCTTCTTTCTGTCCAGGAGATGATGAGGGTCTGAGCGGACTGAGCACTCAGGCGATAGCTGACCGCACCGTGGAGAAACTCGATAAACAAGCTGGAGAAATTGCCATTTTACAGGTTCGAGTAGCGGAACTCTCAAAGGCCTTGGCGGAGAAATCGACACAGCTCGCTGAACTTCAGTTCAAAGCTAATAATTCCCCGCCTTCTCCCCCTGCTGATTCTAGGGATGTGACGCCGTCGAAGAGCCGAAAAGCCGAGTTAATTCAGGTGCGGAAAAATAGCGAAGATGCTTCCCCATCATCGTCCTCCGCACCGTTTCACTCTTCCCCCCCTCCTCCGCCTCCGCCTCCTCCGCCTCCTCCATCACTTGTATCATTCTCACGAAACCAGATTTCCAGTGCATTAGCCCACGGAATAAGGAAGCCGAAAGCTCTGCAAAACGATGCGTTGATTGCTTCGCAATCCCTTTCCCCTGCGCCGCCTCCTATTGGGAGTGTCTGTCCTCCTCCTCCTCCGCCGCCGCCGCCTCCACCTCCACCTCCACCATTTGGCATCCCGCCTCCGCCCCCTCTCCCTCCTGCACGCGTTCCTGGCGGCAAAATCCAGCCCAAGCCAAGCCTTATTGGACCACGACTCAAGCCGTTCTTCTGGAATAAATTGGATGGTAACGCCGTAGGCTCGACAGTATGGGCTGAGCCGCGCCCTGGCTTCCAGCTGAACATGGATGACCTCGTGGCGACCTTTGGAGTAGATACCATTCCTACGCCGTCTCAATTAACAAACCCTTCACACAAGAAGAACGTCACGACTGTTCTGGATATTTCTAGAGCGA
>Ga0307518_10000958_pt1 | contig 21546 bp, 11 predicted proteins | sample 25_EM_MG_FD_203889 | JGI IMG/M metagenome (GOLD analysis project Ga0307518, IMG submission 203889) | Populus trichocarpa ectomycorrhiza microbial communities from riparian zone in the Pacific Northwest, United States - 25_EM | ecosystem: Host-associated > Plants > Roots > Unclassified | place...
AATTAAAAAAAAAAAAAAAAAAAAAAAACCCTCCCAGCTCTAACTGAGCAGTACATCATAAATTATTTCCTATTATTTCAAGAAAAAAATTAATTAATCTCTCTTGTTTTATAAATTAATTATTTAATCACTTATCATTGTTAATCATGCTTAATTTTATATTAATTTATTTCAAAAATACCTACTTCTCTCATCAATCATCAATCTTTCCATAGCATCTATTTTTTTCCTCTTTTATTACAAAAAATAGAAAAGAACAAAAAATAGATAAAAAAAAACTAAATAATTACTTTTTTTTTAGGAAGTGGACTAATTATTTCTTCTTTTTTTTCAAAATTAAAACGATTAATTTATAATTTACCCAGCTCTAACTTGACTGAGCGGCAATACTGTTATTAAAAAAAAAATATTACTCATCAATAATTATGACGCTAAAGGAAATATTACTCATCTTCTATATATACACAGGCACGACCTCCCTACAAGTAAGGAAACAAAGATAAGTACTAGTAGCAGTGAAGTGATGGCTTCTCGACCTGGAATTCTCACAGACTGGCCATGGAAACCTCTTGGAAGCTTCAAGGTCTTATGGAAATCCCTCTCCTATCTCTCTCTCGCTCCTTTTCCTTCTCGTTAATATCTGATAACATACGTAGAGTAACTCATTTTCGTGCAAACAACGTTAATATATCATAAACAAAAACAATAATATTAACTATATATCTTTGTTTTGTTTGTGGTGTTCACTATTGCAGCATGTAATATTGGCTCCTTGGGTCATTCACAGCACCTACTCCTTCATGATTAAAGATGGAAAAGATCTCTCAACCTTTCTCGCATTCCCGCTTCTGTTGTGGAGAATGCTTCACAACCAGTTATGGATCAGTCTGTCCCGTTATAGAACAGCCAAAGGAAATAACAGGATTATCGACAAAGCCATTGAATTTGACCAAGTTGATAGAGAAAGCAGCTGGTATTTGTGTGTGTGTGTGTTAAACAATTTCATGCATTAATTTCCACTCTAGTGCTTGTGAAGTTTCTGATACTTAAGGATTTTCTGGATGGATATCTGCAGGGATGACCAAATATTGTTCAATGGAATTTTATTCTACGTTGGTATCCATACAATTCCAGGAGCTAGCCATCTCCCCATGTGGAGGTTAGATGGTGTAATTATAACAGCTCTGATTCATATGGGTCCGGTGGAATTCCTGTATTATTGGCTTCATCGACTTCTTCATCACCACTATCTCTACTCTCGCTATCATTCCCATCACCATTCCTCCATTGTCACAGAGCCCATTACGTGTAAGAGTGATCCAACATGATTAATTAGACCTCATGATCTTAATAAAAACATATCTTGATATAACGTAGACCAATATTCTCCATTGATATTAGCAATACATGATGATATACAGCAGGTACTTGTAATTACTACTTGACATTATCTTCTTTTTTGACATGTGCATCGCAGCTGTGATTCATCCATTCGCCGAGCACATATCCTACTTCATTCTATTTGCAATACCATTGATAACGACTATTTTGACCGGGACAGCCTCTGTAGCATCCCTTGCTGGTTATATCACTTACATTGACGTGATGAACAACATGGGTCACTGCAACTTTGAACTCGTTCCCAAATGGCTCTTCACCATTTTCCGCCCTCTCAAGTACCTCATGTACACCCCATCGTAAGTCTTGATTTCTTGCAATTTCAATTATTAATTCTCACCAGCCTAGCTCCTTTTCTTTTTATTAATGGGATTTCTTTCAGACTTGTGAACAAAAAGCATGATTGTTATGAAAGATTATAGGAAAATGATTCATCTCATCTTACAAAAACAAGAAAAAAAAAAAATATATATATATATATATACCGTCGTCTATGGAAAATATACTGTTAATTATTTAGCATTTAATATGGCTGCAGGTTCCACTCTCTTCACCACACTCAATTTAGAACCAATTACTCACTATTCATGCCCATCTATGATTACATCTATGGCACAATGGACAAGTCTTCTGATACCCTCTATGAAGATTCGCTCAAGAGACCCGAGGAAGCCCCTGATGTGGTGCATCTAACTCATCTTACCACACCAGATTCCATCTACCATTCACGGCTAGGACTTGCCTACTTGGCTTCCAACCCTCAGAAATCGAAATGGTATCTCTCGTTAATGTGGCCCGTGACACTGTGGACCATGATGTTAACTTGGATTTATGGACGCGCTTTTGTTGTCGAGAGGAATCGCTTTCACAAACTCAGATTACAGACGTGGACAATACCAAAATACAATATTCAAGTAATTAATTAGAAGGATGTAACTCTGTCATTGATTAATCTAGTCCGTTCAGTTTAATTAATTTGGTCTCATTAATTTTCGTATCTACTCTTTGGCAGTACAACTTGCGATGGCACACAGCATCCATAAACACATTGATTGAAGAAGCTGTACTAGAAGCTGAGGAAAAAGGTGTTAAAGTGTTAAGTCTCGGCCTCTTAAATCAGGCAAGTACTTCACGGTTAAAATATAATGCATTCTAGGGGGGAAAAAATTATATTTATATTTACAGTGGTGGTTACTTAAGAAGGGCCAGTACTGGAGTTGAGTTTATTGTTTATATATTGTATTTTCATCATGTTCAAAAATAAATTTTGCAGGGAGAGGAGCTTAATAGGTATGGTGAGCTTTATGTGCAAAGGTATCCGAGGCTCAAAACGAAGGTGGTGGATGGAAGCAGCCTAGCCGTTGCTGCTGTGCTGAATAGCATCCCTAAAGGAACAACACAGGTGCTTCATAGAGGCAATCTCTCTAAGGTTGCCTACGCTGTTGTTTTAAATCTCTGTCGGAGGGGAATACAGGTATTTTTTATGTTGTCTAGCTACTAGGCCAATAGGCACATGTTGTCACTTGCTTCAATTTGACTTTAGTTTATTTAAATTGATTGTATAGGCAGGCAAATTTAATTCATTTAATTTGGTCATGTTTTAATTTCTAATTTTTTTTTTTAGGTGGCTGTTCCATACGAGGATGATTACAAGAGGCTTAAAAAATCCTTTGGCAGCAGATCTGATCAGAATAATCTGATTCTTTCAAAGAATTATTCAATAAAGGTATACCCTGAAAAAAAATCAGAAATTAGAAATCAGTTTTTTGTCAAAAAAAAAATACAACTTAAACATAATACACACACACGTGCATAGTGACTGGCATTTCTAATTTCATAATAAACTTTGGGCAGACATGGCTGGTTGGGGATGGATTGAAAGGAGAAGATCAAAAGAAGGCAACAGAAGGAACATTATTCATTCCCTTCTCGCAATTTCCCCCGAAGAAATTGCGCAAGGACTGCTTCTATCACAGCACACCAGCAATGGCAGCCCCTGCATCTCTTGAAAATGTGGACTCTTGTGAGGTAATTAATTAGTCAAATATTGCTCAGCTTTAAAGTACTATTTGCATTATTTTTTAAAAAAATTTATTTCAAGAAAGATAATTAATTTGAATGATGACAGAATTGGTTGCCAAGAAGAGTGATGAGTGCATGGCGTGTGGCTGGAATAGTGCATGCCTTAGAAGGATGGAATGAGCATGAATGTGGTTACACCATGTCTGACATTGACAAAGTTTGGCAAGCAAGTATCCAACATGGCTTCAAACCTCTGGTCATCACGGCTCAATCAAAATTCTAATGGATATTTAGCTGCATTTTGTTGCTAGTCGTGCCTTAATTATATATGCTTGAAAGGATTGATATATTGTGTATCACCTCCATGATATTGCGCTGCTATATTTATGTTATCCACTACTATATATGTATTTTCTGTACCTATCAATATTATGCTACATTTCACTATGCAATTGACAAATAATAAGCAATGGATTAATTATGATGGTTAATTTTATTTTCTTTTATGCCTTCTCTACTATAACTAAAAATATTCAAAATATTTTCAATACAACAAGTTATTTAGTCATGATATCATGAGAATCTATTCGTCTATATTATCAAACCTACTCCTTTTAGCGAGTCAATATAGTTGTTATATCATGACAAATACAAGATATAATTAAAAAAAAAACTAAAAATTTTAAAGTTGACACTAGTTTCAGAAATTTAGGTGCTAGATTAATTTTGTCTAAGAAAAGATGTGTTTTCTCCTAAATTTATTTCAAACATACTATTAATTGCATAAATGTATTTCTGAACTTATTCGTAATTTATTTTTAAAACAATAATTTAGTCTTTAAGAATAAGAGACTTGTTGATAAATTTGATATTAATCCCAATAAGCGATTTCATCGATTGTTTTTATATATATATAAAAAATTGACGTTAATCCCTAAAAATAAATGATTTCGTTGATTTTTTTAAAAAAAGAAAAGATTTAATTTTGATAACATCTAAGATTAACCTAAATCAGACAATCTTGGTTAAGCTAATTCTTTTCTAATCAACAAAATCATAAATAAACAAACAAAACCCTAAAAGAAAAGGTTTCAAGCTTGTTATTTTTCATTCAATAATTTAAGCAAACAAAAAATGCATATAGTCCATAATTATTCTTCATGTTTATTATAATCAAGGTTATTTAGCATAAACACTAATGAATTAAGTAAAAAGAGCATGCATCATCACAAAGAAACCCAAAAGAAGTGAACTTTAAATCTCCATATATTTTCTCCTAAATTTATCCTACGCATACTATTAATTGCATAAATATATTTCTAAACTTATTTGTAATTTATTTTTTTAAAAATGGTCTCTAAGAATAATAGACTCATTGATAAATTTGATGTTAATCCAAATAAGTGATTCCGTCGATTTTTTTTATATGACGTTAATCCCTAAAAATAAAGAATTTTGTTGGTCTTTTTTTCTTTTAAAAGAAAAGATTTAATTTTGATAACATCTAAGATTAACCTAAAGTACACAATCTTAGTTAAGCTAATTCTTTCCTAATCAACAAATCATAGATAAACAAACCAAACCCTAAAAGAAAAGGTTTCAAGCTTCTTATTTCTCGTTCATGCATCATTTAACCAAACAAAATCCTTCTTCATGTTTATTATAATCAATGATATTTAGCACAAACACTAATGAATTATGTCAAGAGAGCATGCACCATCACAATGACACCCAAAAAAGGTGAACTTTAAATCTCCAAAACATATAATTTCATGTTAAACATGGCATCTAAAGAATAATAATAATAATAAAACCTAGACTATGATAACCCTAAGTTGTCATATTCTCCAAATCATTATACATATGCTTTCTAACCACAACAATGGGTTGCAAACCTAGAAAATTGACATTCTTAAGATTCAAGAGCAACCTTACACTCAACATTTCATATCTAACCTTGTTCAAATAAAGAAGAGAAACTTTCCATAACATATTTTCTCATGGATCAAAACAACAACATTTCAGGCTTAGATGGGGTCTACTTCCACCATTTAAAAACCATAAGTTGCTTCCAATAAAATTATTTGGTTTAGTATGAACCTTAATGCACCTTATCTATTAATTTTTACAGAAATAAAAACATGGAAGTATCTTTATTATTAACTCATGATGATCAAGCTTGGTTCAAACTAAACAACAAAACTTAAAACATATTTTTTTTATGGTTTTCATAACAAGAATGACTAAGGATCTTTCATGTTTCATGATTGAAAATTCCCAACCTTAAAAATCTATAATTCATGCACCCATATCAATATAAAACATGAAATAAAAATAGCAAACCCACAACCATGCATAATACTTCAAATAAGGTTCACTTTGGTAGATTGTTTCCCTATATAATCTCATGGTTCATGCTCTATTCATTCAAAATTTATTATCTCAAATTACAATGACATGCAACCATTAGAAAAAGATTAGATAAATGACATTTAATACAAAGAAAAAGGTCAAAAACTTACCCGATATTGTTGTGGTTGTTGCTGCTAATGTTCCACTGGTATTCTAAAAGAAAAAAAGAACAATTGTTGCAAATGTTTTAAAATGTTGTTGAAGCCTTTTAGAGTCACTACTACTTCCTGAAAATATTATCACCATCCCAGAACTCCTCCAACAACATGAGTATGCTATAAAAATCCTTAACCAAAGAAGTTTCCCATTATAACTTGGTTTCTCCTGCATCTATCAAAACCAAAACTAATTTTACCACCTAAAAGTGTTTTTATGGTGTTTGAACTACTATCGAAGCATCATAAACATGTCTATGAAGTCTATGGTTGTCTCAAAAAGGTTAGAAAAGGATTTTATGTATAAGCAACCATTGTAGCAGGAGATGAAAGCCCCATGTTTATCTTTATACAAGAATTCTTTCTTCTATCTTCTTTTATGTTATGTTTTCACTCTTTTCTCCTTTTCTTTTATATTTTCTTTTTCTCTCTCTCTCTTTATGTTTCTTTTTTGCTTAATCTTTCTCTTTTTGTCTTTCTTGTTTTGTTCTTTCCCTACTCTCTTTTCTTCCTTTTTATTTTTTCCTCTCGAGTTTGATTTATGAGGGATATTTATAGGCCAAGAAGGAGGTATTTGGAGTATTAATCTGGTAAGATCAAAACCCTTTATATCTGAAAATCTATGATCACCACTATTGGTTAGAGCTTATGCTCGTCCTTGTTTGAACTGCAAGCTGGCCAAGTAAGGTACCTAATTGTCTTTATGTTTTGGAGGTTTTTGGCATAGTTTGGGAAAAGATTTTGTGAAAACCAGGCTAAATCTTTTCCAATAAGAAATAAATGAAATTTATTTTTAGCTAGGAAATAAATTGGATCAAGTTAGATGAAATAAAATTGGATAAATGAAGGGGCAAAATTGGATTAAAAAAAAGGTTATAAAGCATAAAGTAATTAGAGTTAAATGAGGTAGAACAAAAGATAATTAAATATAAATGGGGGGCCAATGTGTAATTGATGGAAAATTGGGGTATAAATACCCATTCCTTCACCTAGTCGATGGTTTACATGAGATGCGGGGATTCTGATTTTTCTTTCAAATTCTTGCAAAATTCAACCAAAAAAAGAGAGATTAGGGTGTTTAAAGCATAACCAAGGAATTAAAAAGGGAAGACTAAGGTTTTTGGGTGAGCTTTGGAGAGTAAATTAAGGTTTGGGGTTTCGAAAAAAAAAAAAAAAAGGGATTGAAGGGGGTTTGATTTCCTAAGCTTCCAACACTTGAGAAATCATCCATTTAAGGTAAGAAATACCTTTAAATAGATTAATTGCATTGAATTTGAGTTTTTGTTAATGAATTGTGAATGTTATGCTTTTGTGAGAATGAAATTGTATTGATTATGTAATGAATGAATGTTATTGAGATTGGTTAATGACTATTAGCATGAAATAAGAATGGGTAATGGTTTAATGTCAAAAAAAAAGTTAAAAGGATAAATACCCCTTTTATTGGCTTAGTTTCGGCAAAGGAGAAAAAAAAATTGGGTGACTAAATTTTTTAATGCAATTAATTAAGATTGATGGAGATTTTGGGTTCGGTGAATATTGATAAATAGGAAAAGAGAGGGAAAAAAATTAGGTCATTATAATTGTATTAGTTCAAGAAAAATAGGGTTGTTACGGGCGGTATCAAAGCCCTTGTCTGAGTTCAGGAATTGAAAATGAAATCTAATGAACTGTTGAATTGTAGATGGTTTGTATGAGGAAATGTGTGATGACATATCTCTCGTCCGTAGGGGGATCTCGAGGAAAGGCAGGGAGAGAACCCCCTGGAGGATACTACCTCTCATATGCCACTAATAACACCTTAGTTGAAGTTGAGAGAGAGATCAGACCTTGGGGGGATGCTGAATCGAGGTAGGTAGAAGTGTCAAATCCTGAGGAACTGAGTTAACAAAGACAAAGTATATTACCCCCCAACTATAGAGGCAATACTTATAGTAGCCCCTACCCTACATGTTGATCCAACATTCACAGCTCAGATTGTAAGGGCGGTGATTGAAGCGATGCCTAGTACACTAACCTTGATAGCTCTAGTGGCTCCAATAGTACAGACAACATCAATGGTGATAGTAATAGTCACGCTAGTATGTATTGTAAAGAGTATGAGGGAGTTGAGATATGAACCCTTTTTCAGGAGAACCAGATGCAAAAATAGTTGGTAAGTGGCTTCGCATAGTTGAGGACACATTGGATTAGATGCAAAAATAGTTGGTAAGTGGCTTCGCATAGTTGAGGACACATAGTTCAAGAATTGAAAAGGAAATGTGTGATGACATATCCCTCGTCTGTATGGGGATCTTGAGGAAAGGCAGGGAGAGAACCCCCTAGAGGATACTACCTCTCATATGCCACTAATATCACCTTAGTTGGAGTTGAGGGAGTGATCAGACCTTAGAGGGATGCTGAATCGAGGTAGGCACGAGTGTCAAATCCTGGGGAACTGAGTTAACAAAGACAAAGTATTGTACCCCCCAGCTACAGAGGCAGTACCTTTAGTAGCCCCTACCCTGTATGTTGATCCAGCATTCATAGCTCAGATTGTAAGGGCAGTGATTGAAGCGATGCCCAATACACTGACCTAGTGGCTCCAATAGTGTAGACAACACCAGTGGTGATAGTACCAATAGATAATATGGTCACGCTGGTGCGTATTGTAAAGAGTATGAATGAGTTAGGATATGAACCCTTTTTCGGGAGAACCAGATGCAGAAATAGCAGGTAGGTGGCTTCGTATAGTTGAGGACACATTGGATCAGATGCAAGTGGCAGACTATTTAAGAGTAAATTGTGCTACCCATATGTTTTTTGACAAAGCATGGTCTTGCTGGGATACTATAAGATCGAGGAGACCAGCAGGGTCATAGTCATGAATCGATTTCAGGGTCTAGTCCGAACATCAATTTTATTCATCATACCATAGTAAGGTGAAGAATTAGGAATTTCTGGCTTTAATGTAGGGAGACATGTTAGTGCTGGATTATGAGAGGAGATTCCATGATCTCTCTATGTTTGCCTCCCATTATGTTTCCCAGTGAGTAGCACAAAATAAAGAGGCTACGAGATGGGTTGCGACAAGAATTAAAGCAAAGTCTGACCATTTTTAAGTTTGAAACAAGCTAAAAGCTCATTAAGGCAGCTGAGGCCCTATAGGCATGTATTAAAGAGGGCCAACATGGCTAGTATGGTTTGGGCAAATGGAGGGATATTAATTATTCTGCAGGTAGACCACCTCTCCCAAAAAGAAACAAAACGTAGTTCAATCAGTTCGAAAGTGGTGGAGGAACAATAACAAGATTTACTCAGAGTACTGAAGAGGGGTTAATAAGAGGGCAGTCAAATTTAAGAGGCGGTTTTACTAGAGGAGCTTCATAGCATACGATGATCACTTATCCTCGGTGTACTCAATGTTGACAAAGGCATCTAAAAGACTGTTCTGCATTGCTAGGACAGTGATATATCTACAGGGGGAACATAGATGGTAGGACTGCCCAAACTTAAGTCGAGGATGCTATTATTGTGGAGGTTAGGGCTATTTTTAGAGAAATTGCCCTCAAAGAGCTGAGTTTGTTCAAAGCCAATAACAACAGGCCTAGAGCCAACAACAATCTGCCAATGTGGACAAAACAATCAGGCAAGCATAGTCAAGGGCAAGTGGTAATAAAGGTTGGTCTCGTGTTTAGAATGATTGGACCCAGGGCAGGGTATTCTATATGACTCAAGAGGATACTAGAGTAGCTCTTGATGTGGTAGAAAGTACCTTACAATAAAATTCTATGTCAGACATGTATTATTTGATCTTGGGGCTACGCATTTATTTGTTGTAAATATACTTGTAGGGAAACTAGAAAGAAATCCATGTAGGATAGAAAGAGGGTTTATTATAAGTACCCCTTTATATGAAAATATAAATATTGATCATGTTTATAAGGGGGTTAGGGTTGATATTAATGGGTTTGAGATTAAGGTAGATCGATTACCATTAAAATTACATGACTTTGATATCATTTTGGGTATGGATTGGTTAGGTGTATATAGGCTAAAATGGATTAATTTGCAAAAACAGTAACTCTCCAAGAACCCAATGATAAAAAGGTGGTATTTAGAGGAGAGAGGAATGTCATACCGAGCTGTATCATCTTGGTTATGACCGCTAGAAAGATAATATTTAAGGATGTGAAGCCTACTTTGCCCATGTTATAGAGGCAAAGAAAGATGATATCCAGACGTAGAACATTCCTATAATGAGGTAGCTTCCAAATATATTTTCAAATGAGCTACCAGGAATACCACTAGAGAGAGAAGTAGATGTTATTATTAATGTGTTACCTGGTACATTGCTGGTAGCCCAATCACCGTATAGAATAGGTGTATTATGATTGTGTGATAGAGTATCATCCAGGGAGGGTAAATGTTGTTGTCGATACCCTTAGTCATAAGAACATGGCAAGTGATATGTCCTGGACTTAATTTAAAAATTGGTCTATTAAAAATCTAATTATGTCATTGGACTTAATTTTTATACAAATTCATCTAATAATGATTTAATTTGACATTGAATCTGTATTGTCTCTTCAATTTTAGATAAAATAGGGTACAATTAGGTTCCCGATTCCATTCAAAATTGCAGTTTGATGCTAGTCTTCTTGCTCTTATTATTTTATTTATTTTATTTTTATTTGGGAAAGAAAAAAAGATGAATTTAAGGAATAACTCATAAATGATTTATGACACATATTAAGCTAATACATAATTATCCATAAAGCAGTAAATAATATCATCACAAAAAAGCATCTTCTTTGAAATGATGACATAATTTTTTATTAGTAGCAATGACAATTAAATAGAAAGAATTTTTAATCATTTGCAATAAGTAGAAAAAATGTATCTCTTAAAAATAAGCTCAATTTTCTTATTAATTCATCTCTTTTTTATTTTAACAAAAACATGTTTTTTAATCATAACTCTTGTTTTTATATAAAAAAACCATCATAATCTTAAAATTTATTTTTAATGTAAAAAATAAATAATATCTCAATGTTTTGTTTGTGGTTGAAGACAAAAAAAATTAATGTGATAAAATTAAGTCAAAGATCTATCAAAAAATAGAAATTTCAATTTCATTGAATATCCATGAACATTTTTTTCATGCATATTAGGTATATAGTAATTGAAAATAAACTATTAACATTTTCATAAAAAAAAAAACTATGTCAAAATTGACTAATAAGTAAAATACAATGTTAAGTATTTTATTTATAATGCATTTCAATCAAAATCCAAAAAATAAATTAAAAAAAAGGCTATATAAAGAGTTTAGACTCCAAGGCTAAAGAAATTGGGCTCATCTGCCTAGCCCAACAGAAACAAGAGCTGGCGCGTGTGGGCCTGGAAGGCTAAGTCCGTGCACTTGGCCTTCTTCATTTTTTTATCTAAAGGTGGATGACCCTTTATTTTTTTTTTAAAAATGAAACATACGGTGCGTCGTCTACTGACTTCTCAACCATTAAAGAGGTTGCCAGAAAATCAGGCTATAATTCTTTGTATCAAAAAAATATATTTTCACTTATTTTCATCTAAAAACACCTTATAAACATCTTATGAAGCTAAATAAAACAATTTATAACCTCATAACACCCATAAATTAGTCAAAAAATACAAAATTAAATCGAATAATTTTTTTTATTAACCTTGAGCTATTTTTTCCAGCATGATGAAAACTCAAAAACACCTCAGTAAAATTTCTCTTATAAAAAGAAACTCAATAACACCAAGATCGACCTTTTTATTAATCATGAGGTACCTTTTCTTTCTTCTCTTATTTTTTTTATGATATTATCTCTCCTTTCAAGTTTCAAAGACTAAAATATAAAATAAATAAAGTTTAGGATTGAAACTCAAAATAATAAAAAAAATGGATTAAAACTAAAAGAAAACAAAAAAAAACTCATGGACCAAAATGTACTTTTACACTCATCATGAATATTTAAAAAAGGAAAAAAAGGGTTGCCTCTTTGTTCCTGTGTTAAATTTACTGTTCTAATTTTTTAAAATTGATAAAATTAAATATAAAATAAAGCATCAAAAACAGGTCATATACAATGCATTACATGCATTGAAAGGGAATTTACCAAGTCTTAAATCATGTGAACAAAATATAGAATAATAAAATTAAAAAAATAAAATAAATAAAAGAATTGAAAAATTACCAAAAAACCAAAAATAAAAAGACTAAATCAAGTGCAATGGAGCCATGAACAGTGTAACAAGGTCTGTACCAGTAGTGAGAAAAATAGTTGAAAGAGGTCTTGTTTTAGTTTACATCCAAAAAAAATACTAAAAATTTCTGCTCGTTTTGAAGTGTGTGCCGTACTTTTTATTAGCAAAGCTATTTAAAAATGTATTTATCTAAAAACAAATATTAGATTAATATATATTTTAGTGTTTTTTATTTATTTTAATATGCTAATATAAAAAACTTCTAAAAAAATATTTTTAATTTATTTTTAAATAAAATAATATTTTTAAAAAGTCCATGTATAGACATCATCCTTAATTGTTTTCAAGCATGTTTGATATTATAATAACAATTATTTTTTAAAATATTTTGTATTTAAATATATTTTACAATAATATATATTTTTTTTAAATATTTTTAATTTGAGTATATTAAAAGATTTAAATTCATTAAAAAAAAATTTAAATATCTTAAAAGCGCTTTTACATCCAACAAATAAATTATGTCTTCAACCATCTAGTAGATGGTTCAATGATAAGAGCTTGTGATCAAGAGATTTGTTCCCTTTATAATCTCAGGTTTGAGTCATGTCGTTGCTAATATGATGACCACTGGAGGCTTATATAATCGTTAACTTTAGAACTCGTAGGATTAGTCGAGAGGTACACATAAACTGACCTAGACATCCACGTTAAAAAAAAAAAAATACCTTCAACTGCACAATGCACAATACAACAGGTCTGCACCAACAGTTAAAAATAAAAAAAAATTGAAAGGGGTCTGTTTTAAAGTTTGAAGTATACAAAAAAATGATAATATTAAAAAATAAAAAAAATTAATTTTTTTAAAAATATTTTTAAAATATAAAAACAAACAATTTCTTAATTTACCGTGATGGACTTGTGTCAAGTTGGCGTTTAGGTAGCGTAATGTCCTTTCGTAGACTACTCGAAGAGGGGACCATGTTGAGGGAACAGATGAACGTGGTGGACTAGTGGCCATCTAGCCAGTTCTTGTGAATTAATAAGCCGGCAACCGCAGTCGATGGGTAATTATTTCTAGATTTGATGGCCTGGATCTAATGAAATTGATCACCCTTCAACATCTATCCACTTCACTGCCTGCCTCGCTAGCTGTTCGTGCACGAAACAAGAATCAATTTCGTGCGCGTCATCTTTATCTCTGACAGCTTGCTGGTCCTCAATTGACTGCAACCTATTTATGATATTATGACATTTGTTAGAAAGTAATAGGCAACAAACCGTCCACCATCACCGACACACCGATGCTTCAATTGATTAGGCGAAACATTGTATGCGCAGCCGAGGCTGTTTTGCTGTGCGTTTCAACCTGTATTTTGTCAAATTTTAATTTTTTTTTTTTGTTAAAATTGAGTGCGGTTTGTATTTTTTGGATCGTTTTGATGTGCTGATGTTAAAAATGATTTTTAAAAAATAAAAAAACATCATTAACATGTATTTCGGCACAAAAAGCTATTTGAAAAACAACCGCTACTACACTACCAAACACACGTGAATGCTATAACCGGTGCTAGCTGTGAATATGCATGTCGCTTTTTGTGTTTGTTTTTTTTAATTATTTTTTATATTTGTTTAAATACTAAAATTCACTTAATAATAACAAAAAATAATTATAAAAATATAAAAAACCCCTTTAATTATTTTTATTTTTTTAGTTTTCAATGACATATTGGTAGTTTCATTGTCCATGTTATTTTTTATTAATTTTATTTATCTAAGTAAAATATCAAATTTTCTTTCATTTAACTTCATAATTATAAAAAACTCTTTATGAAAATACAAAAAAGTCTATTGAGATTAGCTTTAAATTTTTTTTACTTCCGTGAATATTTTAATTGTTTTACTATGCTATTAAAATACAAAAAGACTTATTTGTTCTTATATAATTTGATAATAATTAATAGACCTTATGAAAAGAACTAAATATCCTAAAAAACTAGTTTTAAAATTTTTTTGAGTTGGTTGAACAAAATTATGAAAATATTATTTCATATTTTCACTCATTAGAAATATCTGGTATTTTAGCTTTTGTTAATTAACTGTCTTTTATCATATTTTTAAATTTATAAGAAGTCAAACTAACTAACAATTAATTGACTTTTTTTTGTTCCTATTAAGATTGAATGTTTTCTTAGCTATTAGTAAATTTTAGTTAACTTATGCACCGACTTACCGAGACCCTGTACAAAGTTTATTAGATTTTCGTAACTGCATTATTTTGTTAATGTCTATATATATTGGGCAGATTTATAATGTTTATTAATTTTTGTATGAATATATTTGGTGATAAGGCTAAAAAAATCATGGAATATTCTGGAAGGAATTATTCTTAAAGATCTTTGTAGATCATTCACAGTGTGTTCTGCGATGTTCACTTTCAGACGGTATCGATCTCCTTTTTTAATGAATATCTTCAAGGGTTGTAAATCTTCTCTTGAACAAATACATGCACAAAGTTTCTTAGAGACCCCTGGGGGGGTTGTTAGGGAACCCTTCGGAGATCAAGTCAGTACGAGGTATTTTGTATGATAAAAAGTGTAATGACCTGACCTTTTTTAAGCCAAAATCAGTGGAATTTTTTTTTTTGTCATTAGGTTTTGGATTTGTTTTTAATCATATCATTCTGCAGATTTATGATTACATTCCATTCAATAACAAGGCACAATCCACGTAGGATAACGTAAATCAACATTCTTATAAAACAGATACTCAATACACATGCCTATAATATTAAATTTTCATATTCATAGGTTTACATTACATCACATTGACATACTCATAAATTCACATTCTCGTTCTAGTCTCGTTATCATCACGAGTTTATACAAGAGTGTCGAACAACAAGTTACTCAACTAGTACTTTCATTTATCTTATCATCTTGTAATTTCACAACATAACATCCTCATAAGAAGAACACCACATACGTATATTCATAGACATCATATCTACATGTTCGTACATGTACATCCGTGTTCCATTTCAAAGTCTTTACAAAAGGGGTCTGATGACAAATTGAGCGATTAACACGTCAATTCATACAGAATTTATATCACCCATAACATACGAATATATAGTTCTTTTCAAAATGTGTGAGTCGTGGAATGAATTTCCTTACGCACCATGTTGGTATGATGTCCCTATTACAACACAAGATAATTTCAAGCATTATAAGCAATTTAAAACATAATAAAGCAATATTAACATTACATTTCATTCATGGACCAAAAGAGCATAATTCTTTCATTTCTCCTTACTTATGTACATACCACCTTAATAATTCGTCTACTACTGAGGTTAATTACAATACTCAAACCCAGTTATTCGTCTTGAATACCATTAATCGAACTAACCCTCGAATTCAAACTAGTCATCACTCTAGGATGCCCTTAGCTGAAGTTAGTCGACAAACGCATCTCAATCATCCCTCTATGATGCCATTAGCCGAAGCTATTCATCAATCACAACCCGACCATCCATCTCGAATGTCATTAGCCGAAGCTAATCATAAGACACAACCCGGTCATCCTTCTAAGATGCCATTAGCCGAAGCAAATCATCAATCGCAACCCGGCCTCCATCTCGGATGCCATTAGCCAAAGCTAATCATAAGATGCAACTCGGTCATCCTTCTAAGATGCCATTAGCCAAAGCTAATCATCAATCACAACTTGACCATACATCTCGGATGCCATTAGCCAAAGCTAATCATAAGATGCAACTCGGTCATCCTTCTAGGATGCCATTAGCCGAAGCTAATCATAAGATGCAACTCGGTCATCCTTCTAGGATGCCATTAGCCGAAGCTAATCATCAATCACAACCCGACCATCTGTCTCGGATGTCCTTAGCTGAAGTTAATCATTAGACGCAACCCGATCATCCTTCTAGGATGTCATTAGTCGAAGCGAATCATCAATCACAACCCAGTCATCCATCTCAGATGCCATTAGCCGAAGCTAATCATAAAACACCACATGGTCATCTTTCTAGGATGCCATTAGCCAAAGCTAATCATCAATCACAACCCGACCGTCTGTCTCGGATGTCCTTAGCTGAAGTTAATCATTAGACGCAACCCGGTCATCCTTCTAGGATGTCATTAGTCGAAGCGAATCATCAATCACAACCCAGTCATCCATCTCAGATGCCATTAGCCGAAGCTAATCATAAAACACCACATGGTCATCTTTCTAGGATGCCATTAGCCAAAGCTAATCATCAATCATAACCCAACCATTCATCTCGGATGCCATTAGTCAAAGCTAATCATAAACGCAAACAAACATTTCATAGACGGCTTATGAAATCACTATAACATGATAATATATCCTTTGTAATGCTTATTCAAGCGATTCATAATAATTTGACATTCATTATAACATAATAGTAGATCCTTCGTAATACTCATACAAACATTTCATAATAGTTTAACATTCAATATAACACAATAATAGATCCCTTGTAATATTCAAACAAACATTTCGTAACAGTTTAACATTCAGTTTAACGCAACAATAGATCCTTCGTAACACTCATACAATATTCGTAACAATTTAGCATTCTGTATAACACAACAATAGACTCTTCGTAATACTCATACAAATATTTGTAACAATTTAACATTCTGTATACCAAAATGATAGATTCTTCGAAATACTCATACAAATATTTGTAACAATTTAACATTCTGTATACCAAAATGATAGATTCTTCGAAATACACATACAAACATCTATAACAATTTAGCATTCTGTATACCACAACAATAGATTCTTCGTAATACTCATACACATAGTAACAATTTAACATTCTGTATACCACAATAATAGATTCTTTGTAATACTCATACAAACATCCATGACGGTTTAGCATTGTGTATAACACGATAATAGATCCTTCGTAATAATTTTACTTCAGAACTAATATTATGTTAGAAGGGGGTGGAAGTCACCTACCTGTTCCTCCCATGGGGTGTCCTTGCTTGTTCAAAGGTTTGATCCTGGTCGCACCACCTAACACATCAATGGTCACAAATTAGCACATTTGCATTCTGAAATCACATGACTCATCATCATACATATTTCAAGAATCCACATGTTCACATTCAAGTGTTCCATATATTACACAATCCTATAATGAATTCGTTACAAGCATTTAAGTCAATTCTGATATGGAAATCTGTCACCGAACATCAATAGCGAAAATTGGTTCTCTGATGACACAAAATGCGACAGCGAAATTGATTCGCTGGTGACATAAAATTCGGTAGTGAAACTAGTTTGCTAGTGACACAAAAATCAATAGTGAAAACTGATTCCCTGGTGACACAGAATTTGACAGCAAAAACTGATTCGCTAGTGGCATATAATTCGGCAGCGAAACTAGTTCGCTAGTGACACAGAAATCGACAACGAAAACTAGTTCGCTGGTGACACATAAATGGCAGCGAAAATTGGTTTGTTGGTGGCATAAAAATTGGCAGCAAAACTAGTTCGCTGGTAAAACAGAAATCGGCAGCGAAAACTAATTTGTTGGTGACACAGAAATCGGCAGCATACTTAGTCTACTGCTTACTCAGAAATCGTTGATGAAAACTGAGTCGCTACCAACCCAAAAATCATCAACGCAACATATTTCTATGGCTGATGCTGGAATTGTCAGCACACATAACCTATTGCTGTCTCAAGAATCATTGACGAAAACCGAGTCGCTGCCAATCTAGAAATCATCAACACAACCCATGTTTATGGCTGACGCTGAAATCATCAGTGCACACATCCTATTGTCAATGCAGGAATCATTGATGAAAACTGAGTCGTTGTTGACTCAGAAATCGTCAACGCAATCCGTGTCGTTGTCGACTCAAAAATCGGCAGCGACAGTCAAGTCATTTCTATCTTAATCTCTCCATCATTTAAGCGTAAGGTTTACACTAGACTTTCCCCTTATCTTATAACACTCCATCAATCGCATTCAAAGTTTTATCACAAGACCATCAACAATGCATAACCAATTCTCAACATACATATCCTTATTCTTGGCCGAAGCATATGTGCCTCTTTCTTTCAATCTTTTACATGCATTTCATCAAGTCTAACACAATAATATTCCCAATAACGTGTCATGCCCATACATATAACCATTTGATTCTTAAATGAACAAGCTCATCATTTACACACATAAATTCAAGGCATTAACATGGTGTGGTTTCAGTTTCAGTTTTCACATGCTTCTAAGGTTCAAATGACTATACAATTCTGTATATACACCTTTCTAACACAAGTTCTTCTATCATACATGCAAGAATCAAGACAATAATGCCATCATGTATTCTGTTTTAGTTCAAGTATGTCCTTAAGAGTTCAACAAGGTCATAATTTCTGCATTCTTTATCTCATTTCACATTTCATTTAAGTTCATCAATCATTCATTGGAAGTCAAGACATTAACATCAATTCAAATTCTGCCTTAGTTCACAAATTTGGTCGGCCCTCTTTATAGGTTCACACACTCAAAATCACTCATACTCACTCAATTTCTTTTGTAAGGGTCTGCACATGAGTTCTTATATTCATAATTCTACTTAGATCTTTAATTTAATTATTTCTAAAACTATGAGTGCATGAACACTAAGCCTACTATTTTGGGGCTTTCATCCCCTCCTTGTTCTGAAATTGTGGGTAGCAACCAGCCAAGGAAAAATATTTCTCTTACCTTACATTTTTGGCAACTTTAGAGCAGGTTTTGGTGGTATAGTTCTTTCCTCAATCTTGGTTTTCTTATGCTGTACAGCGGGTCTGTTACACTCCCTCCCCTCTTATGGTTTTAGTCATCAACCTATCTCTCAGGCTTTCTTTTTCTTAAACACTCGAGGCAAAGGACATGCAACTAGTATAGGCTTCTTCTTGGAAAGGGTTGTTGTTGTTGCAGTCAAAGTTGTTGGCCGGTTATGAGGAAGGGGTCTAGACTCCTTCTCCTTCCATGGCTTCAGCCAGCACTGTTCTTCTCTTAGTCTCCCTTCTTCTCCAACGTTCAAAGATGGTACATGCAGCTGAGTTGTAGGGTTTTGCTTTGGGAAATAGGGAGATTGCTGCAATCTAGGGTTACTGTCCGCCTATTTGGGGAAGAGGAAAGGTCACCCTCCATGTCTCCTTGCATATATACCCCCCTCTTAAATGAGAGGGGGGTGTTTGGGTCCTCTTTTGAGTTATCCTAGGCTGGTTTTTATTTCAATTCTCCCCTAGGATAGGTCGACCCTCTTCCTTCAAGATTTTCTCTAAGGCTGGCCGATTTATATCCTTCAATTCTTTCTAATATTGGTTGGCCAAAGACAAAAAAATTTTATCGCGTTTAACAAAATGCATGGATTCGTCAGCGCACATAGCCACTATTGACTCAAAAATCATCAACGAAATTATGTCGCTGCCAACTCAGAAATCGGCAATAAAAACTTTGACGCATTGTCGATTTAGAAATCGGCAACGAAAACTGTATCATTGCCGATTCAGAAATCAGCAACGAAAACTGTGACGCGTTGTTGATTCAGAAATTGACAACGAAAACTGTGTCCCTGCCACTTAGAAATTGGCAACGAAAACATGTCACTGCCAATTCAGAAATTGGCAGGGATGATGGAGTCATTTATGGCTTTTTTTTTGTTTTTACAGAAAGACATTAATGAAGGTATTACTGAGCTTTTATGAAGATAGAGAAGAAGAAAAAGAAGAAGAAGATGATGATGATGATGATGATGATGATGATGATGATGCAGATGTAAGGGAAGAAGAGAGGGCATGTGTTTATGATGCAATCCAAGCACCAAAAGATCCATTGAAGGTTCTGATTGGTTCAGTTACAAGGCTTAGAGCTAAAAGGTTCAAAGAGGCTTTCAATGGACTTCTTCAAGATACGTGTGCTAAGGTGGTGGACTTCAGGAGGATATTAAATAATGAGGAACAAGCTATGATTAATCTTATTCATGTTCAAGAGGGGCTTGTTGGTGGTACCAAGACCATTACACAAGGATTGGGAGAAGAAGACTAGATTCAGACAGTTTGACCTTTAGCTACCATTTTGATCATAACCGGAGCTACAGGTTGAATTTTGAGGTACTTCTAATTGGGATAGAAACTAGACTTCCACACCTTTCCAACGGTATATGGAACGGCTTATGATTGTTTAAGATGAGAGAGAACCATCCATTTGAAGTCGGGTTTTGCTGCTGCTAGACTGAATACGGAAATAACCAAATTTGTCTTATTAAACTAGTTGGGCCGGTAAACTTTCTTTATTTTGTAAGGAAACACTTGTTTGGGTTTCAAACTTGTTTATTTTATTTATTTTAATTAGTTTGGGCTAGTTTTAGCTGGGAAACTAGGGTTTTTGGCTTGGGGTATAAATACTCTTGAGAATAATTTTCAGCATACTTTTTTTTTTCTAATAATATTCTGATTTTTGCCGACCTTTGGTAGTCAATCTTGGTTCTTGATTGAACTTTAACTCTTCAAAGAATTGACCAATCTTTGTTGTGAATTTATACTCATTTTGCTCGTCTCCAGGTGTAGGCGTTGTGATTGGGTTCACTACCAAAAAACCGGAGAAAACCAACAGAATTACCAACGGAATTTTTCCGTCGGTAATAATTACCGATAGAAATAATTCCGTCTCAAAATCTGTCGGTATATACCGACCGTTTCGCCGATGGGGTATACAGTTTGTCTGGAAATATGCAACGGCGTGGTGACGTCAAACGATTTTACCGACGGAATGACCGAGGGATTCAAACTGAGATAGTCGTACAGTGATGTGGCACTGTCACCGACGGAATCACCGATGGAATCACCGACGGAAGGAATCTGTCGGTGATTCCATCGGAAAAAACCATTATATACCCACCCATCTGCCTACACTTTCTTCCTCTGTTTCTCCTTCTTTTTCTTTCCCATCCCACCTCTCCCCTCCCAAACTGCAGCCAACCACCCATCCCAACTCTCCACTATTCTCAACACGAGCACTCAAGTTAATTTCTTATATCTTGTACGTGGTCACAATATCCGTTTCTTGTAGATTTTATAATTTTTTTGTAAGTAAATCTATCATTTTTAGTTTTAATATTTAATTGTGAATTTTATTGTTGTAGTATATGTATTTTGTTAACATTTGTACTTGTTTAATTGTTATTTGTCAAAGAAACTTGTAGTATGAATGTATAATTTTGTAGTTGTTATAGTTTGTTTTAGATTTTATCAAATTATATTTGTTTGTAAATTGTTGAAATTTTGTTTG
>Ga0307518_10000959_pt1 | contig 21538 bp, 25 predicted proteins | sample 25_EM_MG_FD_203889 | JGI IMG/M metagenome (GOLD analysis project Ga0307518, IMG submission 203889) | Populus trichocarpa ectomycorrhiza microbial communities from riparian zone in the Pacific Northwest, United States - 25_EM | ecosystem: Host-associated > Plants > Roots > Unclassified | place...
AGGCTGGGAAGATATGTGCCAGGCAGTGCACGGGAACTCTGGGAGAGGCTGTCCTAAGAGCAGGACATAGTGGAGATCTGCAGCAATAGCGGAGAAATGATCCAGAGAAAATACGGACTCCATAGTTACTGATGAGACGAACGTCTGGATTGCAGGGGGAATATCTCCGTGGGAAATGAACGGATCCACGTCGGAACTTGACAGGCAGATAGACCATGCTCTAGGCTCTCTGACGGTATAGTCACGTGCCTGATAGCCTTGGAAACAGTGGAGCTATTCAAAATATTGGAATGCCGGCACTGGGTGCCTAAAAATGACATTTGAGCGCTAACATCGTTTCTTCTCTTCTTTCCTTCGTTTCTCCATCAATTGTTCAGCTTCTTTGCTCGTTCTGGTATGGGAGTTGGACTGCAGTAGTGTGCATTCCTTTCTCATACCATAATGGATGTTACTCCTTCAGTTTCTTCTGCTTCTTGGCGGTTCTTGTGCGAGTGATGACTGCTAGACATTGGCAGTCGTCTCTTGCATCAGGATAGTCTTCTTGTGCGATAGATGGCTACAATGGGGCTCCGTCGTGCTCATCCTTCGCATCAGGATCATTTGATATTGATGTTATCTTCCATGTTCACTGTACCAAACCTGTTTGGTGCATGACAGCGGAGATGGAAGTGGAGACAGACAGAGGACAGGAGTAGAGACTAAGTTGATTTCAGACTGAGGTATATAGGATGGAGTACAGGGTACTTATACTATGGAGAACTAGGGTTGAGTATTTATGGTGACAAGTAAACAGCCCAAAGGGCAGACAAGGGATGACCAGAGTTGGGACTAGGTCAGGTTTGATGAAAATAAGTAAGGTCCAGAGAAAATACTACAAGGTGGAAGATATAAATGAAACATGGAGAACTCACAGTACAACAGGGTAGATGGGGAAGTGTGATAACGACTGGTTTGAGTCTAATGCAAGGGGTTGCACTTATTGGAGAGCTATGTGCATGCCCAGGACTGGAGTGATGTGCAGAGGTCCAGAGTTGAGCTGTAGAGCTGTGATGCAACTGGAGTAACTGTCAAGTCTGGGTCTACTCCAGTAGGGGGTCCAGTCAAGTCTGGACAAAGATGGACGAAGGAGGAGGGCAGAGGGCTGGACAAGAGGTTAGTCTGGCCAGAGTTGGAGACTGCTTGGATTCAACAACTAAGAACAATGAGTGTTGCCTTGTGTAGGTTCTGGTCAAGAGGAGGAGATGGAGATGGACAAGAACAGGAGTAGTGACTTATGTTGATTTCAGACTGAGGTGTACAAGATAAAACTAGAGGGTACTTATACTAAGTAGAAACTAGGGTTGAGTACTTATGGTGACAAGTAAACAACCTAATAGTGGACAAGGGATGACCGGAGTAAGGACTAGTAGGTCAGGTCCAGTGAAAATAAAGTCAGGTCTGGGTAAAATAAACCAGGTCTGGTGAAAATGATACAAGGTATGAGACATATCAAGTTCATGGAGAACTCACATCAAGGCAGGGTAAATGGCGAGGTGTGGTAAGGGACAAATAGAGCATAGTCCAAGGGTCATACTTAACGAAAGGTTATCTGCATGACCATGACTGGAGTAAAGATGAGCAACTGGAGTTGGGCTATAGGGCTATGATGTGACCAGAGTAACTGGATAAGATCCAGAGTTGGACATGGTCATAACAGTAACTAGATAAGAGTCCAGAGTTGGACATGGTCTTGACACTAGGTCAGCAAAGGCTTTGTGTTGTGTGATATGGCATGCTGTTTGCAAATCTCTGCATTTTGTGGGGTATTTTCCCATGCTTCCATTTATTATTATGACCAAATATGGTAATGTTTTGGCAGGAGTGGTGCTTCCAGACCTTATCTAATCAAAGCACACCACATTTGCTAATCAATACTATGCATTTTTGGTAATAAACACAACACCACACTTCCTAATGGATACTATGCAATTTTGATAATAAACATTAGCACACTCTTAGTACACTTTTGGTGCATTTTTACTACACTTTTTTGATATGCTTTTACTACACTTTTTTGGTACACTTTCATTACACATTTTGAATACACTTTTCTTACACTTCTTTTGGTTCACTTTCACTACACTTCTTTGGTACACTTTTATTACACACAACTAACCAACACTCTGCATTTTTTGTAATCAACATTCCACAACATTAGCTAATCAGTACTACCCCTTTCTGGTAATCAATATAATGCCACCAATATAGATAGAGGTTATTTACATATATTATTTTTACCCTTTGAGGTCTTACTAAAGATTGTAGCTAATCATTAGTGGAATCCAATCATGGTCTTACATAAGCAATTAATTAAAATTTAAAAGAGTTATGAAAATGAAAAAGTTGCATGCAAAAAGTTTTTTGTGTGACCCCCAACTCATGTTGGCAATTCACTAGACCTTCATGGTGATTCACCAGCCCCCCATGGCAATTCACCAGATCTTCATGGCAATTCACCAGACCTCCATTGTGATTCACCAGACCTTCCTGGTGATTTGTCAGCCTCTCATGGTGATTCACCAGCCCTTCATGGCAGTTCACCAGCCCCCCATGGCAATTCACCAGACCTCCATGGTGATTTGCCAAACCTTCTTGGTGATTCACCACACTTTCCTGGCAATTCAGCAGCCCCTCATGGTGATTTGCCAGCCTCTCATGGTAATTCACCAGACTGCCCTGGCAATTCACTAGACCTCCATGGCAATTCCCCATGGTGATTCACCAGACCAGTCCCAGCAATTTTCCAGAGCAAGTACCATTTTGCCTAGATTCTGGTGTATTTTCACATGGTGAAAGTTCCCCATAACCCATATTAAGGTCTATTTTCCCATGGTGAAAGTGCCCCATACTCCAGATTAAGGTCTATTTTTGCCTGGGGAAAGTGCCCTATTCCCCAGATTAAGGTTTATTTTTGCCTGGTGAAAGTGGTATTTTATAGGTCAGCAATAGATGTATTTTGGCTGGTGACAATCTCATTTGGACCCCAGCCACTCCTCTGGAAATTCCAGCCTGCTGTTGAAACAGCTAAAGAATCACCAGACTTCAGAATCACCCACCCCATGAGACCTCATAGGTATATACATCTGTAGAAATATATAGACCTAATAGGTCCTAAATGGGGGGTGACTAAAGTGACCAATCTGCCTTGCATGATAAGATAGTAACACCCATGAGTACCATCACAGGGCAGAGTCAGAGTGAGAATGACAGAGTTGAAGGTAACCATGTAATGTCCACTTGGGATCATGACACACCTGATCTGCTGAATTGTGGGGCTTGTAGGAGATGGTGGTGCTGAGGGAGGGAGTGAGGTAAGAAGTGGCATAGTGGGGGAGGGATTGTTGGAGGCACTAATGTCATCCAGTAACAATGCCTTCTCATGCTTAAATGGTGCTAGAGTCATAGTTGAGAAAGCATTAGAACCCAGGTCACTGGGCCAAGAAAATGTTGGAGATCCAGGGGGTGCATTATCACTGGGAGATTGATTTGGGTCAATACCAAAAAGGTCACTGAGTGAGGTCATGGAGCATGGGACAGAAGTTAGTTCAGAACCAATTGTGGTTCCAGCTAAATCTATAGATTGACAGTCAGTAAGTGCCATAGAATAGTAGAGATATGCACATTTTTTATTCACACTGCTGTCCTTGGAAGTATTGGTGTCCTTGATTGTATTGCAGCAGATAATTTTGATGAGTTGTTCTGTGGTGTGTCATGTAAATACCAACTTGGAGACTTGTGCCATGAGTGCTATGTCAAATACATGTGTGAGTTGTGGATGGGGACTAGTGTTACAGGTATGTTATTGTCCACAGGCAGGTCAACATTGTGCTGTGTAGACCCAGAAACATTGCAGGTGTTTGATCAGACAGTGGACAACATTTAAAATTATTAGTGAGTGAAGGAGCTGAGGAGGGGGGATTCAACTCACAAATAATCCATGATGTGCCCGAAAAACCAGTGGCAAGTTGAATTAAAGTTTGATCTTACCTAGAAGCATGGCTCATGGCCTCCCACAACACAGTCAATCAAACAAACCTAATATAGGGGACCACAGCTAAAGTCAGGTGAACTACCCAATGAATTCTGATAGAGCACAGGAAATGGTAAATCTTACCAACAAATAGTGTCATGAATGTCTGCTGAACCAGTTGATGTGCTGCAAAATAGAAGTTGTGAATCATACAGTGGGCCCTGAAGAACAATCAGTACAATACACAGACAAGTTACAGTTAGACACAAGATTCACTGATCTGGGACAAAAGCATTGTCTATTTGGGCATAATGGCAGTATTCAAAAACCTCTGGGACAGAAAGCCACATTTCCTGTGTCAATCAAAAGCCAGGAGTCGTGAGTGTACATTTAACCCAAGGATTCACCTCTGATTTATTCACAGACATTGTGCACTGTCTCATGTCTCTCAAATACACACAGTAGAGACACCTTTTGAATTTGATGATGGTGGAATACCATGTGGCACACCACCAAGGGAGGTTGGGACAATTCTTGTGGCTGGACTTACCACTCTCCATCAAACTGATACCTAAACAGGAATGGGAGTGTAGATTAGCAAAGAGAGCATGTCATAAGCATAAGGTAAGTATAATTCAATTCCTCACCCCAAAAACAGTGAGCATCTTATGTATAACAGTATGTTGAAGCAGAATTTTGCCATTGTGAAGTATTGATGTCAGAAAGCTGGTTCCATCCATGCTGTGGAATTTGTAGTGTAGTGGTGTACTTAAATTGTTGAGCAATGGGCCTCCTCTTGTGCCAAACAAACCTAAGCTAGTCATGACTACCTAGCACCTCTCAGCCCAAAGTCAGCTACATTGACAAGGTTATGTTCTACTCTAATATAGCTCCCTGAGAAGTTCCAAGGATGTCTCATCAGGCTGTTCAACTAGGCCACTCTGCTTCAAACATGCAAAGGGTTTTACTATCCACAAGTGCAACACTGACAATACCATATCTATTTGACATCACATGAAGATCCACAAAGACTCAGCAGGAAGCCTTTGACTTAGCACAAAGCCTTTTACAACCCTGAAGGTGCAACCTATTGCCTCTCATTGTGTAGATTCAACTTGTTACTCTTATCAGGAGATTACCATTCCTGATTGTGTCAACAACTTCCTGCCAGAAGTAGATCTCAGCAGCTTGGATGCACACTCCAGGCAATCAAATGCATTCATAAATCTAGAGAAATTTCTGCAGGACATTAAACTGATTATATACTCAGGATTACCCACTTTTAGTATGATTGGCACAGAACTGTGATGACTTCCTTTGTGAACTTATATGGTTAGAAGGATGTGGCAGTATCTCTGAGTTTTGTGGTAGCTGTGAGGGGCCAGATGCTCATTTTTGATGTAAAGGCTGCTTTGGGGTCAATAAAACTGCATTGTTGCCAACCATCATCAACATCCACTCCACTGTTTTGAGGTAAGGTACCATTTCCTTTGTGTTGCAGCTTCATTCTACTGATATATGTGTAAAGTATTGGACAGAGAAATACTTCAAGCACAGATCATTGAGCAATCTTGGCTTATGAATCCAACTAGGTCATCACTTCAGAGATAAATATTATAGGCCATGTCCTGGCAAGGGCCAACTTCATGCTCATACGTACTAGTGGTGTAGGTGTCTTTAGATTTTTGTGGCTGTGAGTCTCCAGAGGCTCCATTCCAGCAACTTATTTGGACTTGTTGGTTTCTGGCAAGCTCTGAAAAGCCCTGCACAGCAATGACATTTGGTGTACTAGAAGACTTTCATTTGCCATCCCTTGAATCAAAAGTTTCTGCGTTTGAATTCTATTGATCTCTTTGCCATGCCTTAGATAACACAGGACTTTATCCACCAAAGGTATCATGATAGTAGTCTTGTGCGGTGAATTCAAAGCTCACTTTTATGAACTAGGATTGATATGACTGTTTACACTGCTGGGCTGAGGAGGTCGAACTATTGTTTGAAGAAAGCAACTGTCAAGTCTGGGTCTACTCCAGTAGGGGGTCCGGTCAAGTCCAGACATAGACGGATGAAGGAGAAGGGCAGAGGGCTGGACAAGAAGTTAGTCCGGCCGGAGTTGGTGACCGCTTGGATTCAACGACAAGGACAACTTGCATTGATCCCTTGCATAGATTCTGGTCAAGAGGTTGGAGATGGAAACAGAGATGGAGACAGACAGGAACTGGAGTAGTGACTAAGTTGATTTCAGACTGAGGAGTACAGGATAATCTACAGAGTACTTATACTAAGTGCAAACTAGGGACGAGTATATACAGTGACAAGTAAACAGCCTAAAGGCAGACAAGGAACGACCGGAGTAAGGACTAGGTCAGGTCCGGTGAAAACAAAGTCAGGTCTGAGTAAAATAAATCAGGTCCAGTGAAAATGATACAAGGCTAGGGATATAAAGTACATGGAGAACTCACGTCCAAGCAGGGTTGACAGCAAAGTGTGGTAAGGACTGGATGCAGACTAGACCAAGGGTCATAGTTAGTGGAGGGTTATCTGTGCGACTGTGACCGGAGTAACTGAGAGCGACCGGAGTTGGGCCATAGGGCTGCAATGTGACTGGAGTATCCGAATAAGACCCAGAGTTGGACATGGTCGTAACAGTATCCCCCCTTTAGGGGCTGAACCCATGAGGCCCCAGTGAGGCTGACATGGTCACCTAGGACAATGCGGAGTCCAGAGTGTTTGTCTGAGTATGAAATTTGGGTCTATAAAGATCAGACCGGATTTGCTTTTGCCCCCAGTTTCTTGCCATTTATTATCATCATGTCTGCTATCGCTAAGTCCAACAGCCCCATCACCCCTGTTACCACTGAGTCCAAGGATTGGATGAAGGCCTCCACGCTGGAGTTGCAATCTGGTAGCGAAGATGAGTCAGACGTCCTCGATGCCAAAGCAAAGGAGTGTTGTTGATGTAGGCAAGTGAAGAGGGAGGAGAAACAATGTAGGGAAGAGGCGGAGAGGTGAGCGCGCGAAGAGGTGGAGGCAAGAGCTCATGAGGAGGTGGAGCAGAAAGTGAGAGAGGAGGCGGAGTGCCAGGCATGCGAGCAGGTGGAGAAGGACAGGGCAGAGGTGCAGCGGAGGGCTGCAGAGGTCACTGTGAGGCAGAGGGTGCTGGCACAGGAAGCGTCAAAGAAGCGAGCAAGGGAGGAGCCAGAGGCAGGTCTGAGTGGTGACTGGAGCGACAATGTCTGGTAAGGATTTTATTTTTATTCTTCTTTATGATTTTTTAATAACCTCCTGGCAGGTGCATTCATTGTGCCAAGCACAAGGCCAAGTGTGAGTGGGACCCTGAAAAGCCCAAGCAATGCACATGCATGAAATGTGCTGGGCTCAAGGAGTGGTGCAAGTGGCTGGAGGTGGGTGGTCCGGATCCGGTAGTGGACAAGGGCAGGGGCAAGGTGAAGGAGAAGGAGGTGGCGACGTCACTGCGAGGAGGCGAGAAATGCAAGAAGAAGAAGATGACGGTGAAGGTTGTTAGTGACAATGATGACATTGTTAAAGTACTGGGGCCATCTGGGAAACGGCCCGGGTTTGACCCTGGGCTGTTCCTGAAATGGTTGGACCAGCTGACCAGAGCAGTGGAGGAGATGACCAGGCAGATGTGCTGGGTCGCAGATGCCACCTGCTCAGTGGCCAGAGGCAACGAGTGACTGATGGTGGGCCTCAAGACCTTTCTCGAGGAATGCCAGTTCTTTACAGTGCCTTGGGGCAACAACAAGGAATTGGACAATAGCGAGGTGGAGGTTGACCCAGAGGAGGTCAAACAAGAAGTCCAGGGGCTCCATGAGGAGCAGGAGAACCCTGGCAGCGGTGTGCCGGAGTAGATGGTCTGGTCTAGGTCTTGTAAATAGAATGTAAATTAGTTTTACTTTTGTTTATAAAGAAAAGTGATCTGAGTTTAGTGAGTGATATTACAAGATAAAGTGAAACAGAGAGGAGAGACAGAGAGTTAAACAGATAATAGAAATGGAGGCGAGAGTAATACTACATGGACACGAGTGGTCCAGGTTTGTCTGGGTGCCGGACATGATAATCTTCTAACAGTTCCGTTGCATTGCCTAGTTCAGTGGCGAGAAGCCATGACGTTTCTTCATCAGTTCCTTTGTAACCGGACCAATGCACCAGGTACAATAGCTTGCACAATCTGCATCAATGGTCAACCTTGGAGTTGAGGATCTCAGAGATCTTGAACTCTGGTTCACCATCTACTTCAACCAGTGGCAGAGGAGGTTGTATCTGGTCTGGTATGGTGTTGGGTATGGCCAGTTCTAGTTGAGAGACATGGAAGATGGGGTGAACTGTGCGCATGGAATCTGGAAGGCAGACCATAAAAGAGAGGGAACCTACTTGTGCTATGATAGTGTAGGGCCCAAGATTCTTTTCTGATAGCTTTTTGGATGGCCAAGTAGACCGGAAATACTTGGCTTTAATGTATACTTGATCGCCCACTTTGAAGTCCAGTGCCAGAGTATGTTTGGCATCAGCTGGACCTTGGTAACGAAGTTGTGCATTGGCCATTTCTTCACGAAGGTATTGGTGCAGTGACTCGAGGTCAACTGCGGAATTACGAGCCCTGGTGGAAGTCATATTGTGTTCTGGGTAGACAGAAACAACCTCATTGGTGGACCAATGAGAGTCCGGTGGATCTGCAAGGTGGACCTGGGCAATGGGATCAGAGGGTAGTGCAGAGAGGATGTCACTATGGAGTGTTTCCACATCCATGATTGTGACTGCATGAAGGACCAGAAACTCTAGGTAAGTAGCGTGAAGGGAATTAGAGAGCTGTTCTTGAGTGAACACCAGCCTAAGATCTTGGGGGTTAACCTGGGCATAGCCACTATCCCCCTCTTTGGGGTAGACGTCCCATTGTCTAGTGAGAGCGTCCGGCTTGACACCAAGTTTTCTGGGATGGAAACGAATGACAAGATTAAATTGAGATAAAAATTCAGACCACGTGGCTTGCCAGCAGGACAGTACTTTTGAGGTGGAGAAATACTCAAGGTTTTGTGGTCCATGACAATGTCAATAGGGGAGGCGGAACCTTCGAGGTAATGGTGCCAGTTTCGGAATGCTTCAAAGATGGCAAGCAATTCTTTATTGTGGGTGTCATAGTTTAACTCCACAGCAGTCAAAGTCTGGGAGTGTATCTGAGAGCATATTTGGTATCTACAAAACAGTGCGTGGAACTGGAGTCCACAAGTGCATGGAGTTCTGGTAAACCGTAAGACAAAAGGAGAACATGAGGCATAAGAGAATCTGGATCATAAAGAGCGGACGCATTGAGGCAAGCCTCCTTGGGTGCACTTCTGGAGTCAACGCAGCTCACCGGTTGTGCGAAGGGCTGGGAGCTGCTTACTCTTTTTTTGACTCAGAGTTGGCACCCAAGTTGGAGTCCATCTTACTGGACTCAGCAGCGATGGCTGCAGCACAAGCCTTGGCCTTTTTTGTCTTCTCTGGACAGTTGTCTGCAAAATGACCAGTACCCCTGCAGAACATGCAGAGGTTATTGTCCAGACGCTGTTTATGCTCATCTGCGGTCAGCTTCCCGTCCTTACCAAGCTTGTTGGTTAAGTCCAGTCTAGAACTGGAGGAGGATTGGTTGCTGGTTGCCTTTGAGGAGCCAGAGTTGGTGGAGCTGGAGGGGTTTCCGGTCTTGGATTTCTCCTGACCAGAGTTGGATGAGTTGCCTCCAGAGTTGGGGATGAGGTGGGCTGGGTCTTCATCGTATGAGAGATCTCATCCTTGCACTCCCAATAGCATGCGTCAATCTCTTGACAAAGGGCTTGCAGCCCATTCAGAGTCAGGGGTTTTCTGACTCGAGCAATCTTGTCCTTAAGGTGGTCCAGGAGACCGGAGTAGAACAGGCGGCAGAGCAGAGCATGCCATCTCCATAGTCCTGGACCTGGGAGGCAAGTTGGTTGAAGTCTACTATATACTGCGTAATGCAGTGAGCATCCTTCATCTGGAGATGCTCTAATTGATGCTCTGAATCAGCGATGGGGTCGTGAGGTCCAAAGATGCTTTGGAGTTCAGTGACGAAGTGAACCCAACTGTCCATCCAGCGTGGACGGTCAGCCGGATCGCCAGAGTTCAGCAGGTCTGGTTCGAACCATTCTAGAGTCATTCCTTTTAGATATGATTGGGCGAAAGTTACCTTTGCCCTATCAAGGCAGAATGCCTTGGCTTGGTCCTGGAAGCAGAGTTCGCACTGGACCAACAAGGTCCTGAGTTTTTTTGAGTCCGTACCATCAAAGGTGTCCGGTTTATGGACTTTGGCATGGGAGGAGGAGGCATCATTGGTACGGCGAGAGGAGCGGGAGAGATGGTTGACAGCAACAGCAAGATTGTGGAAGACAGCCAGACTAGGGTCTAGCTCTTCTGTGGCATCAAGAAATTCATCATTGTTGTCATTGTTGTTGTTGTCATCTCCGGGACTGTCCTCAGGGCCGAACCATTGGAAACGACCAGGTTCGCAATGCTCTGAAGTGGAGTCGCAACAGTAGGGGAACCGATCACCAGAAACAGATTCATGGTGATTCAGACTGAGTACAGGATAATCTACAGAGTACTTATACTAAGTGCAAACTAGGGACGAGTATATACGGTGACAAGTAAACAGCCTAAAGGCAGACAAGGAACGACCAGAGTAAGGACTAGGTCAGGTCCGGTGAAAATGATACAAGGCTAGGGATATAACAAGTACATGGTGAACTCACGTCCAAGCAGGGTTGACAGCAAAGTGTGGTAAGGACTGGATGCAGACTAGACCACGGGTCATAGTTAGCATAGGGTTATCTGTGCGACTGTGACTGGAGTAACTGAGAGCAACCAGAGTTGGGCCATAGGGCTGCGATGCGACTGGAGTATCCAGATAAGACCCAGAGTTGGACATGGTCATAACAGCAACACACACTGCAATTCCTGGAGTGGGACACAGGCCTCTGGATTGTGAGGGCTGAGATGGTTACTGGGCAGGACAAATTACAAGCATATGCAGCATGTCAGGCAAACCTATGCAAAAGGCTTGCATTTTCTTTTGCACATACATGACATGATACATGTTCAAGCCAAAACTTGCTGGAAGCGCACAAAGTGCTGCTGAGCTGCTCAGATAAGGTCCAGACTAGAGTCCAGTGTGAGTAACTGAAGAGTAGAAACACTGGACTCTACAGGGTATGTGCGCTTCTGGGTAAACAAATGTAAACAACAAGTGAAGGAAACAAGTCAAGGGCGCATCTAGCGCTACAATGCAGCTATGAAGCTAAAACAAGTTGGTAGTAAGTAGGGTAGACCATCATAGTAAGTAATAGAGTCATAAGAAGAGGTGGAAATCACCAAAACTAACAATACACAGGCATACTGGGACATGTCCATTGATTGAAATGCACTACTACATATTCTCATAGTATTAGCTACTTGACTTGACAATGCTGTTGTTGAGGACATGAGAGATGCGAGGTCTATTGCAATGGAAGCACATGAGGGATGAGGGGGCTGTTGCAATGGTGTGAATAGACAAGAGACAAGAGGATTTTGCAATAGGCCATACCTATTGCAATGGTGGCACATGAGAGACAAAAAGGCCATGGCAATGTGCAAGAGTACATGAGGGGTGAGAGAGAGGAGACCATTGCAATACACAACAGTCAACCTGAGTGTTGCAACAGGGCAGGAGTGCACGAGAGATAAGGGAAGATCTGAGTATTGCAATGGAGGGGAGTGCATGGGAGGCAAGAGGACTACATGATGGATCTGAGTGTTGCAATGGGGGAATGTGGCATGAGAGACGAAGGGAGGATGAGAGGACCAATGTAATACACAACAAACAACCTGAGTGTTGCAATGGAGGGGAGTGCATGGGAGACAAGAGGACCATTGCAATACACAATGGACAACCCAAGTGTTGCAATGGGAGTGAGTGCAGCATGAGAGACAAGGGGAGACAACCTAGTAAGTGTTGCAATGGGGAAGAGTGTAGGGGAGGCAAGAGGACTGTTGCATTGAATACACAATGGACGACCTAAGTATTGCAATGGGGCAAGTGCACAGCGAGAGGAAACCATCATGAATCTTGCAATATGTACACATAATAACTATAGTAATAATTGCAACAAACTCCCAGGATATGGTGAAATGCAATCATGTTTTGTGGGAGGGCTAGATTTTCAAGCATGAAAATGGAACAGCAAACACCCAATGTTTTCCTATGGTGCACAGTAATTGAACCTTGTGAGTCTGAATATGAAGGATTTGAGCTATTAGCTGCTTTGAATCACAAAATATTTTGATTCTGAATTGGGGGATGCATTGAAGGCAATTTTGGGATTTTTCTCCCATGGCAACCTCAAGCTGTACTTTTTTAAAGGGCTCATTTTTAAACTCTGATAAGCACCATCAGAAGTCCCCATAAAAGGGCTGAAAACATTTTTTTTTGCCCTTTGAACATCCAAGATGTCTCCTCAAGTTCAAGAATATCTTTGACAACATGATTTAGATGAAACAGTGGACTTGCAGCATTCAAGAGTTCAGCAATGCGGAATTGAACCTTTCAGTTAGGCCAAAAGATTCACTTAAGCATGTGGCATCCATAGTGCATCAAAATATCACCTCCTCATCTGCCAATACCCCACCATCTGCCAACATCCCATCATCTGCCAATACCTCACCATCTGCCAATATGGTTCCAGGATCACCCAACTCTACTGTGGCTGACACCATGGCTGCTCCCCCAGCTGCCACCAAAGAAGTGTTAACAGTCAACCTCAAGTTTTCTTTCAATGCTACCACCCTTCCTTCCAAGTGCCTCTGAAAGTGCCTGTCACTGATGGTCACCCTTCCTGGAATGATATTGTTACAGTTGTTGTTGCCACCCTGAATGATATACCTCTTCATGGGGTTGAACACACTCTCACACTTGTGACCCTGTAATGGACTAACTTTTTATCTTATCTTATTGTAGTGTATTATCTTATCTACTGCATCTTATTGGTAGTCTGTCTAGACCTTAGCCTCATGTTGTACATGCAGCACCCCTTGACATCATTAGCATAGCCTTAGCTCCACACCAATGTCATAGACATACCCTTTAGTACATGCTGTAGCCTCAAGGCCACTAGTATATGTACTGCTCAATGCAGCATCCAGAGGCTCTCCATTTGAGCTCTCTTTGGGCCTTTGCTCTAAGATCTCAGTTCTGTTCCTCCTCAAGACTCTTTCACATGGTAGTTCTTTGGGTTGTTTTCCCTTAGGATTGCCTCAGACCCTGCACAGTTGCATTTTCATTCATCATGAGAACATGATTTTTACATGTGCCCATAACCAAGGTTCTTTTTTTATTGAGGCTATTGGGGTTCCCAGTTCTTTTCAGGAAATGGCAATGAAGACAACATCATTTATCACTCTGTTCCTTTAACATGAGAGATAATGCTGGGGTTACTCTGTTTGCCACAGTGACACAACTTATCATGCAACCCCAAAGCCAAGTGAACTGCCTGCACTCACTATCTGTTACAACCATGTCCAAGTCTGGATCTTATCTGGTTACTCTGGTTGCATTGCAGCCCTATAGCCTAACTTCAGTTGTCCTCAGTTACTCTGGTCATGGTCACGCAGATATACCTCCACTAACTACAACCATTGGCCTAGTCTCTATCCGGTCCTTACTACACTTGCCCGTCTACCCTGTTTTTGTTGATATTGAGTTTTTGTGCACTCTTGTTGTACTTATGGACACTTTTTTTAGTGATTACTTCAGCTCCTTCCTTTCATGGTTCATCACATGATTTGTGGCTTATGTTTTCCTTTGTTTCTCCTTGTTTGCTTTGTTTGTATAGTTGAAATTTTTGTGCCCAGAGTCTCTTCTCTTCAGTCTCTGACACTGGGCACAAGGTCTGTATCCTGTAGCTCTCCTCATAATTAAGTCTCTGACACTGGGCACAAGAGTGCTCCCTTGTGGATTATCTGAACACGCAGGTTGTGAGGGCTTTGCCCATCAGGAATCAAACTAGGTTTGCTCCCCCTTCCTCATACATCTTTTGCACATCTTCCTTACTGGGCATTGCAGAGGTGTCAGGGAAACCACCAGGGATATGGTCTGGTGTGTCCAGTTGTGGGGGCCTAGAGGTCTCACCCATTGTTTCTCGCCATTGAGAGGCACTTTTGATATCCTGGAGTTGCTCAATGGGGTGTTGCTGCTCACCATATACATGTTCAGATAATCCACAAGGGAGCACACTTGTGCCCAGTGTTAGAGACTTAATTATGAGGAGAGCTACAGGATACAGACCTTGTGCCCAGTGTCAGAGACTGAAGAGAAGAGACTCTGGGCACAAAAATTTCAACTATACAAAAAAAGCAAACAAGGAGAAACAAAGGAAAACATAAGCCACAAATCATGTGATGAACCATGAAAGGAAGGAGCTGAAGTAATAAACTAAAAAAGGTGTTCATAAGTACAACAAGAGTGCACAAACACTCAATATCAACAATACATTACTGGGGCACAATGGCACTCTACATTCACATTGCACTGCAAGCATTTCTCAATGTTTTATGGCAAAACATTCTAAAAAAAATAGAAGAAAGAGATACTCTTTTATTTACAATCTTGTTCAACAAAAAAGACAAATATCATACAGCATTATTTTTGTCATTTTTGTGTCATAACATGATTTGGGATCATTTCTTATGTTGAGACTAAAATATTTAACCTTTTTCTTCTGCCTGTCCCTTGCAAAACAAATAAAGAAATGACAATGTAACTTTTCCCACAGCAAGCATTTTCAATTTTCTGCAGTGCAAAATTGAATCAAAAGACACTCTATTCCACAAAAATAAATGTTTAGGAAAAATGCTATATGTTTTTGGTCATAACACTCTAGCCAGCAAATCAGCATCCAGGAACAATGATGTTTCTTGAAGGAAAATTTATTGTTTCTTTTAACATGTTTTCAAAAATAACATGGTATCTTATTTTTAATAACACATGCTGAAATACTTGCTATGAGAAAAGTTACATTGTCTTTTCTTTATTCGTTTCTGCAAGGAACAGGCAGAAAAAAAAGATTAAATATTTTATAGTCCCAACATAAGCAATGATCTCAAATCATGTCTTGACACAAAAATGACAAAAATAATGCTGTATGATATTTGGCTTTTTTGTTGAACAAAATTATAAATAAAAGAGTATCTCTTATTTCAATTTTTTTACAATGTTTTGTCATGAAACACTGAGAAATGCTTCCAGTGTTGGGGGCAGGCAGGGATATTCACTGCAGGGGGTCGTGGCACATTCTGGTGGCATTCAGCTCAGCCAGGGCACTGTGGTGCCAGAGGTGGCAGATTTCTTGCCAGTGAAGGCGTTCTCGGTGCCAGTGGAGGCACTGGAGATGGCATACAGGGAGGATTTGGTTGAATAGGCTCTTCCTCAGGAGCCTCAGGTTCCTCACACTTTGGATCGTCATCCTGCATGAGGATGTGGATAGCCATGGTACATACTTGCAAAAGTGCCTCTAAATCAATTATTTCTCTTGCAGTACCCTCATAAGATTACGATTCAAGTCGGCAATGAACTGATAGACATACCTATGGGGATTCCCCAGTCTTGTAGTGAAGGGTAGTAACACGTCACATGGCCACCCATTCAATACACTTGCTGGATGAAGAGGTACACCTGGCAACGGCGGGCACCTCTGCAGGTAGGTGCATCAACAAATGTACAGTCAGGAAAGAGGGTCGTCATCTCCATGTAAGCCTGGCTAGATGCGATGGCAGCAAAATGGTTGTGCCTAAAAACGATCATCTTGTGAGCCCAGTTGTCGTTTCCCCCGGTTGTGAGGTATTCTCAGTACACACGGTACATTTCATATCTTTGCTTTGTTCAATTCCAGCACTCAAAAAAGGGTTCTGGAATTTTAAAATTCAATGGTAATTGAAAGACGCAACAGGCTTACAATTTCTCTGCACCTCGGCCTGTCAGAAATAATATTTCCTTTTGATTGAGCTGGTGTAGTATTTCTGGATGAAACTGGCACATGAGGGGAGGTATCCCCCAGTCTAAATGCCACGCCTCAAGGTCGGTGACACTGAACATATGGGAGCTCTATGGATCATGGAGTAGCTGTGTGGCACGAATGCTAAGGGAGAAAACTTACTGTGTATTCCGAGCTTGATACGGGTATGATTGCTCTCACTGTGACTGTGGTTCTCCGTTGGGGGCTGACGCTGCTGGAGTCCTGTTGGAGGAGTTACAGTTCAGCTCAACAGAAAGAGCCAATGCAAGGACTTGCTTGTTATAAAAGATATTGTGCTCCTCTAAGTCCCATCCTACTGGGACCCGGACAGTGTATTCTATGGAGAAATAAACTCATCAGTGAATGTACATCATTCTGGGGGAGCTACTCGTACAATATAGACCGAGGGTACTCTGTGTTTGAATGTGGGCTACCATTTTTTTTATCAGAGCAATGGCCATACTAAGGAAGCAAGGACTGTAGCGTACCTTGGATGGGAACTGCAGTGGCCTGGGATTTATTAATAGCGCCACACAGCTTAACTCCGGTCGCTCATCACTTACTCTGGTCACAGCCACGCAGATAATCTTCCATTAAGTACGACCCTTGGTCTATACTCCATCCACTCGTTACCACACCTCACTGTCTACCCTGCCTTGACGTGAGTTCTCCATGAACTCAATATATCCTATACCTTGTAGCATTTTCACCGGACCTGACCTAGTCCTAACTCCGGTTGTCCCTTGTCTGCCTTTTAGGTTGTTTACTTGTCACCATAAATACTCGACCCTAGTTCTTACTTAGTATAAGTACTCTGTAGTTTATTCTGTATACCTCAGTCTCTACTCCTGTCCTCTGTCTGTCTCTGTCTCTGTCTCCACCTGACCAGAACCTATGCAAGGGATCAATGCTTGATCCCCTTGTCTGTCATATCCATACTTTTCCCAGTCGCAACTCCGGTCTAACCTTGGCCCGCCTGACCTCTCCTTAGGCATAGACACAACTCTGGATCTAGTCTGGCCATCTCTAGCCCCATAGCTGTACTCCAGCTCAACTCTGGTCACTATGTCCATCTCTGCCTCAGGACTAACCCCTGTCTTCCTGCAGACAGATCTGTGGTCTAACTCTGCCTTGTCAGACCTGTACCTACCACTAGTCACTACTCTGGTTTCAGTCCGGCCACTCCCTTAGCCTTGTCTGCAACGTAGCCCAACTCCGGATGGTATATCCAACTCCTGCTCAGTTCTGCTCCTGCTCCTGCTCCACTTCCTCTGTCAGGTCCACCAATGGCTTAGGACATTTCCATGTCCAACTCCAGACCTTCCTCTGGCTACTCCACCCTTCCTCCACCTGCACACTCCCTTCACTCTTACACTTCCTCCGCTTGTGCACTTCCTCCGGTCCCACTTCCTCCAGTCCTGGACATCGCTCCAGACTTAACATTAGTTAAGTCCACCTCTAACCCTTACCTGTCCTCTTCCGACCTAGTTCCCTTTACTTCACTGTCCCTGCTTTTCCTCCGTTGTCCCTGTAACACTAGTTCCCTGTTTCTGCTTCCACTCTGGTTTGTTTTCCTGTCCCTGCTTTATTTTCTTCTACCTGGTTTATTTTTCTGTCTGCTTCTGCTTCATCCCTTGTCTTGACATTAAGGTGTTTACTTGTCACCATATATACTCACCTTAGTTCTCGTTACTATATAAACTACCAAACTCCGGCCTAGTAGTCCTTAGATCAAATCTCGACTAAGATACTCCTCACCTCTGTACTACTCCATGCTCTCCTAATTCCACTCTGTTCTCCTGAACTCCAGCCAACTCCAGCCTCTGTCCTATCTCGTCCCCTTGGTCCTATGTCCGCTCCTAGCAAGTCTCCTACTTGCACAAGGGCAAAAGCCACCTCTGTCCCAGACTCGATGCTAGACCTCTTAGGACTTATCCCACCTCTGGGATGTCCTTTGCTCCAGACAAGCTGTGCTCAACTCCGGACTACTTTCCCACGGTCCGGACTTACTCCGCAAAAACCCGGACTTACTCCCAGTGCTCCTCTAGTGCCCAGACTTCATTTGTATGACCCAGACTTGACTCTCTGCACTAACTAGCACCTACTAGTGTCTGGACTTACCTCCTCATTAGTCCCCTGCACCCCTGGACCTCCTAGTAAGATCATCAAGGAGAACTGATCTTGACATTGTCATTGAATCCAATCGGTCCTCAACTCCGGCTGGACTAACTTCACTGTCCAGCCTCTGTCCCTTCCCTTCGTCCGTTTCCATCCGGACTTTACCGGACCCTCTACTGGAGTAGACCTGGACTTGACATTGTCTCTCCTTTGTATGTGAACTGCTATGGGAAATTTCACTGAAGGGCCCCATTCTCTCATGATGAATTTATCATCGCCATCATAGACACACTCTTGGGACTTAATGCCAATGCTTGGGTGCCTTGTAGTCACCCAAATGGTGACAGGCTGGCAAATCAGGAAGCCCACAGTAGTGTTGGTTTCAGGTTGGAGAGAAATGATGATGACATAGTTGCTGAGCCTGAGGTGGAGTTTTCTGATGAGGAAGCAGGCAACTCTCCTGCTAAATCGCTAATGAATCATCTGACAGAAAAAGATCTACCACTAAATCCCTGCATCTGCCAATGTTGCTTAGATTTCAACCTTGCTGATCCTCTGGTAGTCCAGGTTTTGCCAGCCACTCTGCCCGGCCTTGTGAAGACAGCAATCTAGACTGGCTGCCACCCAATAAGCATCCCAAGCTCATGTTTTCCAGCATTCGCAATGGTGTGGACACTTCCCCCATCTCCAAGGTTCTTGCTGAGTGGCAGGGATTCTTCATGTCATGCCGGGCCACACGAAAGACAAAGACAACATAGTTTGTTTCTTGTCAATTATCATATGATTACTCAAATTTTTGTTTGTCCTTTTGATGTTGTATGTAATTACAAACTACAAGACTATGTAGCTGCAACATAGGTTTTGTCAAGAATTCAAGCAAAGGATTTTGCCAATGCATTGGAGTCCACAAGTTCGCTATGAGGTATGTTTTTGGACCGTGCTGCAAGTCAGTATAAATGCCAGCCCTCAAGCTTCCGTGACTCGGTGGTTCACGTCCTCGGTGAGTTGATAGCTTCCCATGCCTCCCAAGCACAAAAGCAAAATCACTAATAGTTCTCAGCCCTTTGCAGACAATACTACTCTACCACATGCAAAACGACTAAGGGAGGAACAATTCTTTGACAATGAAGCTGCACTAACTGGTAAGTGACTTTGTGGTACTGCATTGCTTCCTCTAACTTGATATCCTTAGAACCCAGTGAGACTCAACAGAGGTGCTCTTCGTGTCCTGGAAAAGGGAGTGGGGGGAGACTTCAACAACTCCATCACATCAAGTGGGCTCAGACTATGAGGTCCATGCATCAATCAAGGGACCTTGATGATGCTATGCAGGGGCAGCCACTCAATCCCATGGCTCCATCTGATTTTTCTGATGATGAAGAACAGGAGAGCCAAATTCCGCCATGGGCATCGCAGTCAAAGGCGACAGAAGAGCTTCAATTCCCAGTTCATCAACCTCAGCTGTTGTTCAAGCCCTCTGTTCCTGGTGACAATTTTGGTTTCAAACTTCCTTCTACTCATGGTACCCAGTCCATCAACTTGAATAGCCTTTCCATTCCATCTTCTCACAGTCCATCAATATATTCCCTGCCCATGTCACATACAGGTTCCACTGCACCCACTTCCTATGTGCCATCTGAATGTGGATCCAACAGGGCCTACATAACTCATGATAAGATGGAAGATTTTCAGCCAGCTCCTCCAAGATGGACATCACAACTTTGTGCACTTGCTGCTGCAAGTCCTCTCACAGACCCCCCTCCATGTAAATCTTGTGTAGAGCATTCATTCAGTCAGCCCTCATTCAGCACCTTTCAAGGTCAAGCACTGGCTTGTGACAACTCTCCTTCTCCCTAGCATGTAGGGCTTCAGCAAACTCAGACCTTTTCTCGACTACCGTCAACAATACCCCCTTTGCACACAATGCTCATGGCCAATACTGGAGTAGAGGTGGATGCCATCAATGAAACACCTCCAAGCAAAGATGAGCATTTGGTGCTGTCAATTGTGTGTGGTGAAAGTAAGTGTCAGGCATTCAAATGATGGTTGATATTCACACTTGACTTGGTTGTAGGCTTTCCCATTTCACAACAACATGGTGAGCAGTTATCTTTAATGCTAATTATCAGTCCACTAACACTCACTACAATTTGGATGCTCAGGCAAATCCACTAGGCACAGTGGCTGTTACAACCATGTCCAACTCCGGATCTCATCCAGTCACTTCAGTTGCATCACTGTACTGCCCAACTCCAGTCACTCATTCATTACTCCGGTCACAGTCGTGCAGATAATCTTCTGTTAAGTATGACCCTTGGTCTATACTCCATCCACTTGTTACCACACCTCGCTGTCTGCCCTGCCTTGATGTGAGTTCTCCATGAACTCAATATATCCTATACCTTGTAGCATTTTCACCAGACCGGACCTAGTCCTAACTCTGGTTGTCCCTTGTCTGCCTTTTAGGTTGTTTACTTGTCACCATAAATACTCGACCCTAGTTCTTACTTAGTATAAGTACTCTGTAGTTTATTCTGTATACCTCAGTCTGAAATCATCTAAGTCACTACTCCTGTTCCTCTGTTCATCTCCATCTCCATCTCCATCTGACTGGAACCTATGCAAGGGATCAACGCTCATTGTCCTTGTCATTGAATCCAAACGGTTGCAACTCCAGCCTGGGCTAACCTCTGCCCAAACCTCTGACCTTTCCTCTTGTCCGCTTTCATCCAGACTTGACCAGACCCCCTACTGGAGTAGACCTGGACTTGACAATATTTCAGACTCACACTTGTGTGGGTTCACTATACAACCTCATTTGCAAACTAGTTTCTCTTCCCTATGACCAGGACTACGCACTCTCGCGCTCATACTGTTGCCGCACTCGCTGAAGAAGCAGGTGCAGTAGATGACCTCCAGCTTCTGTAAGCCAATTCCAGAGCTTTACAGCTCGAAACCCCACAGCATCTTTGACTCTGCATCGAGATGCTATGTCTCAGAGCCTTTGTGGTTCTGCAGACTTGAGTCGCCATGAATCTGTTTCTGGTCACAGGTTTCCCTACTGTCACAACTCCACTCCAGAACATCACGAATCTGGTCAATTCCAATGGTTCGGCCCTGAGGATCACAGCAAGCATTTCTCAATGTTCTTACCAAAAACATGTGAAAAAATATTTTTTGAATAGATACTCTTTTTTCTCTACTGTTCAAGGAAATAAATGGTGGAAAAAAAATACATAGGCACAGTATATACTACCTGCAAACATTGGCTTGACACATTTCAGATGTTTCTTCAGTAAGAAAATCTAGTCTGAAGTGTGACAGAAAATCAGAAAGGTTTATGCAAATTGTT
>Ga0307518_10000960_pt1 | contig 21513 bp, 22 predicted proteins | sample 25_EM_MG_FD_203889 | JGI IMG/M metagenome (GOLD analysis project Ga0307518, IMG submission 203889) | Populus trichocarpa ectomycorrhiza microbial communities from riparian zone in the Pacific Northwest, United States - 25_EM | ecosystem: Host-associated > Plants > Roots > Unclassified | place...
AATGACAAAAATGATGATGTATGATATTTGTCTTTTTTGTTAAACAGAATTGTAAATAAAAGAGTATCTCTTTCCTCTATTTTTTTACAATGTTTTGTCATGAAACATTGAGAAATGCTTGCAGTGAATGTGACTGGAAGGAAGTGGAAGACCACAAGCTGGTCACTGACTCTGAAGACAACAAGGTCAATGCAACAGCAAAGTTCATGGAGTGTGAGTGGAGGGAGGTAGTGAGCAAAGTGGCAGACTCAGTGGAGTACCTCAGGTACTTCCTCTCACCCAACAGTCTGACAATGTTGCAAGACAAAGTCAAGACAATCTGTGATTGGCCTGAACCTTGTAAGATGCAGGACATTCAGTCCTTCCTGGGCTTTACAAACTTTTACCATCAATTTATATTTAACTACTCTGACATAGTGGTCCCATTAACTTGCCCCTTGTGACTTCTCTGATGTCTGCCAATGGTCATTCAACCAACTCAAGGAGGCCTTCACTTCAGCTCCCATCCTTATCTATTTCCAGCCAGGCACACAACTAACGGTCAAGACTGACACATTGGACTATGCAATCACCAGTATCTTGTTCATCACTGGTTTGGGTGATGAGATACAACCAATCACATTCTACTCCTTGCATTCTGACTGTGCCTGAGCTAAGCCACCATGTTACTGACCCTATGAGATGCTCAAGCAATTACTGGACCCCAACTGACCATGGAATTCCATTTCAATGGATTTCATTGTGCAACTTCCATCCTCCTCTGGCTTCACAGCCATTCTGGTTGTCATTGATCAATTATCAAAGCAAACCATATTCATCCTGACTCATGATACAATAACTTTCCCAAAGCTCGCACAGCTCTTCCTACTTCACATCTTCACTAAGCATGGCATAGTACCTGCACATGTCACATCTGACTGAGGTTTAGAGTTCATCTTGCATTTCTTCTGTTCACTTGGTAAGGCCTTAGATATGAAGTTACACTTCACATTGGGCTATCATCCAGAAGATGACGGACAGACCAAGCAAGCTAACCAAACCCTTGAGCAATACCTAAAGGTTTACTGCAATTACCATACAATAATGCCCCTAGGGCTATGACTGTGTATCACTGTTCTTTGTGAACAAAGAATACCACCCAAGTATCACTTTGTACCCCAAGCATGATCTGTCATTGGCTCAGGCAAGGGAATAAACAGTTGACTTAGAGTTGCTGCATAAGTACCTATGTGAAAAAATGGCTGCTGCCCAAAAAAGGTACCAAGGCCCTGCTGACACCCAAAAGATCACCCGCACCTGATTTCAAAGTTGGTGATCAGATATCTGTCAAGGCCAAGTACTTTAGATCTACCCAACCATCCAAAAGATTCTCTGAGAAGAATCTCAGTCCCTACCCAATTATCACCCAAGTCGGCACTCTATCATTCACAATCTGTCTTCCTGACTCTATGCATGCTGTTCACCCTGTCTTCCACATCTCACAGCTTGAACCAGCAATACTGACCACAATACTGAATTGGTTACAACCTCTACCACTGCCCATTGGAGTTGACAGCAAACCTGAGTTTGAGATCACTGAGATCCTTGACTCAAAGATTGATCAATGTTGATGCCAATGCCCACTTCTCTATCTAGTCAGATGGGCTGGTTATGAGGGTACCAACAAAGAAACTTCTTGGTTGATTGTGTTCAAGCTAGGACATGCATCAGAACTAGTGATTGACTTGCACAAAGCCTACCCAACTAAACCTGGCCCCTTAGAAAGCCTCTCATGATGAAATGCACAATCACTAAACAAAGTCTATTTACTAATGGTACAAGAAAACAAAGAACAAAGGAAAAAACTAATACTAGCTGTCTACTCATTGTTGCCCTGTCCATCTTCATCCATCCCATCCATCTCCTCTCACTTTTCCTCCTCCTCATCACTCTCCTTTGGTTGCATCTTCCCCTTCCCTTTCCAATCACTCATGTCTGCCATCCTCTTTACTTCCCATATGACCCCTTCCACCTTGCTACTGAGTTGTGCCAGCTCTCTGGTATTGCAATCAATCACTGCAATAGTCTAAGACCAGCATGACTGGGTCTGGCTGAGTCAATGGCCCAGCCACCAACACCTCTTCCATCGCCACCTTGACCTCATCTGTGCTGGCCGTGTCTGCAACAACCTTCTTGCTCTGCTTTCATTTCTCCTCTCCTGTCAGGATTGGTTCTCCTCGATAATCTTACTAGGAGGTCCAGGGGTGCAGGGGACTAATGAGGAGGTAAGTCCAGACACTAGTAGATGCTAGTTAGTGCGGAGAGTCAAGTCCATGTCATACAAACGAAGTCCAGGCACTAGAGGAGCACTGGGAGTAAGTCTGGGCTTTTGCGGAGTAAGTCCGGACTGCAGGAAAGTAGTCCAGAGTTGAGTGCAGCTTGTCTGGAGCAAAGGACATCCCAGAGGTGGGATAAGTCCTAAGAGGTCTAGCGTCAAGTCTGGGACAGAGATGGCTTTTGCCCTTGTGCGAGTAGGAGACTTGCTAGGAGTGGACATAGGACCAAGGGGACAAGATAGGATGGAGGCCGGAGTTGGCCAGAGTTCAGGAGAACAAGATGAGATTAGGAGAGCATGGTGGGTAGTACAGACTGAGGAGTATCTTAGTCGAGATTTGATCTAAGGATTACTAGGCCGGAGTTTAGTAGTTTATATAGTAATGAGAACTAAGGAGAGTATATATGGTGACAAGTAAACACCTTAGTCGCGACAAGGGATGGAGTGGAAACAGACAGGAAAATAAACTGGAGCGGAAGCAGACATGGGGAACTAGAGACACAGGGATGACAGAGAAAAAGCAGGAACAAGTAGGTAAAAAGAACTAAGGTCGGAAGAGGACAGGTAAGGGTCAGAGGTGGACTTAACTAATGTTAAGTCCAGAGCGATGTCCAGGACCGGAGGAAGTGGCACCAGAGAAAGTGCAAGAGCAGAGGGAGTGCAGAGTGGAGGGAGTGTAAGAGTGAAGGGAGTGTGCAGGTGAAGGAAGGGCAGAGTAGCCAGAGGAAGGTCCAAAGTTGGACATGGAAATGTCCTAAGCCATTGGTGGACCTGACAGAGGAAGCGGAGCAAGAGCAGGAGCAGAACTGAGCTGGAGTTGGATGTACCATCCAGAGTTGGGCTACGTTGCAGACAAGGCTAAGGGAGTGGCCGGACTGAAACCGGAGTAGCAACTAGTGGTAGGTACAGGTCCGACATGGAGGAGTTAGACCACAGATCTGTCTGCAGGAAGACAGGGGTTAGTGCTGAGGCGGAGATGGACGTAGTGACTGGAGTTGAGCTGGAGTATGGCTATGGGGCTGGAGATGGCCAGACTAGATCTGGAGTTGTGTCTATGCCTAAGGAGAGGTCAGGTGGGCCAAGGTTAAACCAGAGTTGCGACTGGGAAAAGTATGGATATGACACTCCCCTCAGCAACATCATGACTGCTACTGACTTGCTCTCCTTCCTCTTCTCACTGCTCACTGATCACTCCATGGCTGCTGTTAACACCTCAAAGATGTACTTGACCTTTGAGCATTGACACCAACTGCATGTCAGTGTGCACATGCTGTTGGCCATCTTGCACCCCTTGCTTTCACCACTGCAATGGTGCCAGTCACATGGGGGCCTGAACTCCATGATGCCTGTGTTTGAACAGTGTCAGAACCAGTTCCTCCGACGAACTCCGACATGAGCGGAGATAAGTGCGAAGGGTTGTCGAGAACAAACGGAGGAGATGTGGAGGTGTCAAGGACTTGGCTTCAGCGTATGTGCTGTGCCCTTGCGATACCTGTGTCCTCATATTTTGGAGGACTAAGAGACAGAGAGACAGAGGTCTGACAAAGGTCGGAGTTGCCAGAAGGCAGAGGAGACAGAGGAGACAGAGGGGAGTTCGCAGGAAGTATTCAAGATGATATTTGAACTGAGGGACAATCCCCTCAGCATGTGGAGTACTTATAGTTTACATCGGATATGTATAGTAACCGAGAAGCAGAGGAGAGACACAGCGGAGATGTAGCTAAGAGTCTGCGGATGACAAACAGATGAGTAACATATATGGAACAGAGATCAGTGATAAGCATAACGGATCAAAAGGTTAATGGGACACAGCTATGAGTAATCAGATCTAATCTAAAACGGGAACAAGGGAAACAGGAATGGAAGCGGAACGGAAGCATACAATAACTGGAGGCATAAGCGCGGAACTATTTACTAAAAGGAGACAGAGCATCAATTGTCGGAGCGGAGATGGATACATAGCGTCAGAGGTATCCAATTGTGATCGGACTTGAGTCTACAACAGTCTAGAGGCCTTGCAGAGTCATGAGGTGTCACAAGGTCGTGACAAACAGCCAGTTACCTGGTGAGGCTAAATCAAGTAATAAAGTCAGGAAAAGCAAATAAAATACCATTGGCCATGCACCTTGGACTTCACACTTTGCACAGCATTCTTTTTCGCTACCTTTGCTGCTGCCTATGCCTTCTCCTCAGTGACTCTGCTTGCCTGCTCTTCAGCCTTCCTCTTCTCCCTGGAAACCCTCTTAACCAGCTCTTCAGCCTTCCTCCTCGACTCCTCTTCAGCTTTCTGCTTTGCCTCTGCTACAGCCTTTCTCTGTGTCTTGATCTTGTTGATCTTGGCATATCAGCACTGAGCCTGTTTGTTGACATTCATGATCTGCACTTTGTACAAATTGAGGGCATCTTCCTCAAGCTTAGACATTGGGACACACATTCAGTTGATGTTGTTGCCATTGTTGGTGTTGTCAGAAGACATTGTTAAAAAATCAAGTAATTATTAGGGAAGAGAATTGTTGGGTTACCATCACTGAAGGCCAGTCTTTTATATGCCCTAACTGATTTTCAAACCCAGACAATGGTTGCATACAATCAGTGTGGAATACCCATTGCAGCCTCATGGACTTGACCTTAAGAAGAGGTTATGACTGTGACACCCAATCAACCCTCTGTCCTATTGTCTGATCATGTCCACATGTTTGTCATCTATTTATAGTATGTACTTGTCTTTTCCATTTCTCTCTATCTGTCTTGTATCGCCACCAATCAGTGAGCATGTTGTCCATTCTGTCTCTTTGTAGGATTACCTAATATGTTTCCTTTCTCATTTCTGATTACTGTACATTCCCATTCTGTCTTATTGCTAATACAATACTTGTCAGTAATCCTGCCTTCCCATACATCACCTCATCTGTTTTACTCAGTATAAATACCTAGATACTCGGTCTGTTGTAGTTTCAGTTCAAATATTGAATAAGATACTTCTTCATTGGTTCCCCTTTGCACTCTCTGTCTTTGTCCTCATACAAGTACTCAGTCACCCACTGTTTACCCTTGGAAACTCTGCCAAACCCTTGGTTGGCCTTTCTATCACTCAGGAAGTGTGACTATGCTACATAGCAGCTCAGTCTTACCACTAGACCAATCCCTGACCCCCTGACCCCTTGTAAAGATCAGATTGGTGAAGAACTGGTCTTGACAGCCCCTCTGTTTTGTACAAATCATGTTATCCCCTTGACTTCTGCAAAACAGAGAGTTTGAAATCAATTTTCAGTGTGCAAAATAGGGGGTGATGAGTCTTAAAAAAGACTGGTTACAACCATTTTTTTTGGTGGTCTTTGTCTCAAACCAACAAAAGGAAACTGAGACCAAGACCAACAGCAACTGACTACAACCAAGACTAATTTTTCAGTTGCAATTGGTTGCAGTTCAATTCAGCTCTTGGTCTTTTTCTGGTTCTAGGACTGGACTTTAAAACACTAGTCAGGTCAAGGTCTGTAGGACTTTGAAGATGTTGTCATATGTCATAATCAGTCAGGTAGTATTGGGGAAGGCACTAGAAAGCTGTCAAAAGAATTAGGTGAAGCTTGTCAGTTGGTATGGCTCAATATAAGGTCAGGTGAGGTTGACATGACCAAAAGTAGTCAGACAAGTGTTACTTCTAAGGCTAAGTGAGGCTTGGACAGGGTGCATACTGATTGTGGATGGGTGCTGTGGGTTCAGAACTGACTTCAGAGGGTTTGGAAATGCATGAACTGAGATTGGATTGACCTGTACCGGGATCAGGTAAGGTTAGGGACTGTGCACGTAGGTTTGGACTATGACTGGGTGTGATGCTGTGACTAGGAGTAGTCAAATATCACAGATATGACAGATATGTAATGACCTATTACATTAACAGTTTTTCCTGATCCACATTGTTAACTGTATTTTTGTCCCATTTGACAGAAAAGGTCTGCTTCCTGACAGTTTGCAGCTGACACAGGACTGTGTGGCAATGATGGTAAAAGACTTTGATAAACAAAATTTTACAATTAGTATTATATTGAATGCTTGCTATTTACTTAATACTTCCCTTGCAAATATACAGTGTTTTTGAGTTTACACATTTTCAATTTTCATTTGGAACTTCAATGAATGCTAGCCCTCAGCCAAAATACACTTCCATTGCTTGTTATTCCCTCACTGGATGTCAGTTTGCAAAGTAATCATTGGGACTATTCAGTCAATAATCTAAAAATAATAAGGATAGTAAGCTTGTCCACTATCTTTAATTATACAATTGACAACTCACCTCAATAATGGCTGAGTCATAGTCTGTTTTCTTGTTGCTTGCTGTTGCCTTCACTGCCCCAACTTATTTCCCAACTAAGTTGATTTCAGACTGAGGTATACAGAATAAAACTACAGAGTACTTATACTAAGTAAGAACTAGGGTTGAGTATTTACGGTGACAAGGTAAACAACCTAAAAGGAGGACAAGGGACAATCAGAGTTAGGACTAGGTCAGGTCCGGTGAAAATGATACAAGGCAAAGGATATAACAAGTACATGGAGAACTCATGACCAAGCAGGGTTGACGGTGAGGTATGGTAACAAGCAAACAGGGAATAGACCAAGAGTTGTACTTAACAGAAGTATAACTGTGCAATGGTGACCGGAGTAACTGAGAGCAACCGGAGTAACTGGATAAGACCCGGAGTTGGACATGGTTGTAACAGTTTCCAGCAAGTTTTGGCTTGAACAGAAATAGTAAAGATTTTAATATCAGAAGCTATGGTGATGTGTTGCTGGTCTTTATATCAACATCAATGCTAGCAGAGTTTAAAGACTTACTACCTGACATCTTTGAGACCTGCTCAATTGACAATCATTCTTTTTAGTGGAAACAGACACATGGAAAGATGAGAACCCATACTCACCCCGCTTTCCAGTTCATGCATGTACTGGCTTTAATATAACAAGCTGGTGGCTTGATCTGCCTTTGGCAGAGGAGATAACAGGACCCATGGGCCTTCGGCCCAAATTAGCCTGGACCCACAGGCCTCCACCCCAAATTAGCCTGGATCCATGGGCCTCCACCCCAAATTTGTCTGGACCCACAGGCCTCTGGCCCCAATTTGCCTGGAATCACAGGCCTCCGGCCCAATTTTGCCTGGATCCACACGCCTTCAACCCCAATTTGCTCAGGGCCTCCAGCCTCCCTTTCCCAGGACCTCTGACCCTTCAAGTTCTATAAATTCATTCATAAATAAAAATTCTGGATATGCATTAATTGCAATATTAAAAATTCAGATGACTGGAGGGTGTGCCTTTGATCCCCAAGAGAAAATAATACTTTGATAAAAGAATATACACTTAACTTACTAAGCATTGTCTACTTTGCAGAGAGTTTGCTGATCTCTTCAAGACAAAAAACAGCATATATTATTACATGATACAAAAAGTACATAGTATATAGTACACACACATTCAAATATCCAAACCTCTGAATACCTCTCTGTACACTACATTTGTTGTCTTTGTTATCACTTTGCCCTTCACCAAATAAAACCTTAATATGTCTGGGGTGAGTGCATTGAGAGAGAGCAACATAGAGTTGACCATGAGCAAACACAGGTGTGCATAGATCCAGTCCAACATGTTGCACTGTCTGACCTTGAGATTTGTTGATGGTCATAGAGTAAGCCAAATGGACAGGAAATTGAACTCGTTGTAGAGGAACAGGATAGTCTTCTTTACTTGCTTCCAGACTCATGCGAGGAATAAAGACAGTATTGACATCTGCATTGTTATCCTCACACAAAACTCAGCACTCCAAAACACATTGTAAAGCCCTAACCAAAATAAGGCGGATGCCATTGTAGAGGCCATGGATTGGATCCAAATTACGAAGAAGCATGAGGGGGGAACCAATCTTGATCTCTAGCTTATGAAGTGGAAAACCAGATGGCTGAAATGTATGAAGAAGTTCCTCTGGAATATAATCATAATTGGCTCCCTCTTATGGAACAGAGTCTGCACTAAGGTAGACTGACTTGTCTCCAGAGGATCGTTCCAAAATGATCTGATTGATGTCATCAACCTCTGTATTCTTTGCAGAAAGAATGGTGCAGTTCAGGTAGTATTGATCTTGCAAAGGTCCATTGTGATTAGGGTCAAGTAGTTCTCCATACAGTGCATTGATGAGGGAGTCCATATCATCACCACATTGCATGTGTTGAGGAAGTTCCACCTCACCATCAGTAACATCTATGTGTAAAAGCTGCTGTGCCTAGTCATTACATTCAGGATCTCTACCAAGGCGCATGTTCTGATGAAGATGATGAATATGTAAGTGATGCCAAAGATCAGAGCAACCAAGAGTAGCAGAAACAGTTTGCTCTCTGGAACCATGAGGCACCACAGGGAGAGTTTGTCTAAAGTCTCCTCCAAATAGAATGGTAATTCCTCCAAAGACATGATCATGATTAATCATGTCATGTAGACTGCAGTCTACACACTCAATTATATGACAATGTTGAGCAGGAACCTCATCCCAGATAATAAGAGAAGTTTGGCAAAGTAGCTCATGGATTGGATCACCCCTCTTGATGTTGCATACACTGTCTTCATGAGTATTGAAGGGAATTTTGAAGTAGGAGTGTGCAGTGTGACCACCAGGAAGAAGAAGAGATGCCAGACCAGTAGATGCTACATAAAGGACAATCTTCTCACTTGCACAAACTGCTGCAGCAATGAGCTTGCAGAGATAGATTTTTTCACACCCTCCTGGACTATGAATCAAGAATGGGGACCCTACATCCTGCTGTACAGATTCCATGACAGCATCATAAAGACCTCTCTGTTTCACATTCAAGGTGGGCAAACCAGCATTTACAAATCTCTGCAACTCTTCCTGATCATATGCTCTTTGGTCTGCAATCAGCTGATTTCCCTTTCTATGATGCCACTCTATTTGTGGTCTTGGCCTTTCATTAAATCTGTCCAGACTCTGTCCCTGATGTCGAAGATCTTGAGAAATGAGGTATAGATCATAGTCATAGACTTGCTCTTCTGTTGGCTTAGGGATATAAAGACGATGAATGAGTCTGTGGTGCAAGTCATCACAGAGATGGACTTTACATGCCTCCCAAATTAACTGAGGTCTTGCTGGACTACAGTGTGTCAAGATAATAACAAAGAGACTATGCAGCTGAAAGCCTATATGAAAGTGAGCAGCCTCCTGAATGCATAGCATCCACTCTCTATCATCCTGCAGAAGGCCACATGCATGACAGGCATCCTGGAAAGTGTTGTGAAGTTGACCCTCAAATGTACGAAGAGCTTCATAGGAAGTTGCACCTGTGAAAAAAAAGTCACCACCATTGAAAGATCTGCATTTCTAATCTACATACCTTTGACCACAGTAAGTAAAAGATGCAGGTAGAAGCCCTCCCCAGCATTTGGTGGAATGAAATACATCCTACCAATTGCTTTGTATCTTTGATGTACTTTCCATACACCTGTTGTCTTGTCCCAAACAAACTTGTTTGGAAAATCCTGATAGAGGCAGTCATTGGCTCCAGCTGCAATAAGATAAGGGTCTGCATTGGCCTTGAACCACCCTAATAACTGGGTGTCCTTGACAGAGTCCACCACCTCTTCAAGTGGACGATCAGGATCAAAGACAACATTCTGATGACCTGGAAGATGAACAGACAGGCGATAAACTGCAGGCCATTCCAAATGCATGGGAAACTCAAAGGTATTGTGGCAAGCCTGAGTGGAAGAAACATATCTGGCATCAAGATAGGCATGAATCTCATCATGGCTCACTCCATCAGTCACACATTATACCTGCACAAAGTGGTGGTAAATATGCACAGAAATGCAAATGAACTGACACTATCACAAGCAAAATGATGGTTAGCAAACCCAGCTGACCCACCAAATGACCAGGACGATCTTTCTTATCATCAAATGTATCTGACAATGATGTTGAACTCCCACCACCAAGTGAAGGTTAGATATGTCACATTGTGCAGATTGTATGTGCTAACTAGATGTCATAAACTGAAGAGGGTACTACACCAGCTGAGACAACTACAACGAGATTCAGCAGGAGCAGAGGTCTGATACAAAGGTGTGTTATAATTTTGATCTATTCATAATTAATCTCAACCAAATTCAGCATCGCAAGCATGCCCACCATGGCCACGATCCATGCACTGAAGATTCCATGCACTGAAGATATACAAACTATATTCACAAAAGAGACTCACTGCTTGATGCCTGATGGCACAACTGCCAATGGCCATTGGTGTGAAATATGCTGGTGAGTTTCACTATTGCTTTGTTGATTCCTGATGCATCTAAGCTGTGAATTAGACACCTTTATGTTTGCAATTCTGACTGCTGGTTCACTGGAGGTGTTTCCACACTATGGAAGCACACTGTTGCAATACAGGGATCATCCACAGCATCTGAGAGAGCATTTTCTCAGGGTGGACTAACTGTTACAGTGTTATGAAACTCACTCTATCCTGAAAGTGTGGAAGCTTTACAACTGCTGAAGAGTGTGTATTCATCAGGTGATTTACCTGCAGCTAGTGAGGCTTTAAAGTGGGAGCCAAGACCTTGGAAACATAGTGACCTCATTCAATATGTATTTCAGGTTCAGGTTCAGTTCACCCCTGAAGTAGTAGGTTCAGGTTCAGGTTCAGCAAAAATAGGCTCTGAACCGAACTGAACTAAACTTTACCAGCCCTAGTTATTAAAGACTGTCTCACCCTTTACAATAGTGCGACCATTGTCAGGGTGAGCATACAGTGGATAGCCATCCTCTTGAATATCAGTTTGATGATGAAAAGACTTTGGAAAATGTTTTGTGCAAACATTTCTCTCTATGCATTTCTGTGGAGTGCAGGGACCATGCAGCATGTATTTGCTAACAACACAATGCAGCTCTGAATGAAGTTCTGGATCAGGTATTTGAGCAGAAATAAGAGCATCAATCTGCTCAACAATGTGAATCTTGTCCTGTTCCTCCAGAAAAATTAGCATATGCTTGTGTGGAAGACCACACTTCTGATATTCAATGGTGTAGACAATCCTAGCCACAGCTCCAAAGTAGCCATCATGTATTTTCTTCAACAGTGCTTGTTGTTTGGCATGAAACACTTGTGCCACCAAGTCAGGTCAATCAGTGGCAGTTTGACCAGGTAAAATATTTTTCACAATCTCTTGCCAGTTACCATTGGTAGTCATAGTGAGAAACAGATCAGGTTTTTTGTTCTCTCGACAAATAGCCAAAGAATCTTGCAAAAGCTGTTGCATATACCGTGCACTTCCCTTGTGGGATGAAGGAAGAATGACAACATTCCCCACATTTTCCATGTTAACTCCACCACCACATGCCATGTGATCCTGCAAGCCACTGTATAGATCAGCTCTTAGCTTTCTCTGATTGTTCCTAATCCAGTTGAGATTTGACTGATCAGCAGAGGCCATGGCATTACAAACATACTCCTGAGATAATTGACCAGCCTGAAATAAATTTGGGGGTTCATTGGAGCGAGGATGCAAATAATAAGCATGATAGAGAATCTGAGTGACTTTCTTTAAGCGTGGATTGCATCCATCCACTTGTTGTAAAGGAATGTTGAGATGCTAGCCCTCCTCACCTCGGGGAAACAGAAGAACATAATGCAATGGTAGATATGAGGGATGTATGTGGCTGATGCGCTGTAGGCCACCTTCACGAAGGCGAAGTACAATATCCCTATACTCACCCACATCTTCTGACCCATCTCCAGGAATGACAGCAGCAATCTCATCAACTGTAGGAAAATTATATCTTCTATCATCAGTACCTTCTCTGAGATGAAGTGACACTCGAAGAGTATTGTGCTCCTCAGGTGGCTTGGCCATGATGACCTCATATGCTTGCTTGTATAGTGAAGCATATGGATGAAGTTCAGTAAGCATATTATGCAAAGACAGCATAGTTGGCCCATCAAGCTGTGGATTACATTGAGTTCAAATATCTGTTGCTTCCTAAGAATCATAAATATACAGTTGGGCATAGGAGGCATCTTGGCTCTCATTTGGTAGGAGAGTACCCATAAGATGGTGCAGAGCACCATGAATGCAAAAGGAAGAAGGACCAGATCCCTGTACTGTCTAATGGTCAACATCTACTCCAAGAGATATGAATGCAAGTGCACTGTTATATTGTCGAATCTTGCTTCGAAAGTCTGCATCGTCATACAGGTCTTGAAGAGTACATGGCCACCTTTGTATGAGTGGAAGACTAACCTGCCCTTTCAGACAGCAGAGTCCAAAGCATGGATTCCTTGCAGAAGAATTGCTGAGCTTTTCTGTCATAAAATGCAATGCTCTGCAGTGGTGACACTCTACATCCATGTGACCAAGAGAATGTGGTTCCACTGGCTCAGTATAGGGTCTGCCTCCCTCAGGCAAGCAAAGTTGGGGTGAGTTGGGCTGATTAGGACCTGGGTCTGGATCTCCACCTCCACCTCCACCTCCACCTCTGTCTCCATCTCCATCAGGTGGGTGCTGAGGAGGCCTCTGTGAATGGTCATCTTCATGATCATCAATGTCAGCCTCTGGGTTCTCCTGGGCTGCTTGTTATTGACGATGTTCATCCTGATCATGATGTTCTGCAGACAGTCTACCAAATTCCTCAAGAGCTTGTGAGATGAGCTGCTGTTGCTCCTGCTCATTCAGTTGTTGTTGTGCATGATTTTCCTGATTCTGTCTCAACTGTTGTAGTCGTTGCTCCTCCTCCTCCTGCCTCTGTATCTCTGCTTGATTTATCCTCCTCTTGCCACAAATCATGCTGAAAATTTATTACCTGCTGATGAACAGCCATATTGAACTATATTGGATGCAGATCCTCTTCTCTCTGAGGAGGTGCAGGGCCAGCATGCAGAAATGGCCTCTCTGGCTGGGGAGGATTATGCTGATGGTGCCCCAGATTTTGCCTTTCTAAATGTTCAACATATGCAGAGCTTGCCTGTGGAACTGGTCTCTCTGGCTGAGGAGAATTATTTTGACGATGTCTTTGATTTCGTCTTTCCAAACGTTCTGCCTGACGATGCTGGTAACTCTCTTGCAGCAAAGCCTCATGGTCAACCTGAGCACCTACACCACCAATAGGAAGTTGGTATGCAGGTCCAAAGTGAGCCTGTGGCTGACCTATTCTCTGATTGTAAACAGGCCCATAAGCAGTGGGCTGCATCTGTGGCATAAACATACCAGCAGGAGGAGGAATAGGTAGGGGTAGGGGTGGATGCTGAGGATAAGCAGGTGCTGGATTATAAAATGGATCCATAGGACCCATGCCTGCATTGTTCTGTGGATGGTGAAAAGGTTGGTTGGAAGGGCCAGAAGCTGCATTGCGGGCATGATGCAAACGATGCATCCATTGAACTTCCATGTGCTCAATTTGATGTTGTGGGATGCCAGGATAATTTGCTGTTGGAAGTGGAGGATGATTCTGCATTAATCATGAATTTTTGTCTTGCATCCACAGTCACTATAAGAATTTACCCACCATTAATGCAGCAGGAACATTTGTAGGTATGAATAAGGGGTATCGGCAAGATGGTGGTGAACCAAGAATGTGCTGATCACACTCTGCTTGGCGAGCTGCATTATGTGCATGCTGTGGTGAGGTGGAAGGTGAGGACCTGACAGACATGTAAGGATGAAATCATTAGCGATAAATAAAGCTTACATGGGAAGAGGGTTGGACCTATATGTGAATGCATCAGCAATTTGGAAGAAATTACTTACAGAAAGTTGGTCAAAGGGTGCTAAAAAGGAGACAGGGGAAAAATGTAGTAAAAATGCACAAAAATGCATTAAAAATATGAAATAAAAGTGGGGTCAGAAGTCAAGGAAACAATCTAAGATGGATGATACCCACCTTCAATGAGTCTGATAATAATCATTCAAAGGGGACAGGGGTCAAATGTAGTGAAAAAAATACAAAAATACATCAAAAATGCGAAAGATATGTAAGGAAGTATAATCAGAAGTCAAGGAAACAATGTCATATGGATGATACACACCTTCAATGAGTCTGATAATAGTTATTCAAAGGGGACAGGGGCCAAATGTAGTGAAAAAAATACAAAAATGCATCAAAAATGCGAAAAATATGCAAGAAAGTATAATCAGAAGTCAAGGAAAGAATCTCATATGGATGATACACACCTTTAATGAGTCTGATAATAGTCATTCAAAGGGGACAGGGGCCAAATATAGTGAAAAAAAAATACAAAAATGCATCAAAAATGTGAAAAATATGTAAGAAAATATAATCAAAAGTCAGGGAAACAATCTCATATGGGTGGTACATACCCTCAATGAGCCTGATAATAGTTGTTCCAAAGGGGACAGGGGTTAAATGTGGTGAAAAGATACAAAAATGCATCAAAAAGGCGAAAAATATGTAAGGAAGTATGATCAGAAGGCAAGAAAACATCTCATATGAATTGTACACACCCTCAATGAGCCTGATAATAGTTTGTTCCAAAGGGGACAGGGGCCGAATGTGATGGAAAAGTGCAAAAATGCAAAAAGAAATGCAAAAAATAATATATTTATGGTCATAATCCAAGAAATTGTGATGAGACAATAGGGCACAGACCTTCAGGTGACAGACTGAGGGTGTTGGTGACAGGAAACAGGGCAAAAATGTGCCAAAAATGTGCCAGGATAGGGCAAAGATCTGTTATTCAAGGCTTATCAAGCTTGATATGTTCACAGCATCAGTTTTCTCACCCAATGAAATAGACTATACAGAGTACAGAGTGTGTGGTACAGTGGTGGGGAAGATGAGGGAGGGACTCAAAGGAGGGAGGGATACTGTAGCACTGGATGGAGACCATGGCAGTGTGATGCCATGTGGTTTTGATGACCCAAAAAGGAACCCCACATGCTTGAAGTGAAACAAGCAGTGGTAATGAAAAATTCTCAGGTGTTGTCCAGTTCTTCTTAGATTGCCATGGTACTCGGGTGAGTCTCTGATGCATTTAACAACTAACAGACCGTGTGCCCAGTGTCAGAGACTGAAGAGAAGAGATACTGGGCACAAAAATTTTAAATATACAAACAATCCAAAGAAAGGATAACAAGGAAAAACAATAGCCACAAGTCAGATGACAAACCTTGAAAGGAAATAAGCTGAAGTAATCATTAAAAATACATCACATAGCCCAATAAGAGGTGCACAAAAACTCAATATTGACAATAAGGCCATGCAAGCCTTGGAAAAAGGGCAAAAAACTGAACCAGACTGGACTTTAAAACTCTATGTATAATCATTACTAGTCAGGATGCACCTAGTCTGCTCTGTTATTCACATAATCCTCAATCATTGGATTGCTATTCTGATAGTTAAATTGCCTCATTGTATCTCCATTACTGGTCGGTATAGTACAGGTATGGCCATTACCACTGGTATACTTATTACTGGTCAATATTCTACCAGTATGACTGGTAAAATCGGTACAATCAGTATGACCATTACCAGCCTGTACAATGCTGGATTGATCATTACTAGTCAGTACAAGACCAGTATTGTCATGATCAGCCAGTACACTACCAGTCTGGTCTTTGCTGACAAGTACAATCCTGATATGGCTATTATCTGCCTGTACTGTTTCTATTCTTGAATTATATGATGGTGACAGCTATACCACAGGCCTGAATCCAAAATATTGTTTCCTCTCTGGCCCAGCCTTAACTTATGGTGACACACTACCCTAGCCCAACCCTACAGTGTGGTGACACCCACACCCATGCTGGACTGTATATTATGGTAGCACCCCCACCTTGGCCTGACCATATCCTATAGTGATGCCCACACCCAGGCCAGACTGTACATTATGGTGATGTCACGACCGTGACATCCGATCACCCTGTACCCAATTGTCCGATCACGTCCATGCATTCGCCGTCTGTTTATAGTATGTACTCCCCTTTTCCATTTCTCTTTATCTGTCTTGTAGCGCCACCAATTGGTGAGAGCATTGTCTGATCTGTCTCTCTGTATGATTACCTAATATGTTTCCTTTCTTGTTTCCAGTCACTATATGTTCCCGTCCCGTGTCATTACTAATACATTTTCTATCGGTAATCTGGTTATCGCACTTACCGTACTTACTCAGCGCGCAGCATGACTGCGCTCGTCGTTCGTCGGTAATCCTGACTCCCCGTACATCACCTCATCCGTTCTACTTAGTATAAATACCTAGATACTCAGTCTGTTGTAGTTCAGTTCGACTATTGAATAAGATACTTCTCCTCTGGTCTCCCTTTGCACTCTCCATCTCAGTCCTCATGCAAGCACTCGGTCGTAGACCGTTTACCCTCGGGCACTTTGTATAACTCTTGGTCGGCCTTCCTATCATTTGGGAAGTGTGACTACGCTACATAGCATCTCGGTCTTACCACTAGGCCAACCCCTGACCCCCAGACCCCTTGTAGAGATCAGATCGGTGAAGAACTGGTCTTGACAGTATATTCAAACTCTAGTCTTGTACGAGTTCACAATCATCAATGTCTAGAACAATCCAAACTCGCTCGCACACTGCTCACGCAAACAACCCAGAACCCTCAGCATCCGACACTCGTTGGGCTGCTGCCTTGAGCACTCTGACTAGCCTCAGGCGCTCACCCGACTCTGTCTCCCAATTCCAAGGCTTCTCTGCTCAGAGAGCCTCCTCCCCTGCTCAGTGTTGCCCACCTGGGGCCTTCGTCGAAGATCTCGGCGATGACCTAGGTGATGACCATCCCAGTGATGATGGTCCCGGAGGTGATGGTCCTGACGACCCCGATGACCCAAACCCAGATGATGGCAGTGAAGACCCCATTGATGGCATCCCCGACCCTGATGAGGCCGGTCTAGTCATCTTCAATAACCTCTCCATCGCTATCAACAGACTCGCGCGATCTTCACACTCATCCAAGTCTTCATCTCACACCAAGGTGTGCGAACCCGACACCTTCAATGGGACCGATCCAAAGAAGTTGTGCACATTCTTAGTCCAGTGCGAGCTCAACTTCCAGGACCGACCGAAGGCGTTCCGCACTGACCGAACCAAGGTCACGTTCGCACAATCCTACCTCAAAGGAATGGCTCTCGAATGGTTCGAGCCAGACCTACTCGGTGCAGGAGATCCCCTTAACCGTCCGATCTGGATGACCGACTGGGAAGAGTTCGTTATTGAACTCCAAACAACTTTCGGTCCCCATGACCCTGTTGCTGACACCGAGCATCAGCTCGACCACCTCCGCATGAAGGAAAACCATTGTGCCAATCGATACGTGGTTGACTTCAACCGTATCGCGTCCCAGATTCGGGGTTACAGTGACGGCACCCTGTGTCACCACTTCTATACAGGTCTCCCCGACCGAATCAAGGACGAGATAAGCCGTGTCGGTAAGCCACGCACTCTGAACAGTCTCTGCATCCTTACCCAGGAGATTGATGCCCGATATTGGGAATGCAAGGAAGAGGTCGCACGTCAGAATAAGACCTCTACCAGCACTAGTACCAACACCCCCAACACCAAGTCGGGTAAAACCGATAAGGGTAAATCCTCGGGCAACGTGGCCCAGTCCTCTTCGTCGTCGATCCCGAATCCGAAGTCTAACAAGTTGGGCAAGACTGCTGAGCTTTCGGACAAGCTTGGTAAGGACGGCAAGCTGACCTCAGAGGAATGCAAGCGCAGGTTCAACATGAATCTGTGCATGTTCTGTGGAGCAACTGGCCACAAAGCCAAGGACTGCCCCAAGTCAGGCTCTCGAGCAGCCAAGACTAGGGCAGCTACTGCCACTACCATGAACACATCAAAAGCCAAACCAACGGCCTCCACCAAGGCAAAAAAATAGATAGCAACTCCCGAGACTCTGCACAGAGTGGGAGTTGTGTTGTTCCTGACTGTGCACCAATGGAGGCCTGACTCAACGCAGCCGCTCTTTCTGATCCCAACTCTCTCTGACCTCAAATTACTGTCAGTGACTGCGATATACAGTCTTTCCCTGTGTTAGTAGATTTGGGTTCCACCCATTGTTTTGTAGATCCATCTTTTGCCAATATGAACTCTCTTTCACGCTACTCGGTATCCCTGATCGTTCTCCGTCTATTCGATGGTACCACCACCACCGTAATCACTGAAGCAACCGATCTACCTATCCGTTTTCCCTCTGGCAACGTCACCCCAATGACATTTTATGTCACCCCATTGGACTCTGACTGTAAGGTAGTTCTCGGACACAACTGGCTCACCTGATACAATCCATCGATTGACTGGGTACTGAGCAGTATCGAGTTCAGAACACCTACGCAGCAAGTGCCAACCCCAAGCTCATTCCCTGACCCTGTAGCGCACTCACTGAGCGCGCTGAGACTCGACGCTATGTCAGTCTCGTCTCCTTCCCCGACCGACTCGCCTCAGGCTCCCAGTCTTCAGGCACCTCCTATCACTCTCATCAACGCTGCAGCCTTCCTGAAGGCTTGCCAGCTCGATGGCTCTCAACAGTTCTCTATTCAGCTAAAGCCTGACGGCAGCTTTCGTGCTGCATCGGTCAACGCTGCTCCCGACCTTTCCTCTGTCCCCAAGGCATACCACAACTTTGCCGACGTCTTTAGTAAGGCGAAAGCATTGGTACGCGCGCCTCATTGGGAATACGACCTTAAGATAGAACTAGAAGAAGGAGCGCCATTACCGTCCAGAAGACTCTATTCTCTCTCCCCCGTCGAACTCAAAACCCTTCGGGGATTCATCGACAAAAATCTATGCTTTGGTTTCATTCGTCCAACCTCATCCTCCCATGCAGCCCCTGTCCTCTTCGTAAAAAAGAAGGACGGTTCTCTCTGACTTTGCATCGACTACTGAGGACTCAACAAAATATCAAAGAAGGATCGGTATCCCCTACCCCTCATCTCCGACCTACTCGACTTTCCGAGTCAAGCAAAGGTCTATACCAAAATTGATCTTCGACATGCTTACCACCTGGTTCACATTGCCGAAGGTGATGAGTGGAAAACCACCTTCAGAACTCGCTACGGCTCATATGAGTGGCAGGTGATGCCCTTTGGTCTCACCAATGCCCCTGCAGCCTTTCAGCGGTTTGTCAACTCGGTCTTCGTGGACATGCTAGATGTCTGTGTTGTAGTCTACCTTGACGACATCCTAGTCTACTCGGACAACATGGAGGACCATACTGAACACATTCGGGAAGTGCTTCAGCGACTCCGCCAGCACAAGCTCTATGCTAAACCCGAAAAGTGTGAGTTCCATTCAGACTCGGTGGAGTACCTCGGGTACTTCCTCTCCCACAATGGTTTGACAATGTCGCAAGACAAAGTCAAGACAATCTGCGATTGGCCTGAACCTCACAAGGTAAAGGACATTCAGTCCTTCCTGGGCTTCGCGAACTTCTACCATTGATTCATATTCAATTACTCCGATATTGTGGTCCCACTAACTCGGTTGACACAGAAAGATGCCCCTTGGGACTTCTCTGACGTCTGCCGACAGTCATTCAACCAACTCAAGGAGGCCTTCACTACAGCTCCCTATCGGGAGGCAATGTCCACAACGTGGAGAACATGGACACAGCGCAGCGGGCTCTACACAAATGACAATGAAGTCTTAACTCACTTGAGTAGAAGGTTCAAACTTGAAGCAAGATAACCGAAGGTGGTTTGATAGTCCTTGGATAGAACAGAGAGTAATTGTAAGAGGGAAAAACTCTACAGCACTCCAAGTAGCGTAAGGGTATTTATACGTCTGAGCTGTGCACAGACCATGTAAAGTAGAGTGTTTCCTAAGAGTCCATAAATGGACAGTAGATAAGTACCTTCCTAACATAGTAGTCCTGTGGAAGCTCGTAGAACCTCGAAGAAGTCCACAGTGAGTCATACGTGAGATAAGAGATAAGAAACGGTCTAGATTGACCCATAAGAACATTCCAGAAGGAACATTATCTCCTTATCATGACCTCGTCATAGATAAGAGATATGACTCCAGTTAGTCGGTACTCTCTGATAACTGGTCATGTGATTCTGACAATCACATGGAAGAGAATGAATCCAGACACATCACGTGTCAAGGCTCCTGAGAAGTCACGTGCTAGTGATGACTAAGCACTTACTTTCTCAACACTCCCCCAGACTTGATACGTGTCAAGTCGGTAACTAAAAAACTTTTAAAACCCATGAACTTGACTCTGCCAAGGGCTTTAGTAAAGACATCTGCCAACTGTTTGTCAGTAGATATATGTCTTAATTGAATAACTTTTCTTTCTTGAACACATTCACGAATAAAGTGATGACAAATATCGATATGTTTCGTTCGTCTTTCTTGCACGGGATTCTGCGCTAGAAATATGGAACCCATGTTGTCCTCGTAGAGTACGATGGGTGGAATGTCAAAAGACAACTCCTCAAGTAAAGACTTGATCCAACATATCTGTTTCGCAGCGTCAGAAAGTGCCATATACTCAGCTTCAGTTGCTGAAGTGGCAACGGTCTTCTGTTTCCGGCTAACCCAGGAAACTGGAGAGGTATTAAACAACACGGTAAAACCTGTACAGGATTTCTGGTCGTTTCTGTCTGAAGCCCAATCGGCATCGACATACCCTTCCACTTGCAACGAGGTATCTCTTTTAAACTCAATGCCACATTCTCTATTCGCTCGAAAATAGCGAAAGATATACTTGGCATGATTAAGATGATCCTCCGTTGGACTCGCAGAGAACTGAGACATTTTGATCACCGCAAATGCAATGTCAGGTCTCATTCCAAGCATTAAATAGAGAAGAGATCCAATAACAAATTGATATTGCGAACGTAGCTTGGGACTAGACTCTCCGGTGCTCGCTACTGGATCGTATTTCTCTGGGAGTGGGGTATTTGCAGGATTACAATCTTGCATATCAAAACGCTTGAGAATTTTATCCAGGTACTTCACCTGATCAACGATTAAAGAACCTGTCGATGGGTTTCGCTGGATTTCCATTCCAAGATATTCCTTTGCAGCCCCAAGGTCGCGGCATTCCCAGACCTTCATGAATTTCTCTTTCATCATCCCGAGATATTTCTGGTCAGAGCCAGTAAAAAGAACATCATCAATGTAGATGATCAGGATGAGTAGGACTTTGACCTTTTTGTTCCCGGT
>Ga0307518_10000961_pt1 | contig 21501 bp, 9 predicted proteins | sample 25_EM_MG_FD_203889 | JGI IMG/M metagenome (GOLD analysis project Ga0307518, IMG submission 203889) | Populus trichocarpa ectomycorrhiza microbial communities from riparian zone in the Pacific Northwest, United States - 25_EM | ecosystem: Host-associated > Plants > Roots > Unclassified | place...
GCAGAAATAAGATTGTGATTATCTGGTAAGCTAATGTGAAGCCCTCCTTCTTCCTTTTCCTGCAAATTCCTTTCGTCTCCTGCTACAAATTGAAGAGTGCTACAGTACTCGCTATGCGTAGCCAGTAATGTTCACAGACACAAAATAACGAGTTATTTAGAGAACAAGGATGCTCTGCAAAAACTTCTATCTTGCAGCTATTATAGCTAAAGAGCCATGGCAGTGAGTAAGAATGTGGATGCTCACCCAATCCCAAGGCTAGTTCCCGCCTGAATGGAACAAGCTTAATAACTGTGGCAAAAATTCGTTTGATTTTAGTAAATTAAGTCTTAAAAAACCCTGTTTAGGGAAATGAGTTTTTAAATTACCTTTCTTTTGAAAAAAAAACTAAAAAAAAATAAGAAAAGCAATAACCAGAAATATTTGGCGGATGCAATAACCAAAAAAATAATAAATTACCCTTCTTTTTATTTTTCACTTGTCTTTTTTTTTTGAATTTTGAATTTTGAGGTAAAGAACTAAATGTATGTTTAATAATGTGATAGTCTTTTTAAAAATTATTTTTTAATTAAAAATAAACTAAAATATTATTATTTTTTACATCTAGAACTATCAACAAGCACCTAAAAAAATAATAATTAATTTTTTTTAGACAAAAAAAATTAAAAAACATTTTAAAAAATAGGTTAATCACAAAAACGAAAACTCCCTGTTAACTTAACCTAAAAGACAAAAAAAAATGATGATGAAGAAGAAGAAGAAGAAGAAGAAGGTGGTTTTGGACCTCCATTCCACATTAGCCTCAGTTTTTCAACTTATAATTTAGCCTAATTATGCAATTTCCAATGGGTACAGTGCTGAAGCTATTTAAGTATTGGGTTTGACAACAATTCATTAGGCGGAGCCAAATAGCAAAAGTGGGCGTATAAAGATATCAATTGGAGCATCTCCGTATCCCTGTATAAAATCTTGAAACTCATTAATGGTGTCACCGTATCTAAAGTTCAGAATTTGACAAGCCCGACACTTCCAAATAACACGGGTCTACACGAAGGCTCAACTTTAGATGTACAGAGTTATCAAGAATCAAGAATGAACAAGTAAACGTTCTGTTGTTTGCAGTCCCTGCACTTTGCTGAGTTAGATTCAAGTGTTTTCATCTGCAAATAAGGCATACATGGCGGTTTAGTTTTAAGCACGTTCAATCTATTCACCCAAAAAGCCATCACTGATGGCTTGTAGCCCACTGACGCGCTGTAGAGCAGCATCTCCATGCCCAGGGCTAGCTGATTGCATAGTTTCGCCTACCAATGGCAAGAAAGTTGATGCATAATGGCTAAAAGATGACTGGCCACCGAACGAGCAGTGCCATTTCCCTACCTGAAAAGCCCTGCAGGAGGCAGCAGGACTTCGAAGTCTTGAATAGACGAGTGTATTACTCGAAAGAAAATCATAAATTGAAAAGAAAAGGAAAAGGAAAGAAGGAGCAGTAAGGTAAACACGTATAATACTTGTGGAAAGTAAGAGTGCAAAGAAACTGTAATCAAGAAAAGAGAGTTCATCCAATAGACTGATAATATCCCCTTACAAAAACCTCAGAAGAGAAATGGCAAACATTGATTAAACAAATAAAAAACTCTACTTTCATTTCCTATCGTCTTCGTCGTCGTCGTCGTCATCAAAATCACCTCCATCCTCATACTCCACATCTTCATCGAAATCCTCAATCTCCTCATCATCATCATCAACGTCCTCATCATCTTCTTCATCCTCATCACTGATCACTCTCTCGCTCTTCCCACGTGCCTCCACACGACCCATCTCTCCGAACCGACCAAATCTCCAATTCAAAGCCCCGTTAATGTCACTCACAAGACCAGCATTAGACTGACCCCCATGTAAATTGAAGATGGGCTTTTGCTGTGGTTGGAATAGTGCAGGGTCAGAAATCATGAACTGGCTGGTGATGTTATTGGACCCATTTAAAAGAGAGCCGCGTAGGAGATGGAGAGGGAACGACTTGCCGTTCTTGAACAGCATCATCCTTGTCGCTGGGGTTGCCATTTGAGAGGAGAGACCGGGAAGTGTTTTGCTTGCTCTGTTTTGGAGGCGCTTGGTGATCTTGTCCAGGGGCTTTATATAGGGAGGGTTTAGGGTTTTACGACGGTGGAGGGCATGAACACGTGGCAGTAGGGACGGTTGAAGGAAGTTTCTAGAGACCGTGTTCGTGATGATTTGTTGAGGCCAAGTTGCTTTGCTAGGAAACAGAATCACAGTATCATGGAAGATTTTAAATTCTAATCTCTGATGAGGTGTTTGAATACAAATGCAAGCCCTTTCCTATAATGCTCCTTAATAAATAATAAAAGAATACCTATTTTCATAAAACTCAAGCAACAATTTAAACCAATTGCTGAATATATTTCTGTTTTTTTTATATATTTATCTTTTATAAGTATTTTACAATCTAATTCACTTATATTATTATTTAATTATTGCAACTACCGAAATATCTATGTCATTGCCGCCGCCATCATATTATCATTATTATCATCATCACCATACACTTCATAACTATCAACTTAGTATTGTTACTATCTTCACTAAAGTCACTGCTTCAAAGTAATCACCGTTATCTTTATCATTTTACAACAATTATTATCACTATCTTTATCGTTTATGTTACTCTAAATATTACTACCATCATCTACATCACTTTACAATAATTATCATCTTCATTTTCATCATTAATACTACTCTAGCATCACTATCATTACGATCTCTATAACAACCTCCACCTCCAACTTCACATTCATGTTTTCATTATTACTACTACAATCAATATCACCAATATATCATCTTTATTATTCTATTATAATTATATTTGAAAATATTTTTCATGTAAAGTATTTTACAAAATTTTATAGTAAAAAAATATATTAATTTCTCAAATATTTTCTATTAACAAATTATTTTATACTAAACAAATATCCCTATGTTTTATTGTTTCAAGACTCAACGAAGGGCACCCCAAACAAATAATTTGATAATTGTTATTATTAAATTAAAACTTATCAACCTTGAAGGGTTCGCTTGATGTTTAAAAAGATTTTTCTAAGAAAGAATTTCAAATCTTGATAATAATATCTAAAAAAATTGTAATTTTTATAAATGTATAAAGCAACCTATAATATTGTCACTTTGCCTCGAAAAACATGTAAACTGATTGTAACGAACGTGAGAAAATAGTAGATGAATAAAAGATTGCTTAATTGCAAGCGTGCAATCCTCCTCTCATGAATATATAGATAGTTAAGATTTTTGAAAAGGTAAAATAGTAATTTTATTATTCCAATCCAGTGAATAAAAGCATTTCTATTATATTTTTCTCATTAAATAATTTTATTATTCCAATCACAATTAATCAAGGCATTTCTATTATATTTTTCTCATAAATTTTTATGAGAAAAATATAATAGAAATGCCTTGATTCATTGCGGATTGGAATAATAAAATTATTATTTTTCCCTTCTAAAAAACTTAACTATCTATTAGGGGTAATTGAGTATTTTCACAAGCTTTATTGGTGATTATCGAATGGATCGGGGGCAGCTAGGTCTTTGCATATTTTTAATAATATAATTATTTAATTGCTCTTAAAAGAAAAAAAATTATTTACCTGAGGTGAAGGGATTTTTTCAATATTTTACTTTTCACAACACAATAAAATGATTGCATTTTAAATATAAAAAAAAACTCCTTACCTTGCTTCCATGTGATTATTCGTACTTTCATTTTGGTTTTCTTGTGATTATCATGTAGTTCTAAGAGCAATTTGATATATATAATGGTTCATATATGCATTGAACACGCTAGCAATTAAGCTGCCTCGTTGTGTTTAAGTGGTACATACAGTGACTTATGGTTGCCGAAAAAGCTTTCTTTGGTGTTTTTTGATTCGTCACGATAGGGCTTACCTCTTTAAGTGGTGCATGTGGCTTAATTCCCTCTAGTTTAACACTGATTTGTTTTTTTTTTTCCTTTTTTTTTCTCTCTCCTCCTTGATTTTTATGCTTGACTTTCTAAATATTTCAAAGCAACCCTTCAATTTATTCATTCTCTGGATTTAATCTATGTTCTTTCAATTGATATTCTTTTATTTGAATTTTATAAAATTAAATTTTGTTTTCAATTTCATCCTCCTTTAATTTTTTCATTTGTTAAATTCTTTCTCTATTTTTTTAATTTCTATTATCATTTATAGTTTTTTTTTATGATTTCATTCTCCTTAAGTTTTATTGTTTTTTTTGTTTTACTTTGGCAGTTTTTTTAGATTGATATTTTTTTTATTTTATCCTTTAACATTGAATTGAACTTCTTGATTGAGTCTTGGTCTACAATTTAATGAATTGTGAATTTAAGAGATTAACCCAGTTTTAAAAGATTCACCCGTTTTTTTGTTTTTAAGCTTTTGTTTTTTCAGTTTCATGATTCAATATTTGATTTAATTAGATATTAAACTTTATTATTTTTTATTTGTTTTTTATAGGGTTTTTCACTAATTTTGAAAACGACTCGAGTTAACTTAGGTTTTTTATTTATCATTTTTTGTTAAATTTAGTTTTTTAAAAAATAAATTTTCATTTTGAATTAAATTAAATCAATTGCTTAAATATAAACATGTTAGACATCAATTGTGTGATAATATTGACGATAAATATGTTTACCTCTAGTACTAATCTCACCATTTTTTGTGATATATATAGCAACTTGATTATCACACATAATTTTGATTGGATTATCATTAATTTCTTTTAGATCAGCAAGAAATCTTTTTATTCATATAATTTCAAAAGTTAAGTTGATACATGCGATGTATTCAGTTTTCATGGTACTTTAACTACATAACTTTGTTTGTTTTTTTTTTTTTCTACACTTGAGAAATCAACATCAGAGTATCTAATAACTTTCGAGTTTTTACCTTTATTATCACATGTCAAATTATAATCTTTTGTGCCTTTAATATATCTAAGTATTCTTTTAACAACTAACCAATAAACTTCTCTAGGATTACTTTGAAATCTACTTACAAGACTTACAACAAAACTAATATCAGATCTTGAACAAAGCATAACATACATTATACTACTACAACTTAAGCATATGGAGTATTTAACATTTTTCTCCAACATCTTCATTAACATGACATATTTTCTTATATAATTTTATTTGTTTATGAATGAGAGTATCCATTGCATTAGAATTATCCAGATTGAATCTTTTTTTATTTTTTATTTATCTATATATTAAGATATATAAAGAGTTCTACATTTTCTATCTCTAATAACTTGGATGCAAAATACATATAATACTTCACATAAATCTTTCATCTCAAAATGAGATTTTAAAAAACATTTCAATGCAACATCATTACCAACAATCAAATTATCATCAACATGTAAATATAAAAGTATCCATACTATTCCAATAATAAGCACAATGATCAAAGTCATTAACTATAAAACCATATTTAATAATAGCATTAATGATGGTAACAAATATATTTTTAGCAAAATCATGCTCCTCAAACAAAATTTCTATGTCAAGTTCCATAAAAATAAGCATGATTTTTCTAGTACTCTTATAATAGAAGAGCTAGCATTTTCAAGTGATAGAAGTGGAACACCAATATCAATTATGCAATCAACTTTGTCTTGAAAAGATTATGACAAATTCATTACTTTTACATAGGAAAATTGGTACCATTCAATTTCTCAATTTTCTTTAATTCCTGAATAACAACCTTCCTAACCAAAATTATAACAATTAAAAAAACAATTATTAGACAACTAACCAATAATAGAGGACCTTGATATAATTATGTGTACCTTACTTTATATTGACTAACATTGATGCTTATCTGCCTTGAAAAAAAAGTGAAATTATGACCACAATGATGGTTTGAGAGGGAAGAAAAAAGAATGTACCAAGTAATATTCTATGAAGCAAGTAAAAAATTACAAGAACCACAATAAAAATCTTAGGCTTTGATACCAATGATAGTTTTTATAATTTATGCAAGAAAAAAAATTAATCTAAACAAAAAAAAAATTTGTTCCAGATTAATAGGTGAGTGACTTTAGGTTTTATCTAGAAAAAGGATTTTTGTGTGGTTTTTTTTTCTTTATCTGGTAGCTTTTATTTATATTTATGGAGGAGTTTGTTATCCCAGTATGCAAAATATCTAGATAAATATTATTATTTTTAATGTTAATGTTTTTATCTCCCATAAAGTTCATATTTACTTATAAAATTCTAGTTAAGTGCAACCATAAAATAGTCAGTTTGATCAGGGCAAACTCCACAAAGTTTCAAATAATATGGAGATATTATTGCAAGGTTCTCAAATTAATTTTTACCATTACATTTATTTGGCTAGTCCTTTATGAGGGTTATTTGGCCACTTTATTCAATAGCTCATTGGGATGTTGCTATTGCTATTTGGTTTCAATCTAAATCCTAACTCCTGCATCATTATTCTTAGAATTTCAGTAAATTTAAATTATTCATGGTTTTGTTATTACTAAATTTATTGGAATTTCAATGAAAATCATTGTCAATAAACACATTTGAGACAAGATTAAGGGTTCAACTCACTTTTAGGCTAGAAATTTGTTAGAATTTAATCTTCAATATAAGCTCTTTAACATAAAACATTAACATGACTTAAATAAATTATGGTGAATAAAAAATTAGTCTAAAAAAACTCTACCCTTTGTAGACATGTTTTTTAAAAACTCATAACTCTTTAAAAGCTTTATCCTTCATAGAAGATAAACAAGCTTTCCTAGTAGTTTATTTTGTGGAGATTTGAAAAATTAAAATTGGACCCAAAAGGCACTTAAGCTTTTAGAGGGTAGACCTAAGCAAATTGGGTTTTTAGCATAAACTCACATGTGTTTCAGCTCGAGCTCGGGTTTAATGTAAAATATTTTCTTGGGTTATAAAAGGCTATTTTTTGGCAACCTATTTTAAACTTGAGCTTGGGTTTATAATTTTTTGGCCAATAAAGAATTAATTTTTGTCGGCCTATTGTTTTGCCCAATCTAACCTATGAATGATAAAATATGATTAGTTTTTTTTTCAAAAAAAAAATTCTCAGAACCTGAAAGGCTTTTTCACCTTAAAAGACAACCGATTTAAAGCTAAATCATTCTAGTTTAATTCTAGTTTTTTAGAGGGTAACCAAAGCTAATAATGGAGGGTTTTCTGTCGGTTTTGCTTCTTAATATTCTCTATAAAAGTGACACAATGTATAGCATGGATAGAAATTATGGTTCCTCACTTCTTAAAGGTTTAAAGCCCTTAATCACATAGAAAGAAATTAGAATTCTAAAGTCCTAATGTTAGAGCCCTTAACTGTAATATGATATATTCAAAAAAAAAATTAATTCAATAATTTTTAAATAAATAAATAAAAATAAATTACAAAAATGTCTAAATATAATAAAGACATTTTAATTAGTAAAACCCTAATTAAATTAAAGGTTGTAACTCATATAGACCTTCGATCATATGGATTGATTTTTGTCTCTTAGGTTGATCTACCTTGATCTGACAAAGCCCTATGACCCTTATAAAATTCATCTTCACCCTTTACATAGACCTAGGGTTAGGATTGCCCTTGATCTGACAAAGCCCTAGTTGTCTAGGTGAATTTTCAAAAATAGATTTAGGGTTAGGCTTGCCCCGAAGTAAGACTCTAGATGCATTAATCTCCTTTTTATTATTCTTATTTGCGCTTACCCAACTTCATTGATTTATCTGCTTAGTTAAGTTTGTTACAAAATGCTCCCGTCAACCAAATTTTTTTTATAGGGTTTTTCGTGTTGCCTTTCAAGCCCTCATAGTGTCCTAGATGACCTCCATTTCTACATTTTGAAATAGGTTGTTATCATCTTCGTCTATCAAATAGACCAACTTATTGTAATACTAATTGACGCAATGTATAATATGGATAAAAACTATGATTCTTTGACAACCCCCCCTAAATTTTTATAGCCCTAGACTATAGAGAAAGAAACTAGGGTTCTCAAGCCCTCATATTACAGCTTTTAACTGTAAATAAAACTCTGATTAATTCAGAAAATTATTTAATTTAATAATCTTCAAATAAAAAAATATCCTATGATAGTTTTTAAATACAAGAAAAATATCATAATTCGTAAAATTATAATTAAATTTAAAGCCTTAATCTAAATAGAAAAAAAACAATCTAAATACAAGGGGGAAAAAAGTCTTGAATGGTAACTTCCGGATATTATTTAAAAGCTTTATTGACCTCATATGACAATGGAATCTTAACCCTATATAAAAAATAGCCTTTAAAATTTTCTGTTAAAATTTTAACTTGATCTAATGGTCAAATGATCAAAAATTATACTTATTTTACTTGATTATGTGATGGACTCTTCTAGAACTCCTTTAAGACCTGAAAAATCTTAACTATTAAGGAAATAATATAGTAAAAATAATTATACCAAAAAAAATAATAAAAAAGTTCCTCATGTCAAAAAGGCAAGGTGAAGAAAGAGTGTTTTAAGGGTTGGTTTTTCTGCACAAATTCTATAGAGTTTTTTACACTCTTTTTCACCTATATTTCCAGTTTTACTCCTCTATTTCAAGCTCTATTTTTCCTCTTTATTTTCTTTTTATTCTAGAGTTAAAGATTATTTCTTATAAAGAGATATTTAAATCTATATTCTCTTAAATTCGTTAAACCTTGTTTATGAATACACTTAAATAAAGAGTTATTGGAATACTTTTGAAGTTAGTTATTTTATGGCAAGTAAAGAACAATAAAATCCGACAACAACAAGAAGTTTTATATTGGTTATGTGCTAAATAGGCATCTTCAAAGTGAAACCCGTGAGGAGTGTCCAAGAGAAAAAGAGATCCCAAGGCAGGAACGGGCTTATTAGAACCGAACTAGATTTCTTGTGATGAGCTCTCCCAAAATCAGCATCACCTTCCGAGATTACCAGGAGCTATGAACAGCCAGCAAGCAAGCAGTGTAATCTTCGAATGAATCGTTGATCAAGTTCTCTAACATGTTTCCACTTTCAGAAGTTCCCAAAAGAACTCATCCAGAAACTCCAAGTAAATCATTAATCACTAAAAACAAAGTCTAAATTCAACAACAACCAATTTCAAAATAAATACTGAAAGCTGTCCCCTCGGTTATGTATCTATGAACAAAACTTCGAACACAGTTGCAGCCAGTACCTAGCATTTCAACATGATTGCAGGTTGCCGACACCATTTTTACATTGCAACTGAACAAGTACATAAAACTTTATGATCTCATCCTTATCTACATCCATGTACAGGTACAATTTGGGAAAATAAAAATCATATAGAAATAAACATCTAATTGTCCATAATAAAATTTTGTACTTCTCAATATGAATTAGGAGACCTGCATTGCATGTCAGGTATGTAAAGATCCTTTCCGTCACTTCTCAAAATTGATTACTCGTCGATAACTCATTTATATTGCGGCCATGGGTCCATTGCCTGATAAGTTATCACCCCCGTTTCCTGATGTTCGGAATTTTTCAGTGTCCTGGACTCCAATTTGTGAAAACTGCTTCATTAGTATATCAATATAGGCAGGTAAGCAGTCCTTAAAACTCTTGGAGCAGCTCTTATCACCCTCGTCAACATCCTGAACCCCACCGTTGACCAGACACCCTACCTGAGCACCATCCATGTAGGCTTTACATGCCACCAGAATATCATTAGCACGCTTGTGGAAATGACCCAGTACAAAGTCCTCGAAATGCTGCGGCCAACCATGATTTGAATTGATTAGTTTTAAAATCTAAAGATAAGCAAGCCTTTTCACCAACTTGGAAATCTCATGCACAGTTTGCTAGTATTAATGCAAGCCTGGTCTGTGCTCACTGGGTCTATGCACAAGAAACAATTACCATTCAGACTGTTCCGGTTATTCATGGCAAGTACCCTTATCTGCCTAAACTTCCACTGGTTCTCACTTTTAACATATTTTAAATGTACTAAAAACTTCTCCAATTGGCATTTTAGTGCTGGAACATAGGAAAGTTACCCATATTTTCAATAATTTAAGCTTCTCCTGGGATTGCTATGAATTCAGATGAATATTTAAACCAGCAATAATTCATGAAGCAAATAAGCAGTGAAAGAAACTTACCTTAGGCGGCCTCCTCATCGTGTAAGCCATTGTTTTCAGCGAAAAGCAAAAGGTACTCTCACTGTACTCCTGAGATCGCTTTTCACCATTTGCCGAACCATTCAATCGTTCATATCCAGGCTCATTAAAGAAGGGCTTCTGATTCAATATCAATGCCTGTATAGATACCAGAACTTGTAGCACAGTCGAGACTCCAGGCTGCCACATCTCATTCTTGTTACCCTGCCAGGTCCCAAGAAGGCTGAGGCATACTTTACCACAACTGTACAAGTTTGGGTTGAGTCGAAGACCACCAGAATGGTAGTAGACAAGCTAGCACAGACAAATCCAAAATTATGAGATGGAAAACAGTTCAACAGAAGATGAAAAAATAATACACACACAACCTCTATCACATACCGGTGGTACTTTGGGGTAGCCAGCAGGGAAAAAAACATCAAAGAAAAAGAGACCATCGTGGTAGGGAGTACCCTCTGCTCCAATAATTACAGCCCGCAATAGGTCCATCCTTGTTTCATAAACCCTAACAAATATAGAATCTGTTGACATAATAATAGTAGGACAAACAAAACGTGAGAATGAATTATGCAAATATTGAAAATTTATAACCTATTAAAATCATAAAGTTTCTCTCGATAGTAAACGGAAAAAAAGGCAACATGCTTAAGAGCATTAATGAAATAGAGGATGAGATAAATAAATAAAAAGTCCTTCTGACATTTATTGTTAGCATACACATAAACATCGGTACACCTTCACCAGTTTCCCCCTTGTGATTCTGAACAGGTAAACATTATGAACAACATGAAGGGAGCGGTGGGTAGGAGGTCCTTGGGAGAAGAAAAAAATGGGACCCAACATCCACTCAAACTTGCAATAGTAATTAATGATCTGAATCAGAAAGGTTAAAGCTTACCTGGCAAATCATTTTCCAGGATTCTCCACTCGTCCTGAATTCTCTTTGCCCAGGTCTTTGGTGGCTGCCAGAAAGAGGATGCTATAGCATTATGCAATCAAATCATTGATAGAAAAATAAAAGAAAAGTTAGCATGGTTGCATCTTCTAAAATACTCACCTGCTTCATCGAAGAACTATTAGTATAGTGATGATCTGAATGATCTTCGACTGTATCAAATTGTTTAAATTGTTGAAACTTTCTGAGGATATCATCTTTATCTACATTTTTTGGAGTTCCAGCTGCACTGTCTTCAGGAGGGATATGTAAAGCATCAAATGGATCATAGACATTTGGATGACTTGTATGGTTAGGAAATGAGTAATTTAATTTTGACACCAAAGAAGAGATGGAAGGGCTAATAATAGGAAAATGATCCAATCCACCAACAAATGGAGGAGCAGGATTGGTATGTCCCAAATGTGCTGGGCCAACTCCATGAGGGAGCATAACACCGTCTAAGTGCTTTGCATAACCATAATCAGTCAAACTACTTGAAGAAACCAGCTCTATTTTACTCTGGAAAGGTGCAAAATTCAAGGCACTCCCCCCATGTTGTGAAACATTTTGTTCTTCCTTACCTTGGGCAGTTTGGGGAAGTGGCCAAGGAGGGGACAGGTTCACTCCAGAATCATGGCTCATGGAATCCATTGGGTTATGAAAACTTAAACCACTCACTGAACTCAGCTTCTTGCTTACATGGCCCGGCTTCAATGACCATGAACCACCACCATTAGATTGCATTTGATTGTTTGTATTGAAAGAATTAGTTCCATTATCAGATTTCTTAGCATTATTCTCAGAATTTGGCAACCAAGGAATGGGGGCCTCAACTCCAGGAGGAATATCCACCTTGTCAAAATGGGATTGTAAAAATGAATACTCATCAAAATCCATGAAGTCATCAGGATAAAGATCCATATGTGTGCCATCATCATAATCAAGACCATCCATGTTAATTATATTATTTTCTCCAGAGGAAGGACTGAGAAGACAACTGGAAATACCGTCCTAGAGAAAAAATTAAAAATATCAATAAGAAAAGAAAAGAAACACAATATATTAGCTCTGACAGGGGTACAGTGTATAAACTAATATGTACCTTAGCTTGACTGTAGCCATCAGAGTTATCTTTTATGGATTTTCCTTTGTTCTTCAAGTCATTTTTCTTGTCAAGAATCATCACATCAATGGCATCTTCATCCTTGTCAACATCAATTATTTCATGAAGAATAACCTACAAAAATTTTTTTTTTTACAAATACAGTGCATGAACTGATGGGAGTGAAAGGAAAGTGAAAGAAATTAAAGGTTAATGCCTTTTCTTTGAGAGTCAAGATGAGAAAAGGAAACTTTCCTAATGTTATCCTGAAGAGATTAGAAAAAAAAAAAAATTATATATTGATGAGAATGAAATGGAAAAAGATATAATTTATTGACTTCACTTTCTTTTCCACTCATGCTACGCAGCAAGAGAAATTTTTAATGAAGAAGTTTGATTCTTTTCTTTTCTTTTCCTCTCATTTTCTTTGCATTATTTCACTTGTTTCCCTTTGCAGATATAGATATCCTAAATAGTTTTAGAATATCTGTTCAAGGATAAAAAAAAAAAAAAAAAAAAAAGAGGAACCATGGAAAGAGATCAACATCATTTAGTAAACAGTTATTAAGAAAGCAACGTTAACAATACAAAGTGAATTTTTGATATATTTCTTGCACAAAACTTAAGAAACTGGAAAAAAAATAAATACAACACTATAATTACACTATAATTACAACAAGAACCTGACAGCAAAATAAGCTGAATACCAAATAGGTAGGTGTTATATTCCTGCTACTTAAACCATTTATCTCGAAGCATTTAAGGGAGTAGTCATTCTATTCCTGCCATGGAGTAGATAAATCCAATGATGCAGGGCTAAAACTGGCTGGATATGGTACTGTAGCAGCAGCATTCCAGTAAAATTTCCAGCATTGATGTAAGGATTAAGAGTATCTAGTCTTTGCATTTATTTAATTTGTTCATGATTGTTTGTACAGCACAAATCAGGTAAAATGAAGATTACATGTGTTCTTGAGTTACTAGGATTTAGCCTCTTACAAGTAGTTACCGTCTCAAAGCCATATATATAGAAAAGGTTGGCTTTTCAAGTCTATCATGAACTTAGAATTTTGATAATTAAAGTGTTTAACAAGGAAAGAGGTATTATATTTGTTTCCCTCTGCAACCTTAAGTCTCAATGGAGTACCAAAATATATCCATGGCTCCATGCCTCATTGTGTTCCCATACACAGCAATTGGTGTTGGAGCCAAAGACAATTCATAACTCTGCACCATACAAGATCACACAAGTTGAAGAGAATAAAGAACAAAATTGCTGTGATTGCACCAGAAACAACATAAACTAGAAGCTCGTACTTATCTAAGCCTTTCAAAACACCCTTGAATCATAGAAATTTGTTTGAAACAGTCTCCCATTGAAACTAGACCAATTGTTAATAGCAGCTGCAAAGTCTGAGGTTGTTTGCAACAATAAATTAATCTATAGGATGGAAAAGGAAATGAGATTGGATGAAAGAGAACCATGACCAAACACCATAAAAGAGCACCAAACTCCGATATAGTCCCAACCTTAAGATATTACAGGTCAATTTATCAAGTTCAACTAGTTGGTCTCTCTTTTCCCTTCTCTCTCTAGTAGTGAGTAAGAAAGTAGTCTTTCTTAGTTTGAAATCTGGGGCTTACAAGATCCAGGACTGAGAGTTTTTAGTATTTCCTTGATTTTGGGCAGCTGTCCGAGGGCCTATGCACAAGTGCAAAGACAAGAACTGCTGAAGACATGTCTTCATTCCCAATTCTGCAGCTATAGCCAGGGCTTTGGAACACTAGTACCAAATGGCTAACATTTCCTCCCTTAGCGCTCTCCCTCCTTCACTTCATGAAGGGGGAAGATGCCCTCCACAAGGCTTTGCTTGTGGCAAACCAGGTTCATACTAAATTAAAACAAGGAATAGAATGAATTGGTGGATAGCTTTTTATCGGTTCCAAGTCCAAGTAAAGTTGGTTTGACCATGCCCATGGCTGGATATAGCAAGTGTGCAGCGCGCTCCCAACCTCTTCATAGGCCAAGGTGCAAAGTCCAAAAGTAGCACTCATCCCTCCGACGCCGCAGAACAGCTCCCTATTCCGTCAAAAGTGAGATCGGATTACCCAACCAACTAGGTTGGTTTACGGAGTGTTGGAATAGCTAAAGCCCACTCCGAATCCATCTTTCAATGTAGAATGTAAAATTGTTCAGATGTTAGTAATAAGTCAAACTTGTATCTGAGCATTTTTAATCCTAATTAGCTTTAAAAACTTTCCAAATCGCGCTCATTAATTCTAACATAATCCCCAACCTAGTTTCATCTATCAAACCCATCCTACAACTAACCATTTTAACTCCAAAACCATTACATTACCACAAAAGTAGTGTGCTTGAGAGGGCTACTTAATGATCCCAAGTCCTGACACCCTTAGAATAGGCCAAATGCAACACACAACATTTTGAGAAAAAAATAATAATCCAAACAATAGAAAGCAAAGCAGCCCACTTTTCCTACAAATGCAAGTTTCTAAAATATGTTGATCATTCCTTCTCTCCGAAAATAGCTTACTGTTAGCATTATAATTTCATTCAAACACAGCCATTCTCACTAGTAAAGGCTCAAAAGGGGTACCACCTATCAGTAAACCTCTCCGAAATCTCAGCCCTTTCCCCATTATAACCAACTCAATTATTCAAGCAATCAACAAAAAGCCACCAACTTTGACAATCACAGAGACATTAAATCCCCAGGAAAAAAGAATTAATCAGTAAAAAAATAAAGATAAATTCATGATCGGAATAAATGAATAAAAAGAAAAGAAAGGCTCGAAATTGAACAAAGACAACAACTTTTTTTACAAGAACCTGTTTGTTTTTTGGCTGTTTAGTGTGAGAGCGAGAAACAATCGGAGCTGGAGGAGGTGGGACTTCGATCACGTCAGGGTCCATGAACACTCTTTTTTTCCTGTTTCGTTAGTGAGAAAGTGAGAGGAAAAATAAAGAAACAAAGAGGAATTCCAATTCAAGAAAAGGAAAGGTAAAGAAGGTATTGAAAGAGAAGAGAGACTTGGAATTCAAAGGGATGTGTAGCGGCGGCGGCGGCTTCATTGATGAAGATGATGATGATGATCGGCTTGTGGAAGAATCAAGAAAGAATGAAACGCGGCTCGGCTCGGCTCGGCTCGGCTTGGTGAGAAGACAGAGAGAAGTGGTTCAGTTTCGGTGTTTTCAAGGCTTCGCGCCTAGCAAATGGGTAAGACAGAGATGGATGATTAGCACGAGTCTAGAGTTGCTTCTTGTTATGTGTCTTCTAATTTATGTCTTAAAATATTTTTTAATTTTATTTTTTTAGTATTTAATTGTAATTTTTGTTGGATTATCTTCTCAGCTACTATACTGATTATTGTGTCATTTTAAGAGTTTCAATGGAAAACCTCTCAACCGATGGATTACCTGTAACAATTCCATCAATGGCTGAGATCGAAGAAAAAAGTTCGTAGAGGTAGTAGTAGAGTACTGACACAAGAGTTAGACCCTCTGTCTTTCTCCGTAGACTTTTGCGATTTTTCATGGAATGATACGAGGATTTTCCACATGTACTAGTGGAAAGTCTGGTTATGGGACCCACTTCTTCATGGACTCCACGTCAGATATAGTACTTTTACTTTCTACTGTTTTTTTCTGAATTGTTTTTGGACCATTCTATATGTTGATTAATTAAAATTAAATATTATTTATGGAAATTATTAGATAACACTAAAATATGAATATTATTTCCTTTTTTCTTTTTATGCTTGTAATAAAAAATCAAATAAAATGCTATAAAATTAGAAAAATATAAAAATATCTCTTGTTGCTGGCCATTTACGTTGCGAATTTTAAATTTTGTATTAGACTTCAATTTATTTATTTATTTTAATTAAAAGAAAAACTCAAAACCATGCAAATATAAAATGACTTGATTTGTGTAAATTCTATTATTTTAGGTAAAATAATTGCTGGATGGTGTTAGATCCATGGCTGGATTCAATAATATATCAAAATTAAAAAGTTATTAAAATAATTTTTTTAATATTTTTGAATTGTTTTAATGTTTATTTTTTAAAATATTATTTTAATATATTTTTAAATAAAAAATATTTTAAAAAATAATGAAACAGAAGAGAAGGCAGCTGATGCATGCATCGACGGTTGTCGTGGAAGAGATATACAGAGTCTGTGACGTATTGTTCACGTAATGCACATAAAATCTTATTTAAATGAGACATGGAATTCATAAGTTAGGAAAGACGGGAGCCACTCTACTGACGTTTTCGAAGGTCCGTACTAACCTGCTGCCTAGTGCCCAAATTCTTGTCAGAGAGTTATTGAATAATAGGCCAATGGCTTGTTTACACGTGGTTTAACTAGATAATTCCCCCCTGTCATTCGATAGTGAGACCTCTTATTAGCCTGACAATAAATTTTGAATTTTGGGAGGGTCAATGAATATATTAAAATTAAGAAATGTATTCAAACATGTTAAAAATAAATTTGTAAAGAATCGACTAGAAAGGGATAATATTCATGTAAATATAAAATCAACTAGGAATTTCAAGTTAAAGAGGTTTTTTTATGATTTAATTCTTGAAAATAACTGCTCTCGTAGATTGCATCGTCTAATAACATGTTCATAATAAAAAAAAAATATTAAAAATATATTTGAAAGTTATATATTAAAGATTGAATTGGAAGTTTTTATATTTGTAAGTATAATTTTGCATAAGAAAATTTAGATTTTTTTTGGAACCATCACTTATTTTAATGAGTATTTTTCTCTTAACTTTGAAGGAGTTGTGTCCCCTCTAGTTCCGCCCATAATTTTGTAAGATGTGGAATCCATATGGCCATAAACCCATTCGCAAATGCTTTTGAGATAGATTGATTTTGTGTTTCAAGAATTTTTTTAAAAAAATAGAAATTGTTTATATATTTTTTTATTTTAAGTTTTTTTTTTCAAATTGTTTTGTTGTATCGATATAAAAAAAATATTTTGATGTATTTCCAAACGAAAAACACTTTGAAAAACAATCACTACCACAATATCAAACAAGCTTTTCATGCTACAAATAGTACAAATTCCCGACACAAAACTATGGCAATCTCGAGTGGTCAGTGTTAACTGTTTTGAAATTTTGTGTTCATAATTTTATTTTATTCTATCATAAATTAAATTATTTTAATCACAATAAAGTGTTAAAAGATGAAGTATGAAAGGTATAAAAAAATAATAATTGAAGGCTAAAGTATTAAAGATATATGTTAATATATAAAAATTGGTGACTTCAAGTTATGATTGCTTTACGAAAAAGTAATTTAAAGTGTTTCTGCACATGTAATTCAGTTAAAAAAAATAAAAATAAAATTTGAATGAAGTATTTTTCAAGTCATGGAAGGAAAAACCATAAAATTCATATATAATGGTGGGATACAATAAATATTAAATCAAAGTTTAAATTGAATTCAGTAAAAAATAATATAAAAAATATATTTGTGGGATCCCATAAGATTCCTGTGAAAATATTGCCAGTAATAATGTATCATGATGACACGGCAAGGATGTTTTGCGTAGCCCGTCCTCTTCCTTAGGGGAGGTTTGGTCAAAGGTATTATCATCAGCGAGCGGATGTTCGAAATTACAGTGGAGAAAGCTTTTTAAAATAGTTTTTATTTAAGAATAATTAAAATCTTTTTTTAATTTTTAATTTCAATACATTAAAATTATTAAAAAACACTAAAAACATATATAAATTTAATATTTTTAAATCAAAAAAATTTTTAAAAAAGTATTTAAAAGCAAAAGTAGAAGATGGGTTAAACACTCCCGGGAATGGTCTAACTACGCTTTTTAAAATAATTTTTTTAAAATTAATTTTTTTTTATTTTTAGATTATTTTTTTGTGTTGATATCAAAAATAAATTTTTAAAAATTAAAAAAAATATTATTTTGATATATTTAGAAGCTAAAATCACTTTAAAAAGCAACATCTATCACTATCTCAAACATCCCCTAAATATTTTTAAAAATGCACTGTTTATATGCGCGCGAAATCAATCCAATATAAAACATGAAAGGATCTCAATTGAAATATTGCTAAATATTATCAAAGGTGGTAGGAGCAAGATAATAAATCAACCCTTAGGGGGTTTTCAGGAGAGTGACAGTGATTATTTTTCGAAGTGTTTTTTACTCGGAAATACATCAAAATAATATATTTTTTATTTTAAAAAAATTAACTTTGACATCAATACATTAAAATCATTTGAAAACACAAAAAAAAAATTAAAGCAAAGAAAAAAATAAAAAAATTTAATTTTTTAAAAACACTCTTAAATATAAAAACAAACAAATTCTAAATCCATTAAAATTTATTATTTGACAAGTCTCATTGTATTTGTTTAAGAAGTACACCACACCTCACCTCATGAAAAGAATGTAATCGCTTATCTCATGAAATGACATTGTATCACATACTATTCATGAGGCAGACGGCACACCTCACAAACAAACTCTCCGGTGGATTTCTGGGAATGCGATCCGGCTGCCAAATTCAGGTCTAAACAAAAAGAAAAGATGTTTAGAATTGTAAGAAATAATGTACTCGATTTGGATTATAATCTTTGGTTTGAATGCAACTGTGTTCACCGGTGGTTTAGAGTTTAATTTCGGTTCCGAAATTTAGACTCCAAGCATCTCTGCCATAACCTTACGAGCGATCCCTTAATGCCGCTTGCTGTTCCGCTGATAAAATCTCTCTCGGAAAGCACCAATAAGATGACCCCTCAGGTATGGGTTTAGAGGACAACCCCTCCCAAGCCAGAGGGCCTGAACTCAGAGCTGAGAGCCCATTAATAGGTCTGGCCCAATTCATGATTTCCGGCACAACAATCCGTTGATCACAACTCACGAAGAAGGATTTTTTTCTCTCTCTCTGTTTTTATTTTTATTTTTTGAACATCACACAGAGGAAAGAATTCATGTAGTTAGACTTAGGTTCTGACCGTATAGTAGTTTTCAGTTTCACTTCCAATTGCTCAATATATATTTACTCGACAGCTCCGAGTCATGCAAATGATATCACTGTTTTGATTCGTTAATTCAATAGAAACTACTGGGTGCTAGTCGTTTGAAACTTTTATATCTTGGATTAAGATTTTATTTTATTTCCATTTTAGCATTTAAGTTTTGGAGAATGAAGAAAGAAAGTCATATAAACAGTAGAGAAAACAAAGTGTTCGGTGATTTTATTGATAAAATAGCCAAATTTTGATGTTAATGTGTTCGGTTTGACGAGAAAAGTGTTATTGAGGTAATTTTTTAGCTTTTATATTTCTATAAATAACATATTGAGGTCAGTAAAGTATTTTTTATTTGATTTTTTTTGTTTTTGAACTTATTTAGGGGTGGTTTGAGTTGAGAAATTAGTTTATAAAAGTGTTTATTAGATATTTTTAAGTGAAAATAGATCAAAGAAAGGTATTTTAGGTCAAAAAACTCCAGCTTAATTTTCCAGTTACTTCTTTTATGGTCGAAATCTGGGCTCACAAATGACTTGTCCTCTAGTTTGTTTATTTTTTTAAAAAAAGAATGAATGACAATTTATCCGTTCCTTGAAGAAAAAGGCTAGAACATGCCTTTTTTCTGTTGCTCCAAGTGCCTAGACCTAGCCACTTTTGATTTTTTTTTTTAGATTTTTTTAGTATTTTTAGTGTTTTTTTATTAGATTAAAAATGAATTACAAAACGTTATTAAATCTAGCCAGAATCATTATCTAGGTCATGATTCGCGAAGTTAATTTATTTTCACCCTAATCAATCTAAAATTTCATCGTTTAAGTTTGTTTTTAAATTATAAAAAGAAAATCCAATTGATATTAATTTTTTAGATATTTTTATATAAAAAAAGTATTTTTATGAGATCAATTAATGCGCGCGTGCACCCAAAGTTAGCTGGGCAATGCTAGTTAACCACCCCCTCCCCCAACTTGCTTTGAAACTTGGTTCGGTCCATATATCACCATGTTAATTCATTGGGCTAGGTTAAATTTAATAACATTACAAAAAAAAAAAAAATTCCATAAGGCAGACGTGGGTAACTTTCTAGCCTCTCCTTATCATTTATAATTATTTTTCATATCTGTTTAGTATTGGGCTACATATTGTTTTTTAAAAGAGATTTTCAACTAAAAATATATTAAAATGATTTTTTTCTCAAAATTTCTTTTATTTTTTACATCAAAACTATAAAAATAAACATAAAAAACATCAAGCTAATATTTTTTTTAAGAAAATAATATAAAAAGTATTAAAAAAAAAAAGAACAAAAGTTATCGGAATGCAAAACAGGTTATTCCATGGTCTATATGTGGTCAACGCTCACCATAGCGCATGGGAGTATAATTCAACAAAGGGAGCTTGGTCCTATCTATGTCGACAGGGAAGGCCGGGGAGTAATTACAACATAGCTGCAAGCTCACATGGCAATTTTTTGGCGTGTTCATAAAATATAAGTGCTTTCTATTTTACTGTCAAATTCATGTCTTCCTGTGCTTCCGATGAATCACAGTCAGATCCATGCGATTATATTTGGATATAACTTCCATGATAATGGAACCTAACCCACACCATTCTTATTTTAGTGTGCGGCTTATTATTGAGCAAAAAATAATTTTAAAATTATGTTTAAAATTGATAAATTTATATTTTTAAAATTGATATATTTATAAAAAAAAATTATACTTTTGTAATGACCTTGACCTCCTTAAAATGAATGTAATGATCAATATTATAGCCAATGATAAAAAATAATAATAAGATTCTCTTATCTTTTTATTTACTCGAGTTTTATAATGTGTGTCATAGTAGGTCAGATCATGTAAATTATAATTCTATACAAATGTTAATAAATCATGAATTATTACCAAGTATGATTTTTGAGAAAAATCGCAAGTGTGAAATTTGTGTAGAATCAAAATTCACAAAACCTTATTTTCAAACAATTAAAAAGCAGTAGTGAACCTCTAGACTTAATTCACACAAACATTAGTGATTTAAAGTTTGTGAAAACTAGATATGGAAGAAAGCATTGTATTATTTTTATAGATGATTGCACAAGGTATTGTTATATGTACTTGTTTAAGAGAAATGATGAAGTTCTTGAAATATTTAAACATTACAAGAATAAA